>Ga0265338_10003269_pt1 | contig 23031 bp, 18 predicted proteins | sample 42126metaG_FD_193579 | JGI IMG/M metagenome (GOLD analysis project Ga0265338, IMG submission 193579) | Rhizosphere microbial communities from Carex aquatilis grown in University of Washington, Seatle, WA, United States - 4-21-26 metaG | ecosystem: Host-associated > Plants > Roots > Rhizosphere... | reverse complement strand
TGAACCATGGCTTCTTGCCGGGGGATTATGTGCCGGTGATTGAGAAAGGCTATCGGGGCATTCTCGACCATCTCATCAAATACGACGGCAGCCGCAAATGGTCGCTCACGCAGTGTTGTTCGGTGGCCGGGCTGGGTGGCGCGCCGAGCAACGGTCATGTCCGCGACGGCAGTTTCGATTATTACATCAGCGAACCGATCGTGAGCAACGACCTGAAAGGCCTCGGGCCATTCATCCTGGCCGGCCTCGAGGTGCAACAGTTGTTGAACCCGCCCGCGTCCGGATGTAACACGGCATCCGGCCTGCCCGCCGGGGAAAAAATAAAATCACTGGCCGTCAAGATCACCAATCCGGCCGGTTTTCCGCGCAGCGACGAAACGGTGGAGATCAATTTGCAGACCGTCGCCAGTGACCTGCACATTGACCCCGTGACCGGCAAATTCGCGGTCAAGGACTGCACGACCGGAAAATTTCTGGATTCACAGGTTTATGCCTTCGAGCCTGGCCAGGCGCCCGACAAATTACTTTTCCAGGTTGACCTCGCCCCGGGCGAGACGCGCGCGTATTGCGTCATGGACGCTTCCACGTTGACCAATCTGCCGCCGCCGAAGGTGCGGACCTTTGCGCGTTACGTGCCGGAACGGATGGATGATTTTGCGTGGGAAAGCGACCGGATCGCGCACCGCACCTACGGCCAGGCGCTCATCAAGGGCGAAGGCACCATCACCAGCGGTCCGGATGTGTGGATTAAAAAGAACCGCGGCCTCATCGTGGACGTGATGTATGCCACCAAGCACTACCACGAGGACAACGGCGAATTCATGGACGACTATCGTGTCGGCAAGAGCCGTGGCTGCGGCGGCGTTGGCATCTGGGACGGCCAAAAACTTTACACCTCCAGCAATTACCGCAATTGGAAGCTTATCACCACCGGCCCGATCCGGTCGGAATTTGAGCTGACCTACGACGCCTGGGATGTTGGCAGTGGACGGACGGTTTCCGAAACAAAACGTTACAGCATTGACGCCGGCTCGTGGTTCACCAAGGCGCAAAGCACATTTGCGAGCGACGACAAATCACCGCTGACGATAGGAGTCGGTCTCGCCGAACGGGCATGCCCAACTAATCGTGAGGAATTTATCACGCACGACCAGGACAAAGGCTGGCTGGCCTACTGGCAGCCGGAAGACAAACCGAAAGGCATCATCGGCGACGCCATCATACTGGCCAAAGGCAGCGTGCAGGAATTTACGAATGACGCTCCGGATTTGCCCGAGGCAAAAGTTCACGCCGAAGTCCCACAACCGACGCACGAGGGCTATCCGCCGATTCGCAATCAACTCGCCATCACCAAAGTCGAAGTCGGCCAGCCGCTGACGTATTATTTTGGCGCCTGCTGGGACCGCAGCGGCGATTTCACGAACCACATCCAGTGGGAGGATTACGTGAAACGTTTTGCCGAGCGGCGCGACCAGCCGTTGCAGGTTACGATTGGAAATTGAATGTAGCCGCAGCCTTCAGGCTGCGACGACGCGACTTGAAAGTCGCGGCTACTTTGAATTTGCCGTCGCAATCACCTTCATCGCTTCGGCGGTCAGCGCGGTGATCTTTGACCACGCCTTTTCCGCCACAAGTTTGCGCTCGGCCATCCAGGAACCGCCGATCGCCGCGACCTGCGGAACCGCGAGGTAATTCGGCAACGTGGCTGCGGTGATGCCGCCGGTCGGCACAAACTTCACCCCGGTATGACCGAACGGCCCGGCCAGCGCCTTGAGCATGGCCACGCCACCAGCCGCTTCCGCCGGGAAGAATTTCAGGTGTTTCCAGCCGAGTTGCAGCGCGTGCATGACTTCCGAGGGCGTGATGACACCGGGGAACAACGGCAGTTGGTTTTCGTGCGCCGCATTGGAGATGGCTTCGCTCAAGCCCGGTGAAACGCCGAATTGCGCCCCGGCATCGGCGGCTTGTTTCACTTGATCAGAAGAGAGCAGGGTGCCGGCCCCAACCAATGCCCCTGGCAACGATTTGCGGATGCGCGATACGGCGTCCGCCGCGCCCGTCGTGCGAAAGGTGACTTCAATGACATTCAGTCCGCCGGCGAGCAGCGCCTCGGCGAGCGGCACGGCGTCGTCCGGTTTCTCAATTACTGCCACGCAAATCAGCCGTTGTTTGAGAATGGATTCGGTGTTCATAAAATTCGTGAGTGGAGGATACAGGATTGCGGGCGCGAGTGAACTTGAAACTGAGCCGCGGCGGCGGGCGTCCGGCGGGTTCGACGCTGGCAAAAGCCCGATCGTCAGCCGGAATTATTTTTTCTCAGCCCGGGCGATCAAGATGGGGATTGATGTTTTGTGCCGGACCTGGGTGATGGTGCTGCCATGGAAAATGTCGCCAAACAGGCGGTGCCCGTGGCTGGCCATGGCGATCAAGTCGCAATGTTCAGCCTGGGCGACCTTCAGGATTTCCGCCGGCGGACTGCCGAGTGCCAGCTGGGTTTCGACGGACAGCCCGGTGCTGCGCAGCCGGCCGGCAACGGCCTCGAGATACTCGCGGTCGCTTTTCATTTCCTCGGATTCGGCGAGTTTCAACTGATCGAAGCAGCGCGCGGCCCAGCCGTCCGCGACGTGGAGCAACAGCAGTTGGGAGCCAAAGCGTTTGGCCAGCTCGGTGATGTGCGGCAGGATGTTTTCATCCGTCGGGCTGTTGTCGAGGGCGATCAGGATTTTTCGATACATGAAAATTTCTATGCTGGAACAGGCAAACCAAGATGCCCGTAAAATATTCTCAAAGCTGAAACCGGCATGAACATATCAAAGAGCAGTTTCACGTTGAGGACAATGATAATCGCAGCGGTGGTCCAGCCGAGGATTTTGATCCAGAGCGGATTTGCAAACTCGCCCATCTTGGCCTTTTCTCCGGTGAAGCGCATCAAGGGCCAGATGGCGAATCCGAGTTGCATGCTCAACATGACCTGGCTGGCGACGAGCAATTCGGTGGTCTTGCTTTCGCCGAAATAACCGATGACGCAGACGGCAGGGATGATTGCGAGCGCACGGGTGATCAGCCGCCGCAGCCAGGGCCGCAGCCGGATGTTCACAAAACCTTCCATGACGATTTGTCCGGCCAAGGTGCCGGTGAGGGTGGAATTTTGTCCCGAGGCCAGGAGCGCCACGGCGAAGAGAATGCTGGCCACGCCCACGCCCAGCAGCGGGCTCAACAATTTGTAGGCATCCTGAATTTCCGCCACGTCCTGGTGGCCGGACCAGTGAAACGCCGCCGCGGCCAGCACGAGAATGGCGCCATTGATGAACAGGGCGAACATGAGCGCCACCGTCGAGTCAATCGTGGCGAATTTGATGGCTTCGCGTTTGCCGCCGGAATTTTGTTCGTATTTGCGCGTCTGGACGATGGACGAGTGCAGGTAAAGATTATGCGGCATCACAGTGGCGCCGATGATGCCGATGCTGACGTAAAGCATATTTTGATTCGTGACAATGTGCGAACTGGGAATGAATCCGAGCAGGATGCCGGCAACGCCCGGTCGGGAAAAGACCAGTTCGGCGGCAAAACAGCCGGCGATGGTTGCGATCAGGGTGACGACCAGGGCTTCGATGTAGCGGAACCCTTTGCTTTGCAAATAAAGCACGGCGAGCACATCCGCGGCCGTGATGATACAACCCCAGACGAGGGGAATGCCAAAGAGCAGTTGCAAGGCGATGGCCGAGCCGACAACCTCGGCCAAATCACAGGCGGCAATGGCAATCTCGCAAAGAATCCAGAGCGACCAAACTGTGGGTGTGGAATAATGATCGCGGCAGGCCTGGGCCAGATCACGTCCGGTGGCGATGCCCAGCTTGATGGACAAGTGCTGCAGCAGAATGGCCATCAGGTTGGAGATCATGATGATGGACAGCAGCGTGTAGCCAAATTGTGCGCCGCCCGCCAGATCGGTCGCCCAGTTGCCCGGATCCATATAACCGACGGCGATGAGATAACCCGGACCGGAGAACGCCAGCAGCTTTCTCCAAAAAGAAGCCGTCGTCGGAACCAGAATGCTGCGGTGAACTTCCGCCAGTGAAGCTTGTCCAGCCGGTTTGCGCCAGCCAGCGTCAGGGGTGGATTCGGAAGTATCTTTAGGTTGACTCATGAAAGCCTTGTCATTATTTCAGCAATAAATTCTGTTTGGCCAACATTAAAATCTCACGGTAATTCCGCAAAACGGATTGTAACTGGCCGCTGCCGGCGTCACGCCAAAGTAGCAGTCGCAATCCAACTGGATGTTTTTCGTCACGAGATATTCCAGCCCGGCATCCACGGTTCCCACCCAGCCGGCATGGCTTTTGGTGGTGAAGTCGCTGAAAAATTCCACAAAGCCGCTCAACTTCCCGATGATCTGATGATCCAGACTGGCGGAAGCGATGAATCCCTCGTGGTAGCCGCTGCCGTCATCGTTTCTCTGGTAGCTGGCCGCCGTTTCCAGACTCAGATCGAAGTCGTGGGGCAAGTTCACTGTCAGCGGAAAAATCACGCCGCCCTCGACCCCGTTGTTGCCAAGACCATCGGTGGCTGTCGGAAACGTGATGTAAGGCAGCAGCGCAAAGGCCGTTGTCCCGCCGTCGTCGCCCCAGAGATTGATTTTAAATCGTGCGGTAAAATCGCCCACCCCGGATTGTGTGGTTGAAGTTCCGGCAATGCTGTCGTCCGTGTGGACGTGCAGGTAATTATCAAAAATCAGGCTGAGTTCCAATTGATTGAGCAGTCCGATTCGGAGGTTGAAATCGCTGACCTCCCAGGTCTTCGTCGTTGTGGCGCCCGTTTTGTCATAGGTGAAATTTGCGAAGTCCATCTCCCACTGATAATGTCCGGCGTCTACCGTAAAAGGCGACTCGGTTTCGTCCGGCCGGTCGGGGCTAAAGTCGCGCAGCAAATTCTCCGGCACGGGATTGAAAAGATTATAGCCGCTTTTGTCGGGGGCGTTGGTGTTGCCGGAGGCGGCTTCCTGGGCTGCGGCTTGGATGATCGCCACCGGGCACAACAGGCAAATGACCACCACCAACCGGTGGCGGGGTGACGCGGGCTGCCGGACAAAATGGCAAAAACTTATCATGCACAAAATTATGTAGCTTTAGTTACAATTGAAACGGCCGGCTGTCAATCATTTTGTAGCCTGGGTTACAAAATAAAACCTCGACTAATAAACCGCCTTGGGATTCACTTTCGCGGTTATGCCACGCGTCAAGCGCAAACCGTCCGTCGCCGCCCGGAATCATGAGGCGCGTCCGACCGTGCAGCCGCACGCCGAGATTTTTCGCCGGTCGCGCCGGGACCGCGCCGCGGAGATCACGCAGGATTACGTCGAAGCCATCGCCGATCTTTCGGCCTCCCTGGGCGAGGCGCGGGTGGTGGACCTGGCGCGGCAGTTGGGGGTGACTCATGTGACGGTCAACCGCACCCTCGCCCGGTTGCAACAGGCGGGCTACGTGAATACCAGGCCTTACCGGGCCATTTTTCTTACTGACGCCGGGCACAAACTGGCGGAGGAATGCCGGCGGCGGCACAAGACTGTGGTGACATTTCTGCGTTCGCTCGGTATTTCAGAAAAAGTGGCCGAGATGGACGCGGAAGGCATTGAACATCATGTCAGTCCGGAAACTCTGGCTGCCTTCGAACGGCTGTTGAAAAAGCATAGATGAAAGCGGTAGACATCCAGGCAATTGGCAGCGAACTGGCCATCCGCTGGGATGATGGCGGCGAGGATTTCATTCCGCTGGAAAAACTGCGGCGGGCCTGTCCGTGTGCCGGCTGCAAGGGTGAGGTGGATATTCTTGGCAACCTGTATAAAAATCCGGACAAACCTTACGTGGCCAATTCGTTTGAACTCGTCAAGCTGGCCAGTGTGGGCGGCTATGCCATCCAACCCGGCTGGGCCGACGGACACAACACAGGGATTTATTCCTTTGACTATCTGCGCCGGGTGGCGACGGCAAAATAAAACGGCGCGCCTTGGGAGACGCGCCGTCATTGGTTCGCTCAAATTTTACGGCAGGATCAGCACCCGGTAGTAGTTGGCCTTGCCGGAAGAACTATCGTCAAATTCCATGTCGGTGCCCGTGCCGGTGTTCGTGGCAATGGCAGTCCAATTGCCGGGGAACAGGGTGGGGGAACGCAAAATGACATATTGTTTGTTGATTACGGTGGGCCAGTGAATCGCCATGGTGGAACCGGACGGAACCGGAGATTTCGCATTCACGCTGGGGAAATCGTTGGCGGCATTGGGATCTACTCCCGCAACATACTTATTCCAGTTGCGGACGCCGTCACCCGAGGGGCAGGCGTTGGAAACGGACAGGAGGTCGTAAATCGTACCAAACCAACGCAGGCGCCATGAATCCGGGATGCCGTCCCCATACGAAGAATTGGTGCGCGAAGAGAGGGTGATCAACCCGGTATACGTACTCTTGGGAAACGAGATGCCGCCATTGGGTGAAGCCGAGGCTTTGTCAAAGTGAACGGCATAAGCGGACAGGCTGGTGGCATTTGTCGGGATGGTGACGTACAAAGTGCCGAGAATCACATTGCCATTCAGCCCGGGTGTGTTGGTTTGAATGGGACTGGTCGGCCACCAAGCCGCAGAGTAGTTGGCGGGGGATTGGTTGACGGCCATTTGTGGCTGGCCTGCAGCTGCGGGAATAAATTGGATGGGTGTTGTCAGCGCGGGAGAACCATCCAACGGATGGACCGTGATGTTCAACCCCAGAATCCGCAGCGGAGCAATTCCGAAAATGTTGGCGTTGACCGGTATTTGAATGGTTTGACCCTGCCCTTGGTTGACCACGGCATCGCCGGCGCTAAAGGAGACAAATGGCAGTTGGGACGCCGAGGTTTGATCTGTGAACGCTGACCCCAAAGTCGTGGGCGTGGTGGTCTTGCTGCTGCCGGAAGAGGCAACGACACTGGATGTCAGGGTGTTGGTAGCCAGGTTGGGTGTCTGGGTTGCTACGAACTGGCCGTTGGTCCAGTAGCGCAACCACCAATTCAAACTGTGATCCTCAGAACGGCGGAAGGTGACATAGACATCCGAAACATCCAATTGCCCGTCGCCGAAAGCGTCCGAATTGATGGTCAGGTCACTGCCATTGAACAAGGCCTGTTGTTGGGCGAGAGTAAGGTTTACGCCGGAATTTGTGTAGTAACCATTTACGCCATCAAGGACACCCATGCTGCCGGAAGAATCCATGGCCAAAAACAAATCGGAATTTGCCGGCGGCATGTCCACGCCCATGACGGCGGATTGAAACACCTGCTGGACATCGGAACTGTCCAGCATGCCATCACCAAAGTCACCCACGTTCAGCCAGTGGAAAGGTGCGGCGTCGCCTACCAGATAAGAAACGTTGGTAACCGTTACCGCCTGGCTGTTGACCGGGGGCTGAATATAGATGCCGGCGCCAGTTGCACCGGCACCGTCCCGGGTTGCGGAAGCGCTGCCCAGTTGGATGAAATATTGATCCCCCGTATTGGCATTCGTCGGAATCAGAAACGAATATGCGCCAAGAACCACCAGGCCATCCGCTTTTTTGAACAGGGTATCATGATCAATGGAATAAGTAATCAGATCCTGTTTGGCCGTGTCAAAATCAAGGATTGTGACTCCATTGGTGTCCGTCAGGAAATAAATAAATCCGGTACGGAACATCCAGCTTACGCCGATCAGATTGTTATTGGTGTCTACAAAGGTGCCTGAAACCGGTGAGTTGGTCGCTACGGACGTAAACGTTACGCTCGGAATTCCCAAATACCAGTTTCCATCCGATGGCGGAAAATGATCGCCTTCTCCCAGCGGCACCTTGGTCATCAGCATGGGAAAGAAATCAATGCCGGCGCCATTGACAATTTTATTAGGCGTCGTCAGGCCATTCGTGACGACGGCGTTGAACTGCAGGCTGTACATCGTGTCGGAGGGGTCAATCAATGAAAGAGTGACCGGGGCATAGAAGAACTGGCCGGGCCGCGCCTCGAATTTGCTGGCTGGTTCGCCGCTGGCAAGGCCGAAACTGATCTGGTTGGCGATAAAATTGCCCGGCGAAAAAGATTGGACGGCGATTCCGCTCGGTGAATAACCTTTGCGGAAGGCGCGGACCTTGAAAAGGATGTTGCTGTTTCCATTAAGGGAAATCAGGGCCGAATTATTGTTGTTGGTGGTGACCGTAATCGGACCGATGCTGGGCGGGGCATTGGTTGGAGTGGTGCCGTCCGTCGTATACCAAAACACCACATTGCTCGTGACGTCACTAACTGTAAACAGCGCGGCATTAACTCCATTAACGATGGGATTGTCAACTTGAAACAGGAACTCGGCCGTGGTAACCGCACTGCTTCCTCCAGGGCCGACATTCACCGCTTTGATCACCAAGTCCGGCATGGTCGTCACGGGCAGAGGCTGCGCAAACGCCAATCCATCCTGATAAAACGGTGGCGAACTTCCATTGGTCGAGCTGGGCACAGCCAAGACTGGTTGCGGCCCGTTGGTGTAGATGTAATAAGTCTGGATGCCATTGGTGGTCGGATCAATGGCGATGGATATGTCATTGTGGGCAGTGAATGTTTTGGCCCCGCTGACAGGATGGTTCACGGTAAAGAAGCCGGTAAAATCGTTTCCTTCATAATCAAACCAGCCGATGTTCGGTGCTGGCGGCGGCGGAATCGGCGGTGTGGCGCTCACTTCCAGGGAGTTTGGACCTTCCCCGCCGCTGTTCAGGGCTGAAACAACATAGAAATAAGTTGTTCCGTCAAGAACGCTTGTATCCGTGTAACTCGTGCCGGCCGTGCTGGCGATGGTGACTTCGCTGCCGCTGGATGTGGAGCGCTTTATGTTGTAGTTTGTCGCGCCAATGCTTGCCGACCACGTCAAAGATACTTGTCCAAAAGTTGCCGTTGCAGTCAGTCCCAACGGGGCGGCCGGCGGCGGTGGTGGCGGGAGAGGAAGACCGGTGCCTGTGATCTGGCGAATTATGTGGTAATAGTCTTCTGTTACATAAACAGTGCCGTTGGCTGACATGACTACGCCATTTGGCAAGCGCGCTGCAACCCCGCCCACTTGATCAGGAATCACAACTGTCCCGTCTGCAAAACCTTTGTACGGATTGACCCAGTCATTGGAAGTGACGCCGTAAATATTGGTCACGGAACCGTTAGGCAGCACCGCTTTAACGCGGCCGTTGCCATAGTCGCTGACAATGAGAGTTCCATCGCCTGCTTCCGCTACGCCGGCGGGCTGGAAAAATCTGGCGGTGTTGCTGGAGGCAGTATTGTTTGCGCTGAAAAAGTCGCCGGCACCATGGAATCCCGCGTTGGTGGTAACGACGCCGGTGGTGGGATTAATGAGCAAAATGCCGTTGCGACCAGTATCGCAAACAGCCAGCAAACCATTGCGCTTGTAAACGATGCCTTGCAGGGAGGCGCCGGAAGCTGTGACCGTTGCCACAACATTACTGACACCATTCGGGGCGACCTTGAACACCTGATTGCTAGCTGTTACAAAAAAATCTCCCGAGGGATCCAGCGCAATACCACCAGCATTGATTATTTTTGTGAGATTGGTGGTAATTAAACCATCAACATAGTTGAATTCCAAAACACTGCCGTTGGAGCCATTGCCACGATTGAGGACGAAGAGAAAGCTGTCCGAATTGTCCAATGCGACGCCAACTGGCTTGTTGAAAAGATTGGTTACAGCTTTGCCATTTTGATCTTCACCTACGAGCTCGTAAGTAAAATTCTGGTCAAATTCCAACTCACGAACCGCATTATTGTCACGGTCAGCTACGAAGAGAAAGTTGCCAGTGCTGTCAATCGCCAGACCGCAGGGCGTATGATATTCCGCACTCAAGGTGATGTCACCGTCCACAAAGCCGGCGCCGGAAGGGTACTTTGAACTGGGACCGCCGCTTAACCAGTTTACGGTGGGAGCAGCCGGGAGGGTGGCGGTGGTCAGCACCAGCGCGGCCAAAGTGAAGGCATGATGCCATCGCGTGATGAAATCCAGTTGTCCAAAGGCCCGGCGGGTGCGCTCGAGAAAGGTAGTTCTCATAAAATCGGTTTGTTTGTTATTCATCGCTCAAACGAGTTTTGGTTTAACGATTGAATGAACATTGGTTAAACGACTATTCCATCCGGGCCGGAGTATTATCAAACTCGCCCGCCGTCGGGACAGGATTGCTCCAATCTCCAGGATGGGTGCTGTCCCAAACTGTGTTGGGATTCATGGGGGACTTCATGGTTTTGGCTTTGGACTTGAGGAAATCAGTTGTCGCCGGACGGAAATCAGTTTCCTTGACGATGGTGGGGGTGATGAAAATCAACAGGTTGTCCTTGTCCAGTGATTTGGTTTCACTCCGGAAGACATTTCCCAGGAGAGGAATGTCACCGAGCAGCGGCACCTTGGTATATTGCGCGTTGGGACTGTCCTTGACCATGCCGCCCATGACGAGTGTGTTTGAGTTTGGAATCAACACCTGGGTTTCAATATGGCGGGAGTCAAATATGTCCGCCGTATATGTTGAGCCGGCGATCGTTTGCTGGTTGACGCCAAAAAAGCTGGACACATCAGGCACGACTTTGAGCCAGATAAAGTCATTGGCGGAAATACGCGGAGTGACTTCAAGAGTGGTGCCGATGTTGGAGTAGGTGATGGAGGAACCGCCGGTCGTGTTGGCGGTACCCGCGACGACATTGATCACCGGATAGCCGCGAGTAACAGAAATCGTTGCCTTCTCGTTGTCCAGGGTCACCACGCGCGGGGTGGAAACCACCTGTGCATCAGAGGATGCATTCAAGAAGGACAGCACGGCATGCACGCCGTCGGCATTGAGGAACCCGATGGCCGGGGAAAAACCGCTGAGGGTATTGAGAGACAACCCGCCAGGCGCGCTGGAATTTTGCGGTTCACTAGCCAGAACAGTGCTGCTGCTCGAACTGGGAGTAGTGGTAATGGTGTGTCCGCCGAAAGTCGTGGTTGTGGGAGCACCCGGGAACAGGGTGGTTGACAATGACTTCGTCGGATCCGTCACCCCGTTTCCAAAGCTGATGCTTTGTGCGGCCAGCGTGCCGGACCAATCAATGCCTTTGCTCGTGCTGGGATTGCTGGAAAGTTCAACCAGTTTGGTCTCGATGAGAACCTGGCGGGTGGGTTTGTCCAGCTCATTGATGAGGGCGTCCACGGCATCCTGTTCCTTGTCAGTGGCAACGATAATTATCTGACTGGTGCGCACATCCGGTAAAACGCGGCTGCGTTTGTCGGTGAGCGCGGCCTGGACCGCGTCCACCATGTTGGATGTACCGGCATACTTGAGCTGAACGACGCGGGTTGCAAGCGACGGCAAGGCCGCCGGGTCTTTGGCCGCAATGCGGGCAATCTGTGACCTGCGATCTTCGATAAGCTGCAAACTGTAGTTGTCGAGCAATGCCATGAGGGCCTGTTCGGCGGTGACATTTTCCCAACGGATGGACAGGGTGGGTTCGGGTTTGATTTGTCCATTCTGGTCCGGTTGACCGTAACCGATTCTTGGGTCAATCAGGTAATTGATGCCCGCCTGCCGGGCCAGGTTTTCTATGGCTGTCGTAATCGGAACGTCTTGAAACTGGATCAGAGGTATGGTCGCAGCTACAGCCGGTTGATGACTGGCGGCGCTGGCAGCTTCATTGTTGGTGGTTGCGCTGCCGGATTCAGTCGTGGTGACCGTCGTGACCACCTGGGTATTGGTCACGCTGGCGACATCGGTGGCATTGCTGGAGGTCACGCTGGGAGATTCGGTGGCGCTGACCGCCGGTGGCGTCGTCGGAGTGACGGTACTCGTGCCGACACTCTGGTTGGGCTCGGTGGCACTGGTGGGCGCAATCCCGGCTGCGGTCGCAGGATTGGTCGTGACCGTGTCAGTTTGAGACAGTGCCCCCTGCTGCCATACAAGACAGCCCAGCAGTGTGGCGATTATCATTTTTGTTTTCATACCTTTATCTCCGATCTGGCTCTGATTCGTTCGTTTTGTGTTTAACCTGACTCTTAAACCGTATGGGAGCGCCAAGACATTTCATTTGTGGCGGTCGCTCCTCCTGCCATATCCGGCAAGAGAAGAAAGTTTCGTGCCAGTAATCGGCCCGTCTTAAAATAGCTCTTTCCGGGCGAGCAGGCTGGGACTGGATGAGATCGCATAAAATCTGGTTTTAATGGCTGTTCGTATAGGTCAGTTCGTGACGTTGCCCTCCGGCTTCAACCACCACTGAATTCTCTTTGATCTCAACACAACGGAAATGAATCCGGCCTTGGGAAGTGACCATGTCTTCTTCGTCGCCGACACCAACCGTGTGATTATTGATAATGGCAAGCCGGTTGGCCGGCGGACCGGATATGCCTCTTAAGACCAGTGATGACACATCGCCGATCTGAGGTCGGGCGGCCGCCACGGTCTCGTACACGCGCGTGGAACTGGGGAAAAATGGATCGCGTCCTTCTTTCTGGTTGGTGGGGATGACGAAGACCGAGCGCGACACCACCTCCGGCGCGACGACTTGGGCAACGGGGGCTGCCGCCACGGACGAACCCACAGCCAACATGGCTGAAAGCCACGCGGCCACCAGGCCTTGGTTGAAATACACGTGCCGGTTCATGTGATTATGAGGGATTGGGTTTCACTAATGCGATGATTTCCATTCTGAATGAAAGCTTCTCGCCATTGGCATCTCCTGAGGAACTGGGTTCGACAACCAAATGCACCACCCGTGCGTGCGGAAAATTGTTTTCGAAGTCGGCAATGAATTTGCCCAGATCATGGTAGAAAGCCGTGCCGCTGATGATGAACCGGATTTGTTTGTAGGGGAAATCCGGCAGCAAATCCATGTCGCCCGTCGTTGGATGGCCGATTTCAGGGATTTCCACCTTGTATGGCTGTTTGAACCGGCGGATGGTGTCATACGTCCACGAATACAAATCGCCGGAAGCCATATCTTCTTCGGTGTGAGCCAGCTTGTAACTCATTTCATTCACGTCATTCGCGATGGTGTCAGTGTTGGTAATTGCCTGTTTGATGCTTAGAAGCTTGTTGTCCGCAACTTTTTTGTCCGCGGCGATTTTGGCCAGCGCCGTATACTGCGGCCGGATCAATGCGATGCCGATCAGTGCCAGGATCGCCAGCGTGACGAGAATGACAATGATGAGCTGATTGCGCTTTTCTTTGGTTAATCTTTTCATCGGGCGTACTCCGGAAAATTGCACTGCACGGTGAACAACACGTAGGGCTTGCCATCGGCACCCGTCTGCGGTGCCGACAAGGTGACCAATTGCACCCCATTTGTTTTGTTCAACGTCGTGTTAAAATAGGACTGGTTGGCCACGGCCTCTTTGAATTTATTGACCTGGTCTCCCGGGTTTGCGCTCGAATCCCGGGCATCAATCCAGACAACAATTTTTTCCGTCTCCGTCCCGGGCCGTCCCGGTATGACCCGATCTCCATTGGTTACCGAGCGTGTTCCCGCCGCGTAAAAATAATCCTGGTCCACTTTGATCTGCATCAGCCGGACACCGTCCGTGAAAACCTGCTGCAGCGCGTTGAGCAGGTTGCCCTGAAGAAAGCGGCTGTTGGTCATTCGGTTCAGCGCTTCCAGCTTATTCTTCGTGCTGGACAGTTTTCTCTGGTCCACCTGCACCCGCTGAAATTCATTGGTATGTGCCTCAACCTCCGTTTGCCGGTCCGACACGTCCTTCTTGGCCAGCATGGATTCCAGTTGGAGCGAACTGCTCCAGACCAGCATTACCACCACCAGGAATGTGCCGAAAAAGATCACCCGTTTGACCGGATCGTTCCGGCGCATTTCTTCCGCAGCCTTGGCCTCCGCCAGTAAATTGATACGAATTGGCATAATTATAATTGGTTCAAAATGATGCCAGTGCGGCGCCAATCGCCACGCTCAGTTGTGGTCCCAGGTGTTCAATTTCCACCGCCTGCTGTCCGGGCAGGGCCAGTTGCATGGCCGCCGTGGGATTCCAGGTTTTGCATTCCACGATCAATTCCGACCGCAGCATCTGCAGGATCATCTCCGATCGTGCTGAACCGCCGGTGACATAAACATGCGAAATGGGGCGGTCTTGCTGATGCTCAAAAAAGTCAAGGGAAGCGCGCAGTTCACGTCCCAAGGGTTGTACTTGAGATTCAAGCATGCCTTGGACTTCCGGTGCCATGCCCACTTTGATGCCCTCAGCCTCGGCGTAGGTGATGTTCATTGCCTCGGCAAGTCCTGCCGTCAATTGGTCGCCGCCGATGTTGACCACCCGGGTCAGGACCAGTTCACCGCGGTCCATCACGCAAATCGAGGCATGCTTGAAACCAATGTCCACCAGCGCGATGGATTCGTTGGCAAACAGTTCGGGCAGCACGAGTTCAAAGGCGTTTATCGGGCCGACAAGCCCGGGGACGATGTGATCAGGTGTCAATCCGGCGTCTCTGATTGCCGTTTGAAAATCTGCAATCAACTGCTGCTTCATGCCCGCCACCAGCACTTTTAGTTTGGGTATCGTACCCGTCCGGGCGGCTTCGGCGGACTTCGATGACTGCTTCGGAGGAAAGACGTAACAATCAAATACATAGTTCGGCATGTCCTGCTGCAAATAACCCTTGGTGTTGTTCTTCAACACCATCCGCATTTCGTCCACGGGAATCTGGGGCAATTCCACCTGGCGCACCACCGTGTCGTCCAGGCCGAGGGCCAGGGTGACCAGCTTGGTTTCCGATCCCAGGGCTTCGGCCACGGCGCGCAAATGTTCGGTGAGCAATTCGGCGGAAATTTTTTTCTCGTAGATGGGCGCATCCAGCAGGGCAAAGCGATTGAGCACCAGAAGCTCGCCGCGTCGTTCCAACAGGACAGCCTTCGTTGTCCGGCCGCCCAAATCCACCACCATCATCTGGGCCCGATTTTTCTTGGATACGCCGTTTATAAATGGCAGCGCCATGCTTTGTTACGTGTTAATTGTGTCTGTTTCTGAATTGCGAACGGCAATTCTAATAAACCGTTGGTTTGATTGAGCAACTGCCGCGCCAAGTCAGGTCGCGGTAAAATAGCGTTCAAAAATCGCGGCGTTGTCCTGACTCGGGGCGGGGGTGTCCCGGAACTTGCCGCGTGCCGGCCGGATCCGGGATAACGCGGAAAGAAGCCATTGACGAGCCCGGCAAATCCGCCTACGGTCACGCTCTTGGCAAACTGTTGATGGCAAATGTCATTTCTCCCGCTCGTCAGACTCTGGCTTTGGGTTTCCGCGCTCGCGAGCGTTGCGGGCTGGACGCTGTCCGCGCTGGGTCAATTGAACCGCGCCGGCTACATCATTTTCTTCGCTGTGTTTGCCGCTGGTGTTTTCGTTTGCCGCGAAGTGCTGGAACTGGTTCCGGGGAAAAAAAATTCGTGCCGGAAAAAGTTCCTGCGCCGCTTCCGCCGGCCGTTGCCATTCTGTTTCGCCGCGCTGTCATTTTTGATTTTTATGGGCGGCGCTTTGTATGCGCCGACCCATTACAACGCGGTGACCTACCACATCCCCCGGGTTTTGCACTGGCTGACGGAGGGACGATGGCATTGGATCCATACGCCGGTCACGCGGATGAATTACTCGGGTTGTGATTTTGAATGGCTGACCGTCCCGCTGCTTTTGTTTGCAAAATCCGACCGCGGCCTGTTTCTTTTGAACCTCATCCCGTTCCTGTTGCTGCCCGGGCTGATTTTCAGCGTCTTCACTCGTTTGGGTGTCCGTGCGCGGGTGGCCTGGCAGTGGATGTGGTTGTTCCCGACCGGCTACATTTTTTTGCTTCAGGCCGGGAGCGCCGGGAATGATGCCTTTGCCGTCGTCTATGCACTGGCCGCCATTGATTTTGGTTGTCGCGCCTGGGCGTCGCGTCAGCCGCGTGATTTGTGGCTTTCGCTGCTGGCGGTCGCCTTGTTGACTGGAACCAAACCCAGCAGTCTGCCGTTGCTGTTGCCGTGGACGATTTTGATTTTCGCGCTCCTTCCCCTCCTGCGGCGCAAGGCGCTGTCAACGCTGCTCGTGATGGCTGTGGCCGTCGCCATTTCCTTTTTCCCCATTGCAGTGATGAACCAGTTGCACAGCGGCAACTGGCTGGGAACCTCCATCGAATCTTCCCACCTCCAGATGCAAAACCCCCTGACGGGCATCGTGGGCAATGTTTTTCAGCTGGGGCTGCATAACTTTGTGCCGCCGCTTTTTCCGCAAGCTGGCTGGTGGAATCAGCATAGCGTGTGGATTCTTCCCCATTCCTGGATCGTGGCTTTCCAGCCCGGTTTTTCGCAAGTGGGTGAACTGCCCAATGAAGACTGGGCGGGAATTGGATTTGGCTTGAGCATGTTGCTGGTAATTTCCGTTGTCGCGGCTTTCTTCATCGGCCGCCGCCTGGGACCGCTGGTGAAAAAAAATTGCATCGTTCCCGACGGATTCCGCCGGCTCGTTTTGATTGCGCCATGGATTGCGCTGCTTTTTTTCTGCGCCAAATCCGCCATGAACACGCCGGCGCGGCTGATCGCGCCGTACTATCCGCTGTTGCTGCCATTGTTGCTCGTTGGCGCAGGCCAGTCGCAAGTCGTTCGGCGCACTTGGTGGCGCGCGTTGACCGGCGGGGTTTTGATTCTGGCGTTGGTGGTTCTGGTGCTGTCACCCGACCGGCCGTTGTGGCCGGCGCAAACCATTTTGTCCAAAGCCGTCGCACGTCATCCAGAATCGCATTTGCTTTCCCGCGCACTGGAAGTTTACACCGTTTATTCCAAACGTTCCGATCCGCTCGCCGATGTGCGTGCTTTGCTCCCGCCGGAGGTCAAAGCTGTCGGTTTGATAGCCGGACCTGACGACAGCGATATTTCGTTATGGCTGCCGCTCGGTACGCGGCACGTGGAGCATTTTCTGTTGAGCGATCCGCCGGAATTGATCCGGCAGCGGAAAATTGAATACGTCGTCGTGGGCGGGCTGAACCTGCAATTGAGTGACACCACCATCAACTCCTGGCTGCAAAAGTCCGGGGCGGAACTCGTCGCTGCCACCAATGTCACGTTGAAGGTTTCCGAGGGTCCGCGGCCGTGGTTTGTCGTCCGGTTCAAACCGTAATACATTCAGCAGTCATTGCACTGCCGCCGTTTTTTACCTCTGCCACGGACCGGGGTGGCCGGAGTCCGGATGTTAACTGCCAACTCCGGTTTAGACCAGTTCCTTGGCCCGCATCTTGGATTCCTCGATGAAAGCCTGCAGCAGCGGGGTTGCGCGGCCACGCCACAACCCGCCAATCCTGATCGGCGCAAAGCCGGGCAACGCCAACGCGCGCACGCCGGCGGCCAATGGCTTCTTGGGAATCGCCACCGACAAACCAATGCCCAGCCCCTTGGACACATAGGTTTCAATCAAATCGGTCGAGCTGGCCTCGATGCTGGGAAACCACTCCACGCCCAGCTGGTTCAGCCGGTCGAGGAAGTTTTTTGAAATGGATTCCGTTGGGGGCAGGCAGACGAGTGATTCATCAATCCGGTCCCGCTGCCACAACTCTTCCGCCGATTTGATGTGGCTGCCTGCTTTCACGAGCAGCACCAGCGGCAACTCCAGCAGCGTCACCGACTGGAATCCCGGCGGATGCTTCTTTTCGATCAGGGTGATGGCCAGGTCAATCTCATCCTTTTCCAGGAGCTGGTACAATTGAACCGGAAACCCGTCGCGCAACGAAACCTTCAAGCCGGGAAATTTTTTGCGCAATCCCTGCAACAACTGCGGCAGATGATCGCGCAGCACAATCGTCGAGGCGCCGATGCGGAAATGCCGCGCCTGACCGCCCTGAAATTCTACTGCCAGCTTGTCGAGATTGGAAAAGAACGGCGCGATGAACTCGTACAGTTTTTCGCCCGCCGGTGTCAGTGCGAACGGCCGCCGCTGGAACAGCGTTACGCCCAGAAATTCCTCGAGTTGTGCCACCTGTGCGCTTACCGCGGGTTGCTGGATGCCGTAGGGGATGTTCCGCACCGCCGGCATGATGCCGCCGTGCCGGGCGACGAAATAGAATAATTCCAGATGGTGGACGTTCATTGAGCCAGCCGATGTTGGTCGCAGTTTTATCAATTAATACCTTCACCGCAAGCCGCGTTAATCTGCAACCAACGAACAGCCGAAGATGAAAACCAATTGTGCAATAAATTCTTACGAAGCCAGACTGGCCGAAGGCCTGGGCCGCCAAAGGGCTTTGGCTTCAGGTCTTTTTTTCAAGAGACCAGTAACATTCCGCCATCAAAATGAAGAACACTGCGTCCGCCACGCCGAACAGCGCGCCGAAGGCGACGTGCGGCAGGCCGCCCTGCGACCAGTAATAGAACGCTGTCCCCGCATAGGCCAGTTTGTAAAGCGTGCCGACGAGGATCAAATCCGCGTTGCGCCGCAAGTCGCCTCGGGCGATCAAAAAATAGCCGATGCCAATCACCAGTACGAACGCGCCCAACAGCGTCAGATAACCACGTATCGCCGGCAGCTTGTCACTGATGCCCAGTGCGGCGAACGCAGGGGCGGCAAAAAACATGAAGATGATGCCGAGCAGGACATCATAAATGGCGGCGATAATGAACAGACTTCGATAATACTTTTCCTTGGCTGGATTCATGTCATAAGTTTATAACTCAAAACAAAAACTCATCAAATGAAATCTAATCCAAATCTGTTCCTCGCCTGGCTCTGGATTCTGCTCGGCTTCGTTTCCGGCATGTTGCTGGGAATGTTTTTCCACGACGAAAACTGGCTGGGCGGCTATGCCAGTTTCAAACGCCGGATGTACCGGCTGGGCCACATCTCATTTTTCGGCCTCGGTGTTGTGAATCTGCTCTTTTGCCTGACCGTGCAAAGCTTTTCGCTGGCCGGCCGGTCTGTCGGCGCTGCGTCCTGGGCGTTCATCGCCGGCGCGATTACAATGCCCATCTGCTGTGTGGTTATGGCGCACTTTCCCAAGGCGCATCTGATTTTTGCCGTGCCGGTCGTGAGCCTCATCGCTGGCGGCACGTTGACTTTGATGGAGGTAATAAAATTATGAACACCAAAAAACGCATCGGTTTAATTGCCATGAGCGGCGTCCGTGCCCACAATGCGGAACTGACCAAGCTCGGCCTCACGCTGCCTGGATTCGTGGATCGCAATAAGATCATCGCGTCACTCCCCAGCCTCGGGCTGCTCACCCTGGCCGGTCTGACTCCGGACCGATTTGAAATTGCCTACCACGAAATTGCCGATCTGAAAAAATTGCCCGAATTGTCTGTTGATTTCGACCTCGTCGCCATCAGCACCTTCACCGCGCAGTTCTACGAGGCCTGCGACGTTGCGGATTTTTATCGCGCGCGCAACGTTCCGGTCGTCATGGGTGGCATCACCGTATCGTCGCTGTGCGAACAGGCGAAGGAACATTGCAACAGCGTCGTCATCGGCGAGGGCGAATCGCTCTGGCCGGAATTGCTTGCCGATTTTGAGCGCGGCGCGTTGAAGCCGTTTTACACCACCCGCCGCGAGTTCGATTTGGCTGATGCACCGATGCCTCGATTCGATTTACTCGACCCGGGACAATACAACCGCCTGACCGTGCAGACCAGCCGCGGTTGTCCGCACCAATGCGAGTTCTGTGCGAGCTCCATCCTGCTCACCCCGCGTTACAAGGTGAAGCCGGTGGAAAAAGTCATTGCCGAAATCCGCTCGATAAAATCAATCTGGCCGCGTCCATTCATTGAATTTGCCGACGACAACAGCTTTGTCCACCGCGGGCATTACAAGAAACTCCTGCGCGAGCTGGCGAAGGAAAAGGTCCGCTGGTTCACCGAGGCGGACGTGCGCGTGGCCCAGGACGACGAACTGCTGGCGCTCATCAGGGACTCGGGCTGCCAGCAGGTTTTGATTGGCCTGGAGAGCCCGCATCGCACAAGCCTTTACGGCATCGAGACCAAATCGAATTGGAAACTGCGGCAACTGGATTTTTACAAGGAAGCCATCGCGAAGATTCAATCTTACGGCATCACGGTGAACGGATGTTTCATTCTTGGTCTCGACGGTGACACGCGGGACGTGTTTGATGATGTGCTGAATTTTGTGCGTGATGCTGCGCTCTACGAGGTGCAGGTGACATTCATGACCGCGTTTCCTGGCACGCCGCTCTACGAACGGCTGAAGCGCGAAGGCCGCATTTTGCGAGATCGCGCGTGGGAATTATGCACGCTGTTCGACATCAACTTTCAACCCAAGAACATGAGCGTCGCCGAATTGCAGAACGGGTTTCTCGGGCTGGTGAAACGACTCTATTCGGCCGGGGAGACCCAGGAACGCAGGAGCAGATTCAAACGCCAGTTAAAGACGTCGCCGAATTTTGGCCGGGTCGCAGTGCGGTTGAATCAAAGGCTGGCAGCTTGAAGATTGAAAGCCGGATCAATTAGAAAAGAGGGCGTTGCGCTCCGCCTGGTGATGGAGCGCAACGCGTTCGGCGTTCCGTCTGCAGTCGGAACTGAAGCGGGTCGAAATGGGGTGTAAAATTCATCACGCCGGTGCGGGGGGATTGACGATTTCGTGGACGCCGTACTGCTGCAGGGCAATTCGCACCATGCGAATGTTTATTTCCGTCACGTTGTTGTCGCCATACATGATTCGCACCACGGCGAGGACGATTTTTTCAAAGGCTTCGTCTCGGTCGTTGTTCATAATGCCGTTTTGGTTTCTCCCTCCTGGCAAGGTGTTACCATTCAGCGTGCCAGTTTCTGCAGGGTTACGGGCTGATTTTGGAAATGGCGATGCCGGTGTGATGTTGGCGCTGCGCGGTTTTTCCATGGGGATGGCACCGTTTGGGACTGGCAAGGCGCTGGGAGGTACCCGATGGTTCGCCGTTCCGTTTTTGAAAGCGTCAGCCTCGATGGGCGAATCATTGATTGTTGGATCAACTTCTTCCGGCGGGCTTGCAGGCCGTGATTGAGCCACGGGCAAGGTCACCTCGGATGAAATCCCATTTCTCGCCTTGCCCTTCAGGGTGCCGTTGCCATTCAGGTGCTGTTGGGCCGGAGCCGGAACGGGAGCCTTGATTTCAACTTCAGGAGCGTTGCTGGTTCGTGATTTGATTTCCGGCGGCAGCGGGTTTGACGGTTTAATCTGGGACTTGAGCAAATGGATGGTCACTTTGAGCGCCAGTTCCAGCGGATCAACCGGTTTGGTAATAAAGAAATTGCCGCCGCTGAGCACGCTCTGCGTCCGGTTCCCCAAATTGCTGTGGGCTGTGACAAAAATGACGGGAGTTGTCTTGTAATGAGGCAGCGTACGCAGCTTTTCGCAGACTTCAAAGCCGTTCAGCATGGGCATGTCAATGTCCAGCAGCACCAGATCGTAATGGTCGGCCTGCAACTGGCGCAGGCCTTCCAATGGATCATCAATGCTGGTGATGTCGAGATGCGCCCGTTTTAAAGTGTTTACAATCACGTGATTGCAAACAGCGTCATCATCTACAGCCAGCACTTTGGACTTGGGAGCCGATTCGGTGGATTCAACCGCGCCACTTTTCAACAGGAGATCCAGACAATCTGCCGCCTCGGCCAGGGTTTGTAGTATCGAAGGTGTTACTCGCGACGGCTTGGCCCCGATTTTGGAGAGCAACATGTCGAAAGCTGTCGTCAACTGTGCGATGCGGGTGCAGCCGGCCTTGTCGGCGTCAACACTCAGGGAATGGATGTTCTGAAGCAGCGGCTCCAGCTTGGTGGTGGAAGCAGGCGACTTGATGTAGGACAGACATTGATCGCGGACCATCGTAATCTGTTCCGGCGCATCTCTTAAGAATTTCTCGCGTTCCTGGGTGGGCGGGTTTTCACCAGCGGATTCTTCGATTGATGGAATCCCATTGTCGCCGTTCGATGCGCTGGCCGGATCGGTGCTCAACATGTCCTGGATGGTTTTGAGCAACAGGGCCGGGGTGCAATCACTCTTCTGCAATTGTCTGGTTTTCGGGTCTCCGGCCAGATCGGCAATCCGAACATTGGAGAAGAGTATGATTGGCATCACTTTCAAGCGGGGGTCGGCGCGTATGAATCTTACCACATCCGCGCCGTCGAACTTGGGCAGCATCAGATTGAGCACGACCAGATCGGGCGTGGACTGGGAAAGCGCCTTGAGAGCTTCCAAGCCATCCTGAGCTGACTCCACGCGCACTCCCTCCCGCTGAAGCAGATTCCGGTACGTCGTCAATGCAACGGCGTCGTCCTCGACAAAAAGGACTGTTCTATTGTTTTTCATGGTTCTGACCCCGCCCGATTCCCGTTTTTTAGGTGTAAAATGATTAAAAATCGCCAAATCGCGTTCACAACCAGGTTCAAAACGCGTTTGCCGAAGCAAAAAACCAGCACCGTTCATGCCAGTATCAGACAAAATGTTTCCTTATTCCCAATCAAATATGAATTCTTGCAGCTCATTTTACATTGAGTGGCATCGCTTTTGTAACCCGGAATGTCTAAGGAATCGTCCCCCAACCATGAAAATTGTCGCGGACCCTTTGTTCTTCAACGGTTAACTTCCGAACCAGGCGCAAATTCGCCGGTTATATCTCAATGATGCAAACGATGTTGGGCCAATTTTTTTCGATTGTGCCTTTCCCGATCCGGCTTGGTACGCTCCTGCCGCAAATCCAATCAACCGGATGAACGAAACCAATCCAGTAATCGGGGGGCAGAATACGGAGACCAGAGGAGTGCCGGCAGGGTTACGCGGGTTCTGGGCCCTCATTATCACACAATTCCAGGGCGCATTCAGCGACAATTCGCTGAAATGGCTCGTCACTTTCATGGTCATGGGCTTGGGCTTGTCCGTCCCGGAACGCGACCGGCTGGTCACCATCGTCGGCGCGGTGTTCGCCCTGCCGTTCATCGTGTTCTCGATGACGGGCGGGTTTTTCGCCAACCGGTTCAGCAAGCGCACGGACCATAGGCGTGAAATGCTTCGAAATTTTCGTGATGCTG
>Ga0265338_10003268_pt1 | contig 23037 bp, 17 predicted proteins | sample 42126metaG_FD_193579 | JGI IMG/M metagenome (GOLD analysis project Ga0265338, IMG submission 193579) | Rhizosphere microbial communities from Carex aquatilis grown in University of Washington, Seatle, WA, United States - 4-21-26 metaG | ecosystem: Host-associated > Plants > Roots > Rhizosphere... | reverse complement strand
TCCGGCCTGCAGGCCGGAGAGCGACTCCAGCTTGGCTTGCTTTCGCAAGCATGCCAAGCAGGACAATCTGAAGATACAAGGGAGAGGGAGAATTGTTCGCCGATAATCGCGATAAGTAATGGCAATTCGGTACGAATGTTTAAGACAGGAACTTGCGGGACATATTTTCCAGGGCAGTGATCCACAATGGATTTTCGTTCATGCAAGGGATGCGGGTGAATTCCTTACCGCTGGCCTTCATGAAATCTTCGCAACCGCGCATGCCAATCTCTTCGATGGTCTCCAGGCAATCCGAAACGAATGCGGGGCAGATCACGAGCATCTTCTTTTTGCCCTCTTGAGCGAGACGGACAAGTTCGTAATCCGTGTAGGGCTTGAGCCACGGGTCTTTGCCGAGGCGCGATTGGAAGGAGACGGAATATTTTTCTTTGGGCACACCGGCGAGTTTCACGAACGCCGCCGTGGTCGCAAAACATTGTGCGCGATAACAGGTGGCGTGCGCGGGGCTGGGCGTCTCGCAACAATTCGTCGACTGGAGACAATGGCAGCCGGTGGGGTCGGATTTGCGCAAGTGGCGTTCCGGGATGCCGTGGTAGCTGAACAGCAGATGGTCGTAATTCTGCTTGAGATAATCGGCGGCACTGGCGACGAGGGCGGCGATGAAATCCGGCGTGTCGTAGTAGGGCGGCTGTACGGTGATCTTCATCCCGGGCGCAAGCTTGGCGGCGACTTCCTGCACTCGCACGACCGCGGTCTCGAAGCTGGACATCGCGTAATGCGGAAACAGCGGGATGAGTAAAACATCATCCACTCCCCTGCCCGCCAGTTTTTTTACGGCGGATTCAATCGTGGGGTTCTGGTAACGCATCGCGAGCTCGATGGGAGCGTTGATACGCTTTTGCAAAGCGGCGTGGACGTGTTTGCTGGTGACGACGAGCGGTGAGCCATCTTTGGTCCAAATCTTATCGTAGGCGTGGGCGGATTCTTTGGGGCGTTTGATGAGAATCATGCCCACGACGAAACGGCGCACGGGCCAGGGCGTGTCGATGACACGGCCGTCCATGAGAAATTCGTTCAGGTAACGGCGAACGTCAGGGACGGTCGGGGAATCGGGCGACCCGAGGTTGACCAGTAAAATGCCTTTCATTCGTTGAGTTGTTAAATTGGTGACTGGTTAAATGAGTGATCCGTTAAATAGTTACCGCTGACATTTTACTTCAAAGCGAATGGCGAGTCACGAATCAACATTGGCCGCCAAAATTTACTGGTCACTTATTTAACCATTTAACTTTTTCGCGACCCGCTCCGCGATATTGCAGCCGGAGACGATGGAGTCACTGAGCGAGACACCATCACGATAGTGCCCGGCCAGGTAAAAACGGGAGGCCTGGGATTCGATCTGGGTCATGAGGTCGCGATAACGTCCATAGCCGACGTTGTATTGCGGGATGGCGCGGGGATAAAAGACGCTGTGGGCGAAGACGGGTTTGCCATGCAACCCAAGCAACACGCGCAAATCTTCGCAGACGAGCTCGACAAGTTTTTCGTGGGGCAGCGAAGCGAGCTCTGGATAACGCTCGCCGCCGACGTAGCTGGTGAGGGTGACATGACCGGCCGGCGCGCGGTTCGGGAATAGTGACGACGAAAAAATGGTGCCGAGGCTTTTAAAGCCTTCCACGCGCGGAATCAACATGCCGAAACCTTCGCAGGCATGCGTGAGGTCTTCGCGGCGGAAGCCAAGGACGACGCTGGCGACGGGGGGATAGCGGATGTCGCGGAAAAGTGAGAAATCGAGTTTTGAGTTCAAAACTCCGGGCCCCTCACCCTGACCCTCTCCCGTAGGGAGAGGGAACAGCGATTGGGTGCTCGCTGTAGCTTGATTGGCAGCCGAACTGGACACAGGCGCTTTAATGACTATGACTTCCAGTTCAGCCAATTTGGGAGCGGTGCCGCAGAAAATTACGGCGACATGGTCTTGTTCGCCGTTTGATGTGGTAACGCGCCAGCCGGTTTCGGTTTGGGTAAGCTTCGTCACGGCAGTGTTCAGTTTTACAGAATCGCCGAGAAGGGCGCGCAAGGTGTCGGGCAAAACCTGCAGGCCTTCGTCGAAAGAAAATTTGGGGGCGCGGTCTTTGGCGACTTCGCCGCTCTTCTTGCGTTTGCGCGCGCCGAGAAGCTGGCCCTTGATCATGGAACCGTATTTGTCCTCCAACGCTTTAAGCTTGGGAAAAGCGTGCGTGACGGAAAGTTTGTAGGGATCGCCCGCGTAAATGCCGGCGACGAGCGCATCGATGGCGTGATCGAGAAATTCCTGGTTGAAACGGCGCACAACAAATTGCGCGATGCTTTCCTCCACACCGTCCCGGCGCGGTTTGATGAACGGCTCGCGGATGACGGCGAACTTGGCGCCGAGCGTGAATAGCGGCGTGGTGAAAAAACCGAGCGGCTTGGCGGGCATCTCGATGGGCCGCTTGTAACGGACGACGTAGCGCGCCTCGGATTTAGGGTCGGGATCGAGCCGACGGGATTCGAGGCCGGCATCGCGGACGAGCTGGCCGATCTTGGGCGAGGTTTCCAGGAGCGTGTTAGGCCCAAACTCCGCGAGGAAGCCGTCGGGACTGCGCTGGGATTGGATGACACCGCCGACGCGCCCGCTGGCTTCGTACACGGTGACGGGAATGCCTTTGCGTTGGAGATAAAACGCGGCGGTCAATCCCGTGATGCCTGCGCCGATGACTGCGACTGATTTCATTTAACGGGAAAACTTTAACGCAAAGACGCCAAGGGGCAAAGACGCAAAGGTGAACAAGAAATGACGAATTCCTAATGACGAATGGGACAAACATTCAACTTCCAACATCGAACAACCAACACCCAATGGAGAAAAGCCGGTTTTAAAACGGCCAGTTCACACCGATGGAGATGGAGACCTGGCCGCTGAGTTCTAGTTTGCCTTCGCGGCCATCGCCTTTGTAGGTGGCTGCGCTGAGGGGCATGAACTGGGTGGTGAGAAAGAGATCGGCGCGGCCATCGCTATTGGGCAGATGATAGATCAAGGTCGCACTCACGTATCCGCCGTAGACGAGGTCGGTGGCACCGAACTGCCCTTTGTTTTGGGCGGTGGGGCCGGTGGGCAGGCCGGTGGACGGGTCGGTAGGCGTGATGTGCTCGTTGAATTGATAATCGCCATCCACGATGCCCATGGCCGGGCCGAAACTGGCGGCGACACTGAAATCTTTGCCGAGATCCAGATTGAAGGTGGGGCCGAGGCGGAAGATGTAGAGATTCAGATCGAGCGAGCGGCTGCCGGTGATGATGGCATCGGTGGAGGTCTGAGACGTGTATGAAGGCGAAGTAGGCAGGAGTGGACCAGTACCACTGGGACCGCCCTGATACGGCGGATCAGGAATGACGATGCCGCCGGTATCATAAACGTACGTGAATTCGTTCACACTGCCTTTGATGGCGTTGTTATCCGAAATGTTGATGGGCATCCAATCAAAGCCAAGTTCCCAGCCGATGCCGAAGTGGCCGGAATGCCAGATGTAAGCACTATAGGCGAGATCAATGCCGGGGGTGGGGCCGGCGTCTTCGCTGGCGTGATTGGAACCTGTAACTGTAAATCCGGTGACCGCATCCATGGTGAGAGTGTTCTTGGCGGCGTTATATTGGGAAGCATTGTTGTATCCCCAATTGCTCGTGTAGCCATCTCCGGCACCGGAATTATCCGGGTGCACGTAGCCGTCGTCGTAGGTGCCGTGGGCGGGGTCGTTGCCGGATACGCCAAAATTTCCGCTCATGTTGAACTTGGCGTTGATATTGAAACCCACGACAGCGCCCAGGTGGAAACGGCGCGTCCAATCATCAGGATTCCACGGCGTCCACAGAATGCCATGCTCGTCGTAATTGCCGGAGCCATCGAGCTGGCTGAAGGCCGTGGGCGCCGAGGCGAGCACGAATGCCGCAGCCATCACCTTCAAGCCAGCCTTGAGGCGGCGTTTACGGTTCAGCGATTGGCACAAGGCGCGCATGGGTCAGGGCGATTGGAGCACGCGATAAAAGCGCATGGGGGCAACGTTTGGCCGGCTAACTGTGGTGGGCGGACCGTAGTCAATCCATTGCACACGGTTGGCTGGGGCAACGATACCGGGAGGCGCGATCATGGCATTGGAGAAGCTCAAGTCGGAGCTATACACGATGGTGTAAGAAGCCCCGGGCGTAGCGGAAAACTCAATGAGCAGATTGCCGTTGGGTAATACCACATTGCGATAGACAAAAATGTTCGTGGTGATGGAGTCGCCCTTTGGCGGGCTCCAATTCGGCAGTGGCACGGCGTACAAGTGAAGTTGAACGTTGGTGAACCCGAAGGAACCGCGTGGCGCATATTGCAGCAGCAAGTTCGTCTGCGCGCCGGCCGCGAGTGGCGCGCTGTAATAGACGAACGGATAGGCATTGTTCGTGCCCACGGAATTGAACAACCGCTTGGTACCCGGTAGGTCCGTCAACACAAGTCGCATGGCCGGAACATCGTTGGTACCGGTGTTGGACAATAAAATGGATTGTTCCGTGAGACCGTTCTGGACGTTGAGAATCTGGGATGAGTTGGTGACGGCCACGAGCGTTGCCGGCAAATACGCGATGACCGGCAAGTTGGTAGTGAAGATATCGTTGTTGGTGAAGGTATCGAATATTCCGGCGGCCTGCACGGCGGCGGCCAGGAAGATGGAACCCACGTTAGTCGGTATGATGTCGAACTTCAGGTCGGCCGAACTGTTGCCGTTCAACCCGCCGATGTTGAACACATAATTATTGCTCAGCACCGTGAAGGACTGGCTGACGTTGCGGACAATGACGTTTGCAGGAATGAGACTGGTCACGACAATGTTGGACACACCGTTGGCCGTGGCGTTGGTGACCACGATATGATAGGTGACGAAATCGTTGGTGATGATGGCCTGAATGGGCGGAACGATGGTGACACCCAGGTCCGCCTGCTGGGCAGCGGCGAGCGTGACGATGTTGGTGATAAAAATATTCGTGTGAACTGGCGCGTTCAAGGAGAGGGTATTCGTCAACAGGCCCGCAAAGGCCGGTTGGATAGTGAGGGACAGTTGCGCTATCTTGCCATTGTCCATCCGGCCAAAGAAGAAAACAACCGACGACCCGATGATAGCGTTGGTGCCTTGGCTGTTCGTAGCACTGATGAACGAGACCGACGCAGAAAAGTTATTGGTGACCACCACTTGCTGGAAGGTCAAACCGCTCTGGTTGGTGAAAGTGAGGCCATAGGTCAATACGTTGGTACCTACCACGATATTGGTGGACACGGTGACAGACTCCGAAAAATCCTGGGCACGCGCCTGCTGGCCGATAAACAGAGCGAATATCAGGGCCAGCAACCGGATGTGTGCCAGGAACTTCAAAATCGTGCGACAGTAAGATGCCGGTATTGCATGGGCGAATCAACTTTCAAACGGGTTGTGTCCTAATTTGCCTTTGGAATTAGTCCTACTGACGCAGGAGATAACCTCCCCGCGGCTGCGCCGCACCCTCTCCGATTTCATGGGCGAGGGCATCGCGGCAAATTAGGACACTACCTTCAAATGCTCCAGGGCACACGCCCTCGCAGGATTTAACACCGCGTTTTGGGGAAGGTTGCGTGGTTTGTATTGCGTCCAGTACATGATGGAATATGTCAGAGTCTCGCAAGCAGAACACAAAAAAGGCGGGGCCGCTCGTTGGAACCAGCCCCGCCGTACAAAGCCGACGTTATGATCAGCGGGCTCTCGGCAAGTTGGGAGAGAGTGCCTGGATGGTGCCTAATAAACCGTCGGATTCGTCGTTAGGCCCAGCAGTAAAATACAGGACATCGGCGCTGTATTGAAAATCCTGGGAGAAAGATTCCTCGGAATCAAAGTCTAAACCCCACAGGCCAGAGATGACGAGGTCGTCACCATCGCTGGTCGTCAGGTTGCCGAGATATTTGCCGGTGAGGAGGTCGTAGGCATTGATATGACCATCGCCAAAATTGCCGACGAGGAGGGCGTTGCTGAAGCGTCCGAAGTTGGAGGGCGCGAGCGCGAGACCCCACGGTGAATTCAAAGCGCCATGGGCGGCGAACTGGCGAAGCACGGTGCCATCGGTGTCGAAAATGTCGACAAAGCCATGGCCATCGCCCGGATCATCATCCACAGATAAGGGACTTGCCTTATGAGCATAGGTGACGAAGAGGCGGCCCTGGATGTTGCGGATGTTAAACGGCGCGTAAAGGCCGGGAAGGTCTTCATCGGTGAAGGAGGTCACGTAGTTGAAATTGCCATCAAAGACATCAATGTTACCGCTGGCAAAGTTGGCAGCGTAGATGAAGGGGGCATCATTGGTATCGCTGCGCACGATAGCAAGGCCTTTATAAATGGCACCGGAGCCGGAGGCATCGATGACCACCACCGCGCTCGTCGTGGAGAGGGATTGGCTCCAGGCAAGAATCTGACCGCCCTCAGTGGCGATGAGAAAATCGGCAGGGGCATGACTGGCTCCGTGCTTGCTACTACTGCTGCTGTTGGTGATCACAAAGGAGGAGGAATCATTCAAGGCAATGCCGGTCGGCGCGCCCGGGCTGGGAACGTTAACGACCTGTTTGAACGGTTTACCTCTGGTGGTGTAGACGGTGAGCGTGTCGGAACCGTTGTTATTGACCCAAATGGATTTATCGCCGGCGATCAGGCCCCACGGGTTCACCAGGTCTGAGTCCGTATTAAGAGAATTAGTGCCGGTATCATTGGCCACCAGGATAGTTTCCTGAAAGCCTTCGTTAGTGCTGTTATTGTGTTTGCTGTTTTTTGCCTGAGACGTGAACGGAACCAGCGCTGCCATAAGAGAGACAGCGAGGAGCGTTGTGTGCATGCGATACCAATTCGATTTCATGTGTACTTCCTTTTTTTTCATTTCTTGGCGATCGCTCCTTGGAGGGCAATCTTCCACACGAAAAAGGAATAGCTAGCGGAAGTATCGAATAGTTTCGGCTCAAGGGGCGCGTTGCAAATTGCGCCATGTGAAACCATTGAAAACATGGCGAATGTGGCGGGCGTTGCGTCTTGCACGAGTCGAAAAAAATTTCTTCCACGCACAAATCACTTGCGGAACCTTCCGACTTGCAAAAGTTGTGCTATAGTAAGCCACAGGAGGGTATATGATTGCGAGGGGAGGGTTTTTATCCAGAGAGCTTTCGCTCCATTGCTTTTTCATTGCCGCGCGGTGCCAGCACCGGATTCCGTTTTGAACGAATTTATGACAAACGAAAACACAACCAAAGACATGAACATCACCCGCGAAGAAATGATCCGCTTGCTGAATGAAGATCTGGCGGGCGAATACCAGGCAATCATCGCCTACACCGTGTATAGCCAAGTGCTGAAGGGCGCGGCCTACACCGACATCGCTCGCGAATTGGAGGTGCACGCCGGGGAAGAACTGGCCCATGCCATAAAGATTGCGAAACAGATCGATTATCTGGGCGGCATGCCGGGCGTTACGCCCAAACCGGTCAAAACCTCCAATGATCCGGTCACTATGCTGCGCGCGGACCTTGAGAATGAACGGGAGACGGTGGGACGCTATCGCGAACGCATCCGCCAGGCCGAGGCGATGGGAGAATTTGCGTTAAGCGAGACGTTGCGCGGAATCATTGTGCAGGAACAGGAGCATGAGATCGATCTGAGCGCGGCGCTGAATATTGAAGTGCCGCCGGCTATCAAGCCGACCGGCCAAAGCAATCCTTCAAAACGATAAATCCTCCTGGAACGCCGGGACGTTGTGAGAATTGCCTTGTTGGGTTGTGTGTTTGAGAAGAAAGTCTGTACGGATGAAAAAATTCATTTTCGGATTCGTCACGGCCATTGTGCTGCTCGCACTTTTAGGGTTTGCCTGCGTTGCGCTCGGCCTCGCGCCTGTGGCAACTGCGTCAGCGCCGTTGCCGTTCGAAAAACTGATCACTGGAATCGCCTTGAAAGCGCGCATCCACAGGGAAGCTCCCTCCGCATCGCCTATCGTCGCATCGGACGCAGTTTACGCGGCCGGCGCAGTCATCTACCGGAACAACTGCGCGGTTTGTCACGGCCTGCCGGGACAGGATCCGACGGCGATCGCCAAGGGAGAATTCCCCAAACCACCGCAACTTTTCAAGGGCAAGGGCGTTACAGATGATCCGGCTGGAGAAACCTACTGGAAAGTCGCTAACGGAATCCGGCTGACCGGGATGCCGGGATTCAATGGCTCGCTGAGCACCGACCAGATGTGGCAGGTCAGTCTCCTGCTGGCCAATGCCGACAAATTATCCGCCACAGTGACAAATACTTTGCAACTACCATTTCTTGAGAACCAATAAAGCCGGTGTCTTACACCACAGCCTAGGGTGCGGGTGTAAGATGCGGGGGCCAATGGATGAAGGGGTCGGGAAATTTGCGCTGGTTGGCCACGGAAAATTCGCCGTAGCCATCGACATGGCGATACGGGCCTCGCACAATCTGTGCGTGCAGGTGTGGGAACCAATTGCCGTTGTTGCCGGAATTACCGACGTTGCCGAGAAATTGCCCGCGCCGGATGTTGGAGCCTTCCGATACGCAGATGGTCCCGAAGTGGGCGAGGATGAGATGCACGCGCGGTTTGAATTCGATGACGATGCGCCCGCCCCAGCCGCCGTAGGTATCGGGATCGTGCCAGACTTCGATGACTTTTCCATCGGTGGGGCTATAGACGCGTGAACGTTGGGGCACGTTGAAATCGATGGCGAGATGGAACGAATTACCCGGCATGAGATAATGTCCGCCCCATAAAATAGCGCGGTCTTCAAACCAGCCGCCGTAGGAATAACTCACCCGATAACGGCGATGCAGGCGGCGCACCCATTTGCGGCAATATTCCGCATCCAACAGCGGATTGGGTTGGCCGGGCCGTTGTTCCGCAATCGCCAGCACGCCGAGCGGAAGATAAGCCCAGCGCTTTTGGCGATATTGCGGAAACAAGTCCTGATACATCAGTCCTCCAGTTCCAGCGCAAATTTACGACCAATAACTTTGGGATGACTGTCGAGATTGATGGACATGTAGATATGGCGATGTTCCTGTTCGAAACCGAACTTGCGGAAAAAGCGGAGCGCGGGTTGGTTGTCCTCCGAGGTATCCACGAGCATGATGCGGACATTTTGCTCGATGAAACGATCCAAAAGGCGATTGACCAAACGGCGGGCGAGACGGCGGCGTGTGTAGCCTTCATCCACGCCAAGCCATTCCAGCCAGCCATATTTCCAAGGACGACCGGGTTTTTCCAGCAGGCTGCCGAGGGCAAAGCCGACGACGTGGCCCTCCTGCGTGACAGCGACGAGGCACAGGGTCTTGCTGTTCTGGTAAAGCTCGAGGACGTCATCTTCGTCCCAACAACGGTACAAAGTGGGGCTCTCGGCGGTGAACAGGGTGTAGCCGAGGGTAACGACGGCAGCGATGTCTTCCACCAACATCTCACGGATGGTTATGCGGGTTTTCAGCATTAAAATTCACCTCTATAATCGAGCTTTTTACCGTCGCGCGCTTAACATTTATTGGCATTTTTGCGTTCAAATTGGGTGAGGATGGAGGGTGGAAGTGGATGAGAGAGATGGATGCGCGATGCACGTCGCAAGGACCAGGGGATGCCATGTGAAATCACGTTGAAAGCTGCAAGCGAGGCAAGGATTTCTGGCCACCGGGACCAAAGCGGTTTGGCTGGAGAAGGTGAATGTCAGGGACAGGCTTATTTCCTATATTTGAAAGCCCAAGTATCCCCACTGCCATAGCGTTCAATATAATGAAAAGGCAAATAACCATAGCCTTGATCACCCCATTTTGGCCCCCATGAATTTTTGAACTTAAACAACTGCTTTTGGCTGTCAAATCCAACGATACAAATCGCATGGCCACCAAGAATGAAGTCATCTTTACCCGGCATAGAAATCAGACCGGTTGTATTAGCGCTCTCACCAACAGTAAAAGAATTATATATAGTAATCCCGACGACGACCGGCCCATCGCGCAGCGCAATTATAATATTGGTCTCTGAATCCAACTTCAGCGTTTTGGTGATGTAATATCTTTTGGCCTTCGCAACTGCGGCCGGAGGTTCGTTGGTAAATTCTCCCGGTTTGTATGGCCAAGCGGATTCATCCACCGCGCCATTGTTCACAAGAAAGTCAAAGGCGTCGTTCATTTGTGCGCCGGCGTCCGAATACAAAGTGTTCTCCCGTTTGCGCACCATGTTATAGATGTATCGAGGGCTGATAGCTACATTCTCCCCTGTGCTTTTGAAGATCTGATATTCCAAAGCGGCTGCACATGCCATTCCCACCACGCTGCCTTCCTGGCCCTGATCTCTGACAGGCATCATATGCTCTGAATAGTCTATTTCAAACTTGCTCAAACTTGTTTCTGCGGCAACGTCATTCGTAGACACAACGCCACTGGATGTAATTATTCCGGTAGGTTTGTTCAACGAAAGCTGAATGAGAACTTGTTGACGCATAAAAACTTTCATTTCAGGAGTGGTCAATTGTGCGAGGACTTGGGTGGAGACCCGTTCAGGAGCCAGATTCGAAACCAATCCCGGGACCATCGTATCCACCTGGTTTTTGATCTCGGCCTTGGAGAACTTGAAGACATAACCAACAATCACTCCAACGCCGATGGTGGTGGCGATCGAAACCACCAGTCCGACGATCTTCATCCAATAGGAAAAATTATCGGTGACTTTTTCTGTCACCCGCCTGGCCATCAAGTCTTCTTTCAAAGATTGATATTCGCGCAATTCCTTGCGGAGCGATTCATTTTCGCTCCTTAATTGTTCAGGTGATTTCTCCTCGTGAGCCATGAGATAAAATCGGATCGTTTCAATTTTCTGCACTGCGTTTACTTCGGCTTTGCGATCCTTGAATTTAAACCGGATCGGTGGCCGGAATAATTCCATGGAGCAAAAGCCACCTCACCCCCGGCGTGGGGTGCCTGGCACGAGTGAGCGGCCCTCAAAAATACGCACACCACACCAAATAGATGGCCTTATGCCTTGGCTTTACGCTTCTTCGATGATGGTGGCCTGGACCTGGCCGGTTGTGCGGTGCCCGCGGATGGTTTTGTGAGATGCTTCATGACATTGATCTTTGCCGCAATCAGCGATGCCATCGTGAGTTCCGGAACCAACGCCGGCCAGAGATGCGCATTGGTCGTCGAATTATCCAGATAGCCGGGGAAACTATTCGAGTTATTCCCTCCGCCTGCGGTTGCCTGGTGGGCTTCCGTGTTGAACACGCTGCCGGTCCCGAACGGAGGTTCAATTATAAATTGATGATAATTTGGAGCGGTCACGCCAATGGGCACCACAAAAACGTGGTCATAAGGATTATTCAAATTATACCAGGTCTTCACGTTGATCATCGGGAGCTTACCGTCCCACATCTTGTCTTTGACGAAGGGATTGGCGATTTGGGAGCCGAACGTGACCAGCACGCCATCCTCGAACAGCGTGGCCCCGCGCTTGTCGTTCACGAAAAGGTCATAGCAAATCAAAGTTCCGAGACTGTGCGCAAAAATAACGTCCGGATTGATCGTCTGTATCGTCTTAAACAACAGGTCGCGACAGTCCGACCTCAGTTCATCTTCAGCTACCCATTGCGCCACCATTCCCGCCGACCAGCGCACTTGCGCGAGCAAACCGTCCCCACCGGGCTGTTCCGGGGCGATTGCCGCGCGCGACAGGAAAGGTCCCGTGATCGTGTGCACGGCCCAGGACGCCACCAATTCAGTTACCGCCGCCGCGTATACCGCGGGGTTATCAGAGTGATTGTCGAATATATCATTATACCGGAGCCCGTTGCTATTGGGGTCGGCTGAAATCGGATTCGCGTAGCCCGCGCCTTTTAAACCGGCAGTGATAGCCTGGCTCCAGGCTACATAGGGATTCGGATTAGCGTCTTCGTTGGTATCGATACCGTGGATCATTAATACATTCATGGATTTCCTCTTAGGATTGAGATGATGTATTTACTTAAACAATCGCCTTCAGCGCGTTCAGCAGTTTGACTCCATCCGGCGTGCCCCAACCGGAGGCAGCGTCAAAGCCCGGTCCGGCGCTATAACCACCCACCTTCGCGGTCTTATTATTTCCTGAGGTGACGTCTGTGCAACAAGCCGCACCCACACTGGTCTTTGCCGCACCGCTTTTCTGATAAAGAACCGGTGTCAGATAACCCACGCGCTTGCCCGGGGGCAGTTGGGCGTTAATGCGGGCAATCAGCGAAGCCACCAACGGGGTCGCCGCGCTCGTGCCGCCATTTCCTTCCGCCTTCCCGTCCACCACGAGCAAATAAGGCGACGCGGTCCAATCCGCATTTGCCGCCAGATCCGGGGTGACCCGCCCGTTGATCGAATTCGGGTTCACCGATTTGATAGTGATTCCAGATTGCCAGGCCGGGCGTGCAAAAACTGTGCTGACTGCGCCCCCCGTGCTTCCGCCGTCGGGATCGCCCTGCTGCTGCGGCCGCAAACCGTCGCCTTCAAACCAAACGATATCCGATCCTTTCTTTGGAATGGTAGTGCCGCCAACCGCGAGCACATAAGGACTCGTACTCGGAAAATCTGCATGCGCATGTCCGTCAGTAAGCACCGCGTCGCTGGATCCATCGTCGCCCGCTGCGATGCAGACGGTCACCCCAAGATGCGCGGCTTCCTGGAGGGTTTCATTGACCTGGGTCATCGCCTGTTTGGTCCAGATGTAGGCGTCCTCGGCATAGCCCCAACTGACGGAGATCACCGTCGGATTGTTGATATGATCCTGCATCGCGGCATCCAAGGCCTTGATCCAACCGCGTTCACTAAACTTCGCAAAATAAACCGCGATGGCCGCCTTGGGACACACACCAGCCACCACTTCGATGTCCAACATCACCTCGCCTTCCGCTCCGTCCACGGCGGAAGTCGACGTTCCATCTACGCTGATGGGTATGACCTTGGGGGTGGAAATATTGGCCAGCTTGCAGTAACTGGCCAAATCAGAGGGGAAATAACCACCTCCGAACTCCAGGATGCCCACCGTCTCGCCACTCCCGTCGCCTGGGGGAAAGTTATAATGTTTCGCCAGGTCCCCGGATCTATACCAGGCGGAGGGAATACCGGACAACTCCATGGGCGGTTGCTCGTGACTCGTCGTCCGGCGCCGGCGATGCGCCACACGCCGATTGTCCAGACCGAACACCGCAACCACAATGTCACTCAATTCCGAAGGCACTTGCACTGGGCCAACCCGCCCGCGATAACTGCCATCTTCATGGGTATAATCAAACAGCTTTATCTGGAATGCCTCTTCCAGTGTAGACGCCGGCCCGGTCAAGACCACCGTACGTGTGGCGGCATTCGTGCTTTCGACGTTCAGCCCCAGTTTAGTGAATACCTTTACAACCTTGTCGATATCCTGGCTGGACGCACCGTAATCGGCCGCAAGACTTTCCCGCGACATGAACTTAGCCGGCCGCGAGTCAAGAGCTGGCAATTGTTTCTTGCGGCGAAGCTTTAGCAACACTTCAATGACGACGTTGGGGTTTACCAGGCCTACGGCCTGGGCGCCCGGCAGGGCAGTTCGATCGCTACCTTCAACGACTGAATATTTGCTGGTGACATTCTTCATGGTTTATTGGTTTTAATGATTAGTTTTATAAAGAGAGACGACCTATACACAGAGGTGCAGCGGCATTTTATTCGTAAAAACAGTCATATATAATTCGTTCCAACGGTTGATAAAGGCTCACTGAGAGCAATCAGTGAGGAACGACTTTACGACAGGAAAAACACAGCCAGGACTAATGAAAACCCGCGCCCATTCTGCTCTCCAATTTAGTCAGTGCTGAAGCCGGAGGCTTGTTCGAGATTTGTATAACGCTATTAGCAAAATACAATATTTTTTCCGAAAAACTTATTAACATTTGAGCCTTAAAAAATTGCAAACAGCGGAGCCATCTGAAAGAAAACTGTTGAGGGTTTGAAAGATGGACTTGCAAACTTCTGGAAGAGAACGAATTTTGGCCTGGGCCCGCGCTGGTCGTGGGCAGGAAAACCAAAGAGGAAATTCTGATATCCCATGAGTGCGAATAATCCTTCAGACCTTCGCCTGGCGAAGATACCGCTTAAATCTGGCACTGGCAGCATGCCGTCGCTCGGTTTCGGAACATTGATTCCGGACCCGATTGAAACGCGGACGGCGACCGCCAATGCATTGAAGGTTGGGTTTCGTCACTTTGATTGCGCGGAACGGTATCGGAATGAGCGGGAGATTGGTGAAGCATTGCAGGCAGAGTTCGCCGCAGGCGCTATCAAGCGTGAGGATGTGTTCATCACGACGAAGTTGTGGAACACCAATCATCGGCCAGAGCGGGTCGAGCCAGCCTTCAACGGGAGTTGCGCGCGAGTGGGAATCAGTTACGCCGACCTTTACCTCATCCATACCCCTTACGCATTTCAGCCGGGTGATAACATGGATCCGCGGGACGCAAGCGGGAATATCATTTACGACAAGGGCGTGACTCTGCTGGAGACGTGGCGTGCGATGGAACGTCTGGTTGATGGAGGCAAATGCCGGGCGATCGGATTATCTGACATGGTTCTGGAAAATCTGGTGCCGCTCTATGAGGCGGCGCGGATCAAACCGGCGGTGGTGCAGGTGGAAGCGCATCCGTACCTGCCACAGACGGAGCTGTTAGAATTCTGCAAGCACGCGGGCATCGTGCTATTGGCGTTTGCGCCTTTGGGTCATGGAATGCGACCGGGTCCACTGGAAGACCCGGTAGTTCTGTCTATCGCGAAGCAAACATCCCTGACGCCAGCGCAAGTGCTGCTTGCCTGGGGAATCCAACGCGGAACGGCGGTGCTGACCACGACAAAAAATTTGGAGCGGGCCAAGGAGAACTACAATGTCTCGGAGATTCCACAGGCGGCGGTTGAGGAGATCAATCGGATTGAAACCCGAACGAGGCTTAACTCGGTGATTCACACGGGAGTGCCGGGGTTTATTGCGAGAGGCGGATGAGCGGCGTGGTGCGTGTTGCGTGGTGCGTCAAGGAGTGGGCGACGAATTATCACAAAATGGCTGATTGCCATAGAGCCGCAGAGAACGCTGAGTTTAACGCAACTCCGATAAACTCCGAAATATCGCGAGCAGGTCGCGAGCAGGTCGCGAGCGGGAGACGCGAAGGGGCTAAAGCGCAAAGCTGGCAGGCGGTTCACGTTTGAAAAGTGTCAATACCATGAGCCCTTCACTGACCTCTCATAGGCCGAGGGGCGGCCTAGATTGAAAATTGTCCTCAAGAAGGAGATTGGTTGTGCCGATATACCATGAGAGCGTTCTCGAGGACGCTGTAACGATGCATGCCTGCCATCATTGCCGTTGCGAGCCCCGCTGTATTTGGGGGATGATTTTGTCGCGCACGGCCGTCACCCCCATATCACTCCAACTCCTATGATATTAGTCACGGACAACGCAACATCTAAGGCGCAATTCATCGTAGAGATCGAGGAACCCGCACTGAAAGGCCCCGAGATCGCGCCCACGAACGACAAGCAAAACCTTGAGGCCCAGCTAAACCCACAGACGGCGGAAATTGTGCGGCGTTTCGCTTCGGTGCCGCGACACCGGCCCAGCTTGCGCGAAGTGCGCAGAACGCTCCATGCAGACAAAGATATTTACGGCACATTCCGATTTCCGTCCGACATGGTGCCGATCGGTTACATGGGGGCGTTGGGCAATGCAGACGATCAGGGGTGGTTGTTTGAAATGGCTATTGAAGCGAACTCGACCCCGGTATTTGGTTTGGAAGTCGGAACATTTGTGGGCTCAACGGCGGTGCGCCTGGGACGGGCGCTGCGGGACAATAACGCGGGGCACCTTTTGTGCATCGACTCTTTCACCGGCGCGGGCGAAATGTGGTTTCTGGAGCGGTTCCAGCGCGACCTGCAGTTCGAGAATGGCCGGCCGAGAATCTATGAGCTGTGGATGGAGAACATCCTGCGGAACGAACTCACTGGCCACGTGCTGCCCTGGTGTCTGACGTCATTGGCGGCGGCGCAATGTCTTTCATTCCTCCCGTGGACGGTGGATTTTATTTTCCTGGATTCCGCGCATCTTCAGGATGAGACGTATCTGGAAATTGCCGCCTACTGGAAGGTGCTAAAACCCGGCGGCTTACTTGCCGGCGACGATTACGATTCTTTCCCAGCGGTCAAACACGACGTGGACCGCTTCATCAAGGTCTCGGGCGCGGAACTGATCCGCAGTCCTTCGGGCCGGCTGTGGGGTTTGAGGAAATTACACGCGTAGGATAAACTTTGAACAGGAGGGAACAGAGGGCGCGGAGCGAATGAAACCTCCAAGCACCAAGCGTCCAATCCCGCAGAGCGGGACTCAGAAGCAGACTCCAGAGAAGGTCCAAGCATCCATCTTAAAACGATTCAGCCGCGACCGAGGCGTGGTGCGTGTTACGTGTTGCGTCAAGCAGTGGGCGGAGAATTATACCAAATTGGCTGATTTCCATTGAACTACAGAGAACACTGAGTTTAAAGCAACTCCGATAAACTCCGAAATATCGCGAGCAGGTCGCGAGCGGGAGACGCGAAGGGGCTAGGGCGCAAAGCTGGCAGGCGGTACATGTTTGGAAAGTGGCAATATCAGGGACCGTTTACATTCAAGGTTGAAAAGCTCAGGTCAGCTTTGTTCAATCTGAATGTCGCTCGAGCTCCCGGGCTCTTGCAATAAACGAAGCCAATCTTTTATTTGGATTGCGCGTTCCGGAGTAAGATCCTCAAAGTTTTTAATATGCAAATGAATTACTAAGGAGGAGCTTGGAGTGCCAGACTGCTTTTCTTGTATCTGAGTTTCAGATGGAAGAGAAAGCATTTTTGGCACAGGGATTGGCCTTGTTAAGCCAGCGCTGAAGTCACTTGCCGTTTGTGAACTCGCTAATTCGTCAAAATTCCCTTTAGAAAGTGTGCCATTCTCGTTCACATCTATAAGTCCCGTATAAATAAGAAAATCGATCAGAAAATCCAAAGCTGTAGAGTCGCCTTCGGTCGCCCCACATTTGATAGCTAGTGTGCGTTTTAAATCATCGCGTTTAAGATTGGGGTTTAAAGTAAAATTTTGAACTAGCACTTGGCCATACCAACAAGCGAGTACGATTTTTCTCAAATGGGCCTTGGCGCCTGCTTCGTCCCAAGCGGATTCACGCGCAAAGCGAACCGCCCCTTCATTTGGGACGTAATAGCCATACTTCGGAGATGTTAATATCTGAGATTCTAACAAGAATGAATTGTTCCTACTTACAACGGTAGGGTTCAAATTTGCGGCGCTGGCAACATCTTTATAATTAATTTGCGTTTCGCCACCGTTTGATGCCACTGCGTATCCTTTAATAATTTTTATCAACTGCTCAGCGCTGGATTGTGGCAAGGCTTTTTCAGCAGACATCCGCGGGGTTTTAACTTTCGAAGATTCTTCTTTTATTTCCTGTTCAGATGCGTTCATGTGTATCTCCTATTTCAAGGGCCAAGGCGTATAAAAAGGGTATTTCAAAATTATCGGATTGATTTACAGATTTTTTATCCGTGATAGCAAGTGCCCCTACTCGCACGAGATCCGCGATAACTAAATTGGCGTCTAAAGCGTCATTCTTCCCAAGAGCCGAACCCAATTCAGCTCGATTAAAAATAAAGGACTGGCTGCCTTTTAATCTGTCATAGGTTTCACTGAAGTTTTGAAAAACCTGCAAAAAATCTTTAAGTTTGAATGCGGCTGTTTGAATAAAAGCCTCTCGTATGGCCGGCGGTGAAATTAATTTCCCTTTAGCCGGAAAATTTACACCCTGAATATCAAAGCTGGTCTGGCACTTTTGAGCTGTTATGCAAAAGTTAATCATGTCCCTGGGCAAAACGTCTCCGTTCCCGTCTCTCATCAGCCTGTAAAAATCATCAAAGCTTTTGAGATCTTTATCATGAGACCAATCAAATATTTCGTTTATCCATTCCATTGCGATTGGGTAAGTCAAGGAGGTCTTAGATTGAGGGTGCAGATTTAGAAGTCGATGTGCTAGAAGAATAGCCAAATCTTCTTTGGACCATCTTAACTCCAGCTTTACAGCGCTAAAATGGTCTTTGTTAACGTACGTCAATGCGTGGTAAATGTCTGTTCTGAAAAAAAGTTTGAATCGGATCCGCTTGGAGCGAATTAGTTCACCAACGGCTCGCATCATATTGCTCAGCAAATCTTCAGTTTCGTCGTGGCGTGAATGGCCATTGAGAGCAACTTCGTCTAGACTGTCCAAGCATACCCACAGATCAGAAGAATTATCTTCCAACCATTGGTTTGCAGAGAAAATAATATAGTCGATTTCCGTGGTTGCGAGTGGTGCTTTTGGGGGGATTTCGGTTTTAAAGAAGTCACCGAAGCCAACTGTGAAACGCAACAACTTCGCAGCTTGCCATGCAGTTGGTATTTCAGCAACCAAGTTCCAACGCACTAGAAATCGCTTATAATCCTTTTGCAAATTGTCTGGAAGCTTTGGTTGCTCAAGACAAGTTTTTGCGATGAGGCTGGCAACGTAAAACCGCCACAAAGTGACTTGAGAAGTGACCCCAATTCTACTCAATGTAGCCCAATGATCTCTTAATTGCGGTTCGTCAGCGACCCATAGATTTGGTGAGCGGAATACCGGTATCTCTTTGTGGAGTTCCTGCAACATCTGAAAAATTGCACTCTTGCCAGCCCCTTTTGCGCCTAGAATCAGATAAGTTTTATACGAAATAGCGAGTTTGAAAGAGCCGGATCGATAAAAATAATTCCTCAATTGCTGCTCTTGCTGTGCAGCTCCAAGACCAAAATCGATTGTTTCGAGAGCGCTCACCTTGAGACAAACTAACGGATTAAAACGATTGAAACAAATGGAATTGTTCAAGTTTCAGCGCCGCTTTGCCGGACACCATTTCTTCGGTTTTATATTGTTACCGACTGCATTTTGCCTCCTGGATTGGAAAACTTTCTTATTCACCTGCACGGTCCTTCGCTAAAGCTTCCGCCGTCGCCGAAGGCCATGGCTGACAGGATGGAGGATAGGCGAGGTTAGAGCGCGGCGAGGAATTCAATGTGCGGTAAAGCGGAAAGCGGAAACGGGATGGTTGGGATTGTCTAATTAAACTGTTCGCTGACGCGAAGCTGCGCAGTCAGGCACAGGTGTTTTTGATTTTTACCCGGGGTGGTCGTCCCGATTCGGAATCGGGACTCGACCCGGGGCTGCTATGGGGATTGGTGCCCCTTCAGGGCACTGAGTCAGCCGCGCGGTGTGCGGGAGGATTGGAAAAATTCGAAGCAGGTTGCCTAAGGCTTCCGATAGGGACGGATCAGGTCTGGGCCTTCGGCGCCGGGTTTGTTCAGGGCGGGTTGCACGGGGGTGGCGATGAGTTCTTCGCGGTCGGGATGTTGCAGGACGGAGCTGAACATGTCGTCCTCGGTATCCAGCCACCAAGAGTAATGCGCGGGTTGCACGATGAGGGGCATGCGGTTGTGGAAACGGCCCACGGATTTGTTCGGGATGGTGGTGAGGATGAGGAAGCTCATTTCGGTGACGGGCTGGCCGTGCGGGTGCGTGGTGGCGATGTCCCAAAGGCCAGCGAAGCAAAACGGCCGGCTGTCGGGTTTGGTGAACCGGATGGGGGTGCGAGCCGCACCGGCCTTTTCCCACTCGTAAAAGCCATCGGCGGGGACGAGGCAGCGTTGGTGGGCGCGTTCGCTGAAATTGGGATCGGGCAGGATGGTTTCGCCGGGGGTGTTGATGAGCGGGCCTTGGTGCCAGGGAACGGTCCAGCCCCAGCGGATCTCTGGCGTGGCAAAAGTGCCATCGGGTTTGGCCAGAATGACGGGGGCTTTTTGGGTGGGCGCGATATTGTAGCGCGGACGGGAATGGATGACGCATTCGGATTCACCCAATGGGATGACGAGGTTGCCGTTGGGGGTGAGGGAGTAGCGGGCGGACACGAGGAGAGTAATAATGAAAAATTAAAAATTAGAAATTAAAAATGGGGGAAAACGGAAGGCGGAAAAGCGGAAACGAGAATTGCCACAGAGGCACAGAGCATTTTAACCGTAGATAAACGCAAATGAACGCAGATGGGAATTTTAGACCACGGAACACCCGGAATGACACGAAAGCGGGTTCACAATAGCCCAATCAAGCTGTTCGCTTTGCGAAGCTGCGCAGTCAGGCAGGGACGTTTTGATTTAAACCGGGGGTAGTCGATTGCGATGCAATCTCGACCCCTGGCTAATATCTGGTGCCCCTTCAGGGCACTCAGTTAGTCCCGCACAGCGGGAAAGATTTGGAGAATAGGACGAATAGGACGGATGGGACGGATAAATCCAATGATGCTGATGCGTGTTGCGGGATGCGAGATGGGGTAATCAGTCAGGCGACCATTGGTTTCCCAAGCCCGCCACAAGTTAGTTGCCCCCGCAAAGGCCGTCCGCTTCGCGAACTGTGGTGACCGCCCCTATCCCGACGAGTCGGGTGTGGATTCTTTCGCTCCTACCGGAGCTTGATCGGTTTTGGGTGAACCCCAACCCATAGCTGTCGCTATGGGCTACTTTCGGGTGCTGCTCCGCAGCTGATATGGAAATATCCTCGCAACCAATTTTTATTTGACAATTTTTGACTTTTATGGTTAATTGGGACCTGTTCTTTGACAAATGGGTAAGATGGTCGAGAGACGAGGGTCGAGGGTGGAGGGCTTAGATGTTAGCGCCACTAACGTCGGCGACTGCCAATCCTAGACGGCTCGTCAGTAGCCTTGCCCCACCTTGGGAATGCAGATGGCGGATGAAGGAGGGAAAACGCCCCCAAAACGCCTGGATTTCGCGAAGGTGGCCAACCACGAATTTAGGTAAATTTAACTAAATTTAGGCTCTTTTTTTTAACGCCCACTTTTTGACCGGGTGAAAATGGCTAAAAAGAGACAGGGGCCAAAGGTTATCTAAGGCTATTTAAGGTACGTTTTTTATTTTGGGATTTGCCATCACATGGAACCACGTAGAACGTGGCAAGCATGGCAAGCAGAGGCCCAGAGATCACAGGGCTGGAATCTTCCTAAAAGTGGAAAATGCCGAATCTGGCGTTTCTTGCGGAATTGGCTCAAACCCAGTTGGTTATGCAAAAAATGTCTCAGGGAGTTCCAACCAGCACCAGCCAGCTAAAGGATGATTCCATTGTGACAGGTGACGGGTGGCGAGTGACTAGATGGGAAGGTTGGCGCGGGACGCACCAACGGACCCGCGAGACGCGTGTGCTACACAACAGCAGGGTAAATCCGACTGAATCCGACCAATTTATAGGGGTGTACCCTCGGTGGTTTCGGGTTTGGAGTTCCTGGTTTCGGGTTGGCGGAACCGCCTAAAGGCGGAACTCCAAACGAGGATTGCGCCCCGACCGGGCGCGGACGGCGCAGCTCCGATAAATCGCGAGCAGGCGCGCCGTCCCTACCATGACGAACGGTGAGTAAGTAATGGTTGCGTTTTTGGGGTGGATGGGTATCTTTTGCGCTGCCTGAACGCCGCGTGTGCGGATGTTCATTGAGGCTGAAAAACAACAGTTAACGCGCAACCTAACCCTTAACCTCCGTTGCCACGGCAGCGTCGGTCAGTTAGTTGGGCAATGGAGTCTTCGCAGGATCTTTTTCCCGCAAGTCTCCCCAAGCAGTATTCGGTCATTAAATAAGTTATGTCATTCACCATGGAAGATGCCATGAAGCAAAGCACGATGCGCTTTGCGGCTGGCGAAATCGTCAAAGGTACGGTCATCGAAGTCCGTCCGAAGGAAGTCCTCATCGACATCGGCTACAAAAGCGAAGGTGTCATCAACGGCAACGAATTTATCGACATCAAGACGGTCAAGGTCGGCGACATCGTCGATGTGTTGATCGAGAAGCTGGAAGACAAAGAAGGCATGGTCATTCTCTCGAAGGAGAAGGCTGAGTTCAAACAGAACTGGGACAAGATCCTCACCATTTGCAATGAAGGCGGCACGATCATGGGCAAGGTGAAGTCGATCGTCAAAGGCGGGTTGGTGGTTCACATCGGCGTGGAGGCATTCCTGCCCGCGTCGCAGATCGATATCACGACGCCGAAGAATCTCACGAGCTTCGTGGGTAATACTTACGAATTTAAGGTGGTCAAGATCAACCAGGAGCGCCAGAACATCGTTCTCTCGCGCCGTGAGTTAATCGAACAGGAACGCAACGAGAAGCGCTCGAAGTTGCTGGCGGAGATGACGCCGGGCGATATCCGCAAGGGCACGGTGAAGAACATCACGGATTTCGGCGCGTTCATCGACCTCAATGGTATCGATGGTTTGCTGCATATCACGGACATGAGCTGGGGCCGCATCGGGCACCCCTCGGAAGTGCTCAAGGTCGGACAGGACATCGACGTGGTGGTCCTCGACATCAACAAGGAAAAGGAACGCGTCAGCCTCGGTCTCAAGCAGAAGATGGCGAATCCGTGGGACAAGATCGAAAGCAAGTTCCCGGTGGGCGCCAAGGTCAAAGGCAAAGTGGTCAATCTCGTGCCGTACGGCGCGTTTGTGGAACTGGAACCCGGTGTGGAAGGCCTCGTGCACGTCACCGAATTGTCCTGGACCAAACGCATCGCCAAGCCGAGCGACGTTCTCAAAGTGGACCAGGAGATCGAAGCGGTCGTGCTCGGTATCAATCGCGAAGACCAGAAGATTTCATTGGGTATCCGCCAGTTGGAAACCAATCCGTGGGACAATGCCGAAGGCAAGTACACGGTCGGGACCAAGGTCAAAGGCAAGATACGCAATCTCACCAGCTACGGTGCTTTCATCGAGTTGGAAGAAGGTTTGGACGGCATGATCCACGTCTCGGACATCTCCTGGACGCGCAAGATCAATCACCCGAGCGAAGTGCTGAAGAAGGG
>Ga0265338_10003267_pt1 | contig 23041 bp, 13 predicted proteins | sample 42126metaG_FD_193579 | JGI IMG/M metagenome (GOLD analysis project Ga0265338, IMG submission 193579) | Rhizosphere microbial communities from Carex aquatilis grown in University of Washington, Seatle, WA, United States - 4-21-26 metaG | ecosystem: Host-associated > Plants > Roots > Rhizosphere... | reverse complement strand
TTCACTTGCTCCGTCCTTTCGGCTTGGGTGAGTGCTTCGTAACGTAAGTCTGGATGAACTCCAGCAGCACGTCGGTCATATTTTCACCCTGGGCAGCGGTGACTGACTTGAAGCTGTTGTGGAGTTCGACGGGAACGTTTAAGTTCATGCGTTTTGTCCCTTTGTCTTCTGGTTTGGCCGTAATTCTCACCCCCTTTCTCTCGAGGGTGAGTTTATACGGCTATAAGTATTGGCTGCTAGCTTAATCCCCATGCGCCACGGCACATCATGACGACCCCGACCATCGTGTCCCAGTCGATATCGAGGGCCGAAGCTATCAAGTGGAACTGCTGCCGGGTCTCCGGAAGCCAGTCGCCGGCCTCCATCGCCGACCACCTCTGAGCCCCTATACAGGTCATCCCGGCCGCCTGTTCGACTGAGATGCCTGCCTTTTCACGGGCGCTTCCCATAAAGGACCCGAACACGCGGCTCCAGACACCCTCGAAGTACTTGTTCTCATCTGTGGATGGTAGAGGTGTAAACATTGTACCCATATACTCATTACTCCTAAGCGGCGAACCTTGTCAAGTTCGCCTGGATTTGAACTACGCGATGATTATGTGCTCAAAGGAGTATCGAACCAAAGCTCCACATCCAAGAGCATTCTGAATGCTCTCTTCCCCGATCACAACAAGGGAAAGGATGTCTACTACCAGGGTTCCCGGCAGATGACGTCGACCTCTCGCCGCTACTTCGAGAAGGAACTTGGCACGGGCATGGGGCCGGCGCCGGGGTTCAGCGAGATGTTTGGCTATTCAGAGCCCCTGCGACGTTTCATCCAACGCGAGGGCTTCGAGCCGCAAGCCAATGAGATTACCAACACCATGCCCTCATGGATGCCTGGCGATGATTATTACACCAACTTCCAGAAGGGTGATCCCTTCATCAAGGTCGACCAGGGATTCGCCCGACTGCCAGGCAAGGGCTACGAGGCCCTCCACCCGGAGCTCGAGGGAACCAACCCCGAAGACTACCCCGACATCAACAAGATGGCCATCCTGGCCGATGTCGCGCCCTACTCCAGGGAATACAACACCTACCGGCAGAAGGTCGGCAAGGAAGCCAAGGGCAATACTGAGCTGCAGATCGAATACGAGAAGATCATCGATCGGGTGCGCCAGACCAGGGTTTTTCGTCCTTTGCCCCTCCATGGCACCATCGAAAAGCACTACCGCCAGTGCCGCGTTATACTCAACTATCTCTCTATATATGAATTACTTGCGCTCCACATGTTCCGGCCGCGATTTCCCGCTTTTAGGCCATTTGCGGCCGGCCGGTCACACGGCATCGAAAAACTGCGCCACAAACTGCGCCACTCAGTTCCAGCCCCGTTCCGGCCCCCTATCAAAACTGCGCCACCGGCCATGGCTCCGGCATGGGAGTTGTCTCTGGTGTTCTTGCCGGCATCGGTGTTTGAGTCTCTTATTAAGCGCACGATTTCTCATGGCCCCCTGTTCATGTGCGGCGCAGATCACAAACAGGTGTTCTCTTACCCTGATAGTTTTTCTCTTTGTTGATTATGGCCGGCACTGAACAACAGATTGATGCTTCCGTTCGTGTGCGCTTCACTCCCGCGCAGATCCTTATCCTCGCCCCGGGACTTTATCTACTCTTTAAATCTCTTCAGGAACATAAGAGATTGGGGGCGTCTCGCCTGTCTTATCCCTTCCGCAATCTTCCGCCGGCCCGCGGCTTCGACCGCGGGACCTATAGCCAATCATTCATTAGAGATCACTCTCACACGCACCCGTGTCTGGATCTCACTCATCTTCGATGATGCGGCTCCATAACGTGCCCTGGAAGATAGCGCAAGCTAGCATGCGGCGAATGCCGCTGCAGATTCTATCCACTTACCGAGATTCTTATAACCATAATCAGTGTCCCAATCATAGATTGGGAAAAGACATGCCAGCGTATGGTTGTCCAGCCGCACGGCTCGGAGCCGAGTACCGGACCGGTCGCAATCTCAATATGCGCCGGTTACATAGCCAGCCTTGGGCTCCCGCAGGCCGGCATAAGGTAAAGCACTTGACCAATCACCGAAAGGCAGTACCCGGGGGATCACCTTCCGGCATCGGTGGAGGCGCAAAGCTAGAAGCCAACTTGGCCCCAGTGGAACGCCTTCTTTACGGACGCGAGGAAGCGGCATTTGCACTCTCAATCTCAGTTCGGACGGTCGATTACGGCCTAGCCAACGGAGAGTTCGACATCAGGCATGTTGGGACTCGCGTTCTCATCACCGCTCGCAGCTTGAAGCAGTGGGCAAATACCAACCACTATGGGCCAGTTCACAAGCCCTCAAGGGCAGAACAGGACAAAAAAGCCGCATAGATGGCCAAATGGGAATGGGCCGGGATTGTTCCCGGCCTGTTCCGTCAAGGCAAGTCACTGACACTTCTCCTTGTGGTGGGTCGCATCATGGACCCAGTCCTATGTCACCAAAACGGAATCAGGGCGCGCATTTCAGACATTAGTCAGATGGGAACCCGGTGGCTGTTTTGGTGGCTGTTTGGTTTGATTTTTATGCATCTTAATGCAAAATCATGCAAAGCACATCCTGCACATATATATTGTAAATAATACACTTATGCAGACTTATGCAAATCAATGCAGCTTCCTTCAAAGACGCTGTAAAGGGACTACGAATCAGTAGGTCGGGAGTTCGAATCTCTCCGGGCGCACCATACTTTCCAACCAATTCTTCTTTACTTGCCGTCACTTCACGGTCGGCGTTCCCGTTTGCATTCGAAACTCGTCCTGCACTTCCTCAATAGGCGCTTCCCAAACCGTGCCTTTCCCGGCGGACGCCGGCTCTCGCCACTTTTGAGACAATGTAAACGGATGCCGTCATGCACCAGCCTGCTCGCGATCAAATTGATTGTTTCCACTCATTGCTAATAATGGGATCGATAGAACGAAGGGAAGGAACATGTACAAAATCGTCTTAATTCGCCATGGTGAAAGTGTTTGGAACAAAGAGAATCTGTTTACCGGATGGACCGATGTCGATCTCTCCGAAAAAGGTTTGCAAGAGGCCAAAGAGGCAGGAGTCCTGCTGAAGCAGGAGGGATTTAACTTCGACCTGGTCTACACCTCGGTGTTGAAGCGCGCCATTCGCACCACCTGGAACGTCCTGGACCAGATGGATCTGATGTGGATTCCCGTAGAGCACGACTGGCGCCTGAACGAACGGCACTACGGCGCTCTGCAAGGCCTCAATAAGGCTCAGACCGCTGAGAAGTACGGTGACGCGCAGGTGAAAGTCTGGCGCCGCAGTTACGATGTTCCGCCGCCGGTGCTTACGGTAGACGACCCGCGCTATCCGGGCAGCGATCCGCGCTACAAGACCCTGACCAAGGAGCAACTGCCTCTGACCGAGTGCCTGAAGGATACGGTGGAACGCGTTCTGCCCTTGTGGCACGACGTGATTGCGCCAAGCGTCCGGTCGGGCAAACAAATCCTGATTGCAGCTCACGGCAACAGCCTGCGCGCGCTGGTGATGTATCTCCAGGGCATCCCGGAAGATGAAATTGTCGAGCTGAACATTCCCACAGGCATACCGCTGGTGCAGGAGCTTGACGACAACCTCAAGTCGGTTCGCCACTACTACCTCGGAGATCAGGACAAGATCAATGCGGCCATCCACGGCGTAGCCGCCCAGGGAAAGGCCCGCTGAGCTGAGTTAGATCGTCTCTGCTGAAGATGTAAAGTGTGGCTGCCCCGGTGCCTCGTCCGCCGCGGCGGATTTTTGCGGCTAGGGTGGGCTCACGCTTCAGATAAAGCTTCAATTGTATTGCGGCTGAAATCGAGCAGAGATGAATCGTTCGAGCAACCTCAACGATCCGCGGTTTCGACCCTTACTAAGTCCCGCCGGCCTGCGGACTTCCATCAGAAGCGCCAGCAGCCGGCGCCTTCGCCTGCGGGTTCACCTTAGCCTTGCACGACCTCAGGTACGCAACCAGGTCGTCGATATCAGCCGATGACAACATCTCTCCAAAGGCCGGCATAATCTTGCTTCCGTAGACGATCTGTTTGCGGATCGCGTTCTTTTTCGAAGTGCGCCCCACGCTGGAAAGATCGGGGCCCTTGTGGCCGCCCACGCTCGCAATGGTGTGGCAGTGCTGGCAGCCATTGGCAGCGTATACCTGTGCTCCATGTTCGCGGTGGCTGCCGGAAGACCCCATTGCCGAAGCCATTGCAGACCCAGCCATCATCAATCCTGATACCAACAACACCAACCCGGAAAAACCCAATCTCATTGACCCAATCCCTGGTCCGGCACTTGCGGCGTTCCACCTTTTGCATACGAGCCCGCGTCCCTGTGAATATGCCACGGCACGCTCTCCGCGGTGATCTCGGGATGCGTGCGCAGATAATCAAGCGCAAAGGTGTTTGCCGTGGGGTCGTCCTTCTGGTCCGCAAAGGTCGCCTGCTCGCGCGCAGCTTCCTCTTTCATCCCCAACCGCCGGTACACAATGGATAGGATATAGTGCGCGGCCAGGTCATCGGGATCGATCGACTGCACCGTCTCGTACTCGGTGCGCGCCTCCTGATACTTGTGCTGCTGATAGAACGAGAAGCCCAGTTCGCGGTGCGCGTCACGCGAGTTGGGGAACTGCGTGATCACCTCAAGCAAATCGGCAATCGCCGCATCGAGATGGCCGTCAATGCGATCGACCAGCGCCCGGTAGTAAAGCGCCCGCGCGTTGTGCGGCGCAAGCTTCAGTGCCTTCTCAAGATTCTCTGCCGCGTTGCCATAGCGCTGCCAAGAAAAGTCGGCGATGGCGATGTTGGTGTACGCGTCGGCGTAGTCCGGCCGCAGCTTCGAAACCTGTTCGAAGGCATTGGCGCTGGCTGCGTATTGCTGTGCATCCAGCAATCCGATGCCGTAGTTGTTCCAGCGCATCCAGTCGGGATTGTCGGCCGCATCCGGCGCAGTCTTGTCGTTCGCGCCCACCACCAGCGTCCGCGAGCGCGATGCAATCTCAACAATCGGCATCTCGAAATGCTTGCCCAGGCCATAGTCGATAAAGTGCTGGGTGAAGCGCCGGTAATTCACCTTCGCGGTAATGGTGATGGGCCCTGTCTCATCTTTAGGCACCGTGAACTCGTAGCGCACAATCTGCGAACGGCCTGAAATAATCGTGTTGTTGTACGCAATTACCCGCGTATCCCACACCTGGTGTAGGTCGTTCAGCGTTCCGCGCGTATTCACCAGGCGGTTGGTAAAGCTGTGCGCTGATTTGTCAAGCGAGCCATTCGCCTCAATGCCGCCCGAGTGCATGATGGTCTTGCCCGCAGCATCCTTAGCCTCGAACTCAACCCAGCTCTCGTAAAAGTCGCGCTGCTCCGGCACCAGGTTGTGCCCAATGCCCTTGTTCTGGATCACCACGTCGACAATCAGGTCGTCGCCGGCGGCAATATTGAACGGCACGCTGCCCAGCGGAGCAGTTACCTCGCCGCCGTTGCGCTCAACGCCGAACAGGTCAACGTTCAACACGGCGGTACGCAGAAAGTCGATCGTCTTCTGCATCTGCTCGTCGTAGCCGTAGTACTTAGAGAGCACCGTGTTCGCGCCCAGCCAGCGGTGCGACGCAATCTTGCCCGGGGTCTCGCCGTAGTCCTGCGACTTTATGTCCTCAGGCTTCATGTGGCAGGTCTGGCAAGTGGAGACCGCGGGCTTTACGTAAAACGGCAGCGGATTCTGTTTGCCGAACGATGTCTGCTGCCATTCGTCGTAAAGAAAAATGGCCCGCTGCCACTTGTACTGATTCAGCATTTTTGGCAGCGCGGCTTTGTGGCACGCCCCGCAATACTCGCTGGTTTTGTAGAAGTCCTTCATCACCGCCGCGGAATGGCGATCGAGATGCGCAAGAATCTCCTTGTCGGGAACCTCACCGTAAATTGGATTGCCCTTTTCATCCAGCATCACCGTGGGCTGAGCCATCACGTAACTGCCTGTCCCAACCTTGCTCACCTTCTGGATCGAGTGGCATACCGTGCAGGTGATTCCATCGGCGTCAAAGTGCCGATCGATGGGCGAGCCCTTTGTCATTGCTCCGCTCAGCAGCGCAGTGGGATTGTGGCAGCCCTCGCAGTGCCGAGCGTATTCAATGCCCCGCTCTTTCATCAGGACGTTTACGTTCTTGACGTACCACGGCGCGCGAAACGAATTGGAGTGCGCGCTCTGCCGCCACTCAGCATACGCCTCCTGGTGGCAGTGGCCGCAGTACTTCGCTGGCAAAAAACTCTTCGAGTCGATGAATTGTCCCGTATCGGTCGTCGCATTCGACGGCAGAAACGGCTTGCCTGCGCCGAACGTGTATTGATAGTGCTCGGCAACCGATTGCGAGTAGATGGCGCGATTGACCGCTGCATCGCTGCCGCTGGTCGTGTCGCTGGCTCCACTCGTCCCGCTAGCGGCGAAAGCCCTCAAGCCGCGCCATGATCCAGCGCTTGTGATAGAGATAGCAACCAGAGTGACACCGGCTGCAATATACAAAATTCGAATGGCCGACCTGTTTTGGGGAAGCATCGCGCATTAATTGTATTTATCTGTGAAGACTTCTGCCATCCTCTTGAGATACGGAAAAATCTCAATCAAAAGTTGGAGACACGCGCCAAATAGCGACCAGTATAGCTCTCGCGCGCGCCCAAACCCATGCGCAGCCGATACTTGGCTTGCTTTCTACTAATCGACGTTTTAACGGTGCCGTGATGGCGGAGGGAAAGCGCGCTCAACATAACGGATGATGCGGCACTCCGCCCAATGGATCAGGACAGTCTCCTATCGGATGCCGACAATGGTGTAATTACCGTTCTTCCCTGGACCCAGCCCCTTGAATCTTCGAATTCAAGAGCCGCACGCTAATCAGATACGAAGTTTTTGCACGCGGAGAATCTTCATCCGCCCGGAATCGCCAGCCACGCTCCGGTAAATAACTGCAACACTTAGGAGAGCTAATGACCCGTAACTTCTTTGCCGCTGTCGCTTGCCTGCTCACGGCCGTGTCTGCAATTCACGCTCAGAGCAACTACGCCGTAGTGAGCGGATCGATTTCGGACCCCCAGCATCGTGTCATCTCAGGGGCGCAGGTTAACGTTCTGGCCCGCGCAACCGGCGCCAAGCGCGACGTGGTGTCGAACGCGGTCGGCCTTTACGAGATCGCGGGGCTGGAGCCCGGCGCCTACACAATCACCGTGGACCATTCCGGTTTCAAGCAGGCCACGCAAGAGGTAAATCTCGAGGTCGGTCAGCAAGCCACGCTCGACTGGCAATTAAGCCTGGGATCTGAAAGCCAGACCGTCACGGTTCAAGCCTGGGGTGAATTGCTCAAAACGCAGGATGCGAGCGTGGGCGATGTTGTAGATCAGCGCTCGGTCGATTCCCTCCCTTTGAACGGCCGCATGTTGATCGACCTGGTAATCACTTTACCCGGAGCTCACATCAGCCATGGCGCTTCAACCGGTGACATGAATTCTCTTTATTGGAGGCCGGGCCAGCGGTCGGCGGTCAGCATCGGCGGCAGCCGCCCCAACGCCAATTACTTCCTGCTTGACGGAGCCACCAACACCGACCCCACGTTCAGCACCCAGAATTTGAGCCCCTCTCCCGACGCGGTGCAGGAGTTTCAGGTGCAGACGGGCAGCTACTCGGCAGACATGGGTGGCGCCGGGGGTGGCCAGATCAATATCGTCACGCGTTCCGGGTCCAGCCACTTCCACGGCACGGCTTACGAGTTCCTGCGCAATGGCGACATGGACGCCCACTCGTTCAACCAGATGGGCACTTCGAATTTCCTGGTGCAGAACAACTTTGGCGCCTCGTTCGGCGGTCCGGTCAAACGCACCGGCAAGACATTCTTCTTCCTGAACTATGAAGCCCTGCGGCACTCTGAAATGGACACAATGGTTGACACCGTGCCAACCGCGGCTGAGGACTCCGGCGACTTCAGCCAGAGCGGCGTAGACATCTACGACCCCAACAGTACAACTACGAATCCCAACTACAATTCCAGCCTGCCGGCCAGCCCGTCGAATCCACAGTACATCCGCCAGCAGTTCTCGTACAACGGTGTGTTGAATGTGATTCCTCCGAATGAGCTCACGAATGCTGCATCCATCATGCTGAATAAGTACACTCCGCAACCCAACACCATGGACATGGGCAGTATGACCATGATGGGACAGCCCACCGTAATCGGCGCAGGCAACGACGCCAACAATTATCTGGACATGCGCAAAGAGCACATGACCGACGACCAGGGTACGGGGCGCGTCGATCACAGCTTCGCCAACGGCGACACCGCCTTTCTTCGTTATTCCGCGGGAAGCGAGTACGGATTTATGCCGGAGGGCCTACCCGGCTTCGGTTTGTATCATAACAACTTTTCGCAGCAAGGGGTCCTGGGCTGGACCCGCGTTATATCGCCGCACATAGTCAACCTGGCCACCCTGGCCGTCTCCCGCCTGGTGATGATGCACAGCACCGAGAGCGCGGGCAAAAACGATATCGTAGATGAACTGGGTATTACCGGAACCGGCTTTGGCGGTCCCAATGCCTGGGGCGCGCCGTACTTCAACGTGCAGGGATATTCGCCGCTGGGCGACAACTACCTCGCCACGCCCATGCACGCCTGGGACACAGTGATCGAAGGCCGTGACTCGTTGAACTGGCAGATCGGCCGCCATAGCCTCAAGTTCGGCGGCCTCTACCAGAAATTCATCTGGCCCATGTGGGGCTTCTTTCAGAATCGCGGCTACTACCAGTACACCAACGGCTATACCACTCAGTACGCGCTCAACGACCATGTGTCAGGATCGGCGTTAGCTGACTTCCTGCTCGGACTGCCGGCGGCGCGCCAGGGCCAGGCTGGCATCCCCCAGATGCAGCTTCGCCAGTGGTATGCCGACGGCTTCGCGCAGGATGCGTGGCGTCTGACCTCTACGACCACGCTGACCTACGGCGTCCGCTATGAGTTCATGAGCCCGCTGGTGGATATCGATTACGCCAACAGCAACCTCGACCTTTCCAGCGGCGCGCCCCAAGTCTTCATCGGCGGCCAGAACGGGTATCCGCGCGGCCTGATGTATGCCAACCACACCAACTTCGCGCCTCGCTTCGGCCTGGCTCAAAGCTTCCCCAAACTTGGCTTGGTGGCACACGCGTCCTATGGAATCTTCTTTACGCCTGTGGACATGAACACCTGGTGCAATCAGCGTCACAACGTTCCCTACGTGTTCCCTGAAACCGCGCAGAGCGATCCTTACATTCCCAGCATCAAGACGCTCAACCTTCCCACTCCCGTGCTGGGCACAACCGCGGTCAGCTTCACCGCTCTTCAGTTGCACGCTCCCGCTCAATACGTTGAGCAATACAGTGCTTCACTCGAAAAGCAGCTGGGTACCCAGACCACGGTGGAGATTGGTTATCTGGGTGCTGGCGGCTTCCACCTGCAGCGCTCCCACCTCATCAACAACGCGCAGCCAGGACCCGGCCTGATTCAGCCCCGCCGTCCGTTTCCAAAAATCAGTTTTGTCGACAACACGGTCTTCCCTGCCAACGTTGCCAGCACAATGACCAGTTCCACATTCACGGCAACCACCATCAACCTGCTCGAAAACACAGCGCAAAGCTGGTATGACGCGGGTTACGTCAACGTGCGGCGCCGCGCGTCCAACCGCCTCAGCTTCCTGGCCAATTACACGTTCTCAAAAGCGCTCGAAGGCGCGCCCGATTTCCGCTCGCCTATGTTTGAGGCCGCGACTCCGCAAAATAACGACGACCTGAAAGCAGAGAAGGGGCCCGGCTGCGATGTGCGCGACCGCGTCGCCGTGAGCGCGGTTTACTCGTCACCGGCCGTCGGCGCCAATCGCCTGGTGCGGGACCTGAGCCGCGACTGGCTTGGATCTATCGAATATCAAGCGCAGACCGGCTTCCCCATAACAATGTCCGTCTTTGGCGATACGGCCAATGCCGGAACCGTTGTAGGTGAGAATCCAATTCGCGCCAATGCCACCGGCAAGGCGATCTTCGGATCGGGAACCAAAAATTCAACCACGTGGTTCAACCCTGCCGCGTTTTCCGCGCCGCCCGCTTACACCTATGGCAATGTCGGGCGGAATTCGGTTTATGGACCCGGATTGCAGACCATGGACCTGGCTATCGATCGCAGCTTCAGCATGGCGGAAAAAACCAGGTTTGAGGCTCGCGCGGAGTTCTTCAACGCCCTCAACCACACCAATCTTGGAACCCCCAACCGCTTCGTCAACACGTCCAGCTTTGGCAGCATCACCGAAGTTGCCACGCCCGGACGCGAGATCCAGGTAAGCGCTCGCCTCTCGTTCTAGGGTGCAGCGGTTCCGCTTCGCGCCGTAGGCGCAACGTATGTTAGCCCAGCGTTTCAACGCTGGGGAAGCAGCCAAAAAATCTCGGAGCCCCGTAGGGGCGGCCGAAGATTGCAATTGCGCTTGAGTTTTCTCCCTCTTGCGACAAACAGAACGAAGCCCGCGCATGGCGTCCATTCCGACCAACGCCATGCGCACATCTGCAGACCGACGTGCCAACCTGCGCTACCCGGACGCGCTATTTGCTCGCCACGGCGGCCCTGCCCATCGTGAACTCAACCTTCTTCATCAGCTTCTCACCCTTGTACTGGAACAGCATGTCTGCCTCGTATTGGCCGGGTTGCAACTTTGCGGCGGGCACGCTGGCCAGCGCAGTTGCTGCGCCATTCGAGTCCGGCGAAACAGCATAGACCGGGCTTTGGGCCACAATGTTGTCGTCCTGCATCACCTCCACCTTCATCGCCACTGGCTGATCCACAGGCGCGGGCGGGTAGGCGACGGCGTAGAACTTCACGTTGCCGGTCGCGTCGGGTTGCACATTGTTTGACAGCTCCGGCGTAACCGAGCCGCCGCGCGACTCGAATGGGTCAAAGACGTTGGCGGGACCGTGGATGTCGTCCACCCTTCGCACCAACGACACATCGCTGACCGAGAATCCTGAATCCTGATCCACATCGAGCACCGACCGGCTCACGCTGGCCCTCATGCTGTTGCGGTCAACGGCGGCGGTATCGATGGTGTAATGGCCCGGCGAGAGGAAGAAGGGAGCGGTAAAGCTCACAGTTCCCTTCTCCATCTTGTCTTTCATGGCGATGGGCAGATCGTAAGGAATGTCTTTGCTGATTTTGTCGACTACCTGGCCCTTGCTGTCTTTGATGAGCGCGGTGACGCATACGTGCACTTTGGCCCACTTATCATCCGTGGTCACGGTCAGGTCTTTCGTCGGGGCCTGGAAGATAAACGCATATTGATTCCGCACCGCGCCGGGGCGGAACTCCAATGTTGTTGTATTGAAACCGAACTGGTGCAGGTCGGGCCTGGTGTTGATGGCCTTGAGCGTGGCCACTTCAAAGGGATAAACCTGGTGGCCGTTGATCATGGGAACTGCGAAATAGCCGCTGCGCGCGAAGACTGTTGCGCCGGGACGTGTGACCTTTACTTCGATCTTTCTGAAGTTGCCGTCGAGCGAGGTGTTGGCGGGCGCGTAGGTCATTTCGTAGTGGGTACGTGCGCTGTCAATCGCATCGCGGATAGGCTCGCGGAGATCGAGCGTGTCAGGCAGCAATGCGCCGCCAGTGCCCTCGGCCAGTTCCTGCATGTTGCCGCGGGTGTTGGAGTGGATGGCGGTCTCGGCAATCTCCATGGCGACGGCCTGGTCAGGAGTTACCTCCGCGGAGCCGCTGTTGACGGTAGACAACTGCATGTTCATGCTGGCGCTGGACGCGGAAGCCAAGCGGCGTTTTGCGTCCGCAAGAGTGTCGGCCTTCGAAATTCCGCGCGTGTCCAGGCAGTAGATGCTGACGTTGGAGCGATTGGCGGCGCTGATAATCGAGTGCAGCAGTTCTGCAGTTTCGGCGTGGACAAGAATACCTGCGGAAAAGAGCAGCATGACCTTTCGGCCCGGAAACTGCGCCTGCGCGTCGACAAGTGAGCGAAGCGGGCTGAGAGATTGCATGCTGCCCGTGTAGACGTCGTGCATCTCATTGACCCAGGCCGCCCCGATAATCCTTGCATATTCAATGCCGGGGCCGTGGCTGGCACCGCCAGTTGATGAGAGTTGGCTGACTGGCGGCGCAACATCGCTCACCGCGCCCATGCCACCAAGGCCCATGGCGCCCGCATCGATAGCTCCGAAGTCCCCGGCCAAAGCTTGTTTTACTGCCGCCTCGATGGCTGCCGAGGCCTTGGTCGCGTCGTTGGTATACGGCTGCAGGTTGCGCAGGCCGCCTTCGCCCAGCCGGAAGACGCCGACATAGGTATTGGGGCCGAGATCGCTTTTGGCGAAATCGCGCATGGCGTTGAGAGTAAGCTCACTGCCGCGCGGGTCCAGATTGCCGATGATGACCGACACCACGCTCATGTCGCGCAGCTCGTTCATAGTGGGCGGCAGAACATTTACGGGAGCGGCAGCGGCAGGTACGGGTGTGGCGCGCATCGCTGGCGGCGGCGACACAACTCCGCCATCGACAAACTCAAAATGCCGCACCGTCTGCGGAACTCCATCTTCAAAAACCTGAATCTCATCGGGCCGCAGGTTGCGGATGATCTTTGCGTTCTTATCGCGCACCACAAAGTCGAGCAAAACTTCAGAAGTGGTGGTGCGGATGGTTGGGGTCTCATTCTGCTGCGTCTGGATTGGGCGCGCTGTGAGAGTCAGCAGAAGAGATGCAGAAACAAGAACAGCTTTGAAACGCAAGTTGGTATTCATGTCAAATCACCCGGAACTACTCGAAACGTTGGTTACCTGGTTGCCGAGTCATCGATCATCATGCGGCTAAAAGCATACCTCAGGGGATGCTTGTCAGTGCGATTAAGTTTCCTTGCGCCGTCCCTACGGGACTCCGTGACGAAATGACGCATCCCCTTCCCCACACTGAAGTGCGGGGCTAACAACCACTGTGCCTACGGCGCACTTTGCTGGATATCACTTACACAGTCATTCCTCTCAATGCCAGTTAAAGTTGCCCTCCGTGCCAGGTTCCTCTCGACGCCAGTTCAAGTTCCCCTCGGTGCTCTCGTCAATTTGTCCTTTCTGCTGAATTCGTTTGCACCGGGACTGACACCGATCCGATAGATCCCGTGGCCAGGTCGCGAACAACCACGCGCACCCTCTCAGCCCCCTCCGCAATGGTCAGCTTTTTTGGATAGAACAACCCCTTCTGCGATGCCTTCAGCCATTTTTCTTTCTGCAGTCCAAGCTGGATATTGTCTTTGAAGCTCTTAAGCACGAGCCCATCGCGCCCGTACTGCACAAATGCCACATCGAGTTTCGCCGTAGCCTTCTGGTTGTCCTGGTCGAAGTAAAGATCCTGAATATTCATCCTGAGCACCACATCTTCAGGCCCCGGGTGCAGCGGATTGCTGGTGACCTCGAGCGTCATTCCAATATCGGGCGCTTCAACAACGCTTCTTGTGGCCTCAATAAAGGCCCGATCCGAGCTCGGGTCGACGTGCTCATCCATGGCGTAGTAGCCCCTGCGGCATTGCACATGCATACCCTTGTGCTGCCCAGTCAGCTTCAATTCGATCTTGTGATACTTGCCATCCCAGGCCTTGTCGCCGGGGTAGTAGCCCATCTGGTAGGCGTCGCTGGTTTCGTTCACAATCTCACGCAGGTGGTCAACCAGCCCATTGCTGTCGAAGATGGCTCGGCCCCCTGACTCGGCGGCGATCATGCTCGCAGAAGCGTATTGGGATTCAGAAGGCCCTGCAACTGTGAGCCCATAGGCATCGATGGGATAAACCGCGATGTTGGCGTTGCCGAGCGCGCGCGCAAAGTCTTGAATGTCGCCAAAGTGGCCCTGCGGATCGGGGTGATTAGGCTGCGGGAGAAACGTAGAACCGGGGCCAGGAGGTAGCGGAACGTTTCCGTTCACCCCATCCGCCATCTCGCCAATGCTGAAGCGGGTTGACGCCATGGGAAAGCTGGCGGAAATCCACACCAGATTTTTTCTGCCAGGGACGCCTTTGAGGTGCCGGATCACCGCCTGCATCCCGTTGCCCAGAGTGCCCGCGCGCACGCTCTCCGCGCCGCCGTAGCCCTCCATGCGATCGGTGAGCGAAGGGTTTTGCGCCCACTTGTGAAGAGTGCGGGTCTGGCTTGTCGCAACCACATCGCCGAGAGTGACGTACCCGCCCTGGCCCGGTGTCCCCAGCTTCTTTGCGGCGGCCACCAGCTTCGAAGGATCGTCAGTAAAGTCGCGGATGACAACCACTCCCTGACGCCGCAACGCATAGAGCGCAACCTGCTGGCCCGGCTTGACGGTGGCGAGATAATCCATGACCAGCAGCCGCGCCTGAAGAATGGGAGCCCTCATGTCAAGAGAGACCATGGTTAGTAACTGCGGATCGAGCAAGGTTTCATCCACCAGGATCACGGTTGCGCCGGGTGCTTCGCCGGGCGCGGCCTGCCGGTTGCTGATGGATAGCGGCGAAATCTCAATGGGCTTTGCGGCAGCAGGGGCGCCGGTGCCGGCGGTGAAGTGCGCAATCTGCTGCTCCACTCCGTTGTCGAAGACGCGAAAGTCCTGCCGGGTGAGGCCGGTTATTGGATGGTTGCGGCTGTCGACCACTACTGCGTTGAGCTGAACCAGCCGGGTGGTGGTGCGAATCACCGTGGCCTGCTCGTCTTGCGCGGCTGAAGTGCCGGCCAAAAGTATCGCAGCCAAAAGCAGAACGAATGCGGGTGTCCAGTTTCCCTTCACTCCGCAACTCGGCCCGGGGATTGCATGCTTGTGGTTAGTTGCGCATGTCCGTGATTCTCTCATCGGCTTGCTCCTCTTTGGTACCAGCGTGCCTTTCACCTGAATATTCCCGCAGCGCATTTATCGGTTCGGCGTCAATGTTAATGCGGCGAAGCCGGCTTCGCAATCGACGCCGGTTCCGAAGCCGGCGCGTTCTGCTCGTCATCTGAAACGATGCGCACCTCCGAGCGGAACACGTGGTAGTTCTCAAACGACGCGTGGTTGAGGTCGATAGCAACAAACGGAGTATTGGTGGCGCGCACCGCCGAGAAGGAATCTGGCTTTCCTACGTCACCGAATTCGCCTATTTCCGCGTCGTAGTCTCTCGCCACAAAAAGCACAACGTTCTTCATCGGGCAGATGTAAGTTTTGCCGGCAATCTCCACCGGCCCGTACTCCACAACCTCCGATGCCTTCAGAACTACGTTGTTATCTGGCTGAGTTTTCACCACCATCCGCAGAATTGCCGCGGTTTTCAGGTCGATCGCGACCTCAGCACTGTAAGCAGCCGGAACCGCGACAAGCTTCTGGTTGCCGTCCCGGTCAACGGTGCAACAGTAACTCCATTCGTAGTTTGCTTTCCCTTTCGGCACTTCGAAGTCAAAGACAGCCAGTTTTCCTGTCTTGCCATCTTCCCAATGGCTCCAGCGGATATGGCTGGCGACCAAGTCGGTAATTACCAACCTGAGCAACTCGCCGAATGCGCCACGGCTGGTTACGCCGTAGTTGCGTGTTTGCTGATTTTTCCGCTGGTTCTCCACCACTTCATGTCCGTCGCGATACACCACCGTTACCTGCGATTTGCCAATCTGCCTGAACGGGCCCTCGATATTGAATTCCGGACTGGTCGCGTCGCTTGAGACGCCTCCGCGTGTCCATGTCTCCGGGGCGTACTGAATGTGCTGGTACTGAGTAATGTTGCGGGTGGCCAGAAGATCAGGCATCTGGTGAACGTTGTTGGCCGCAAACTGCACGGCACGCACCACAATGTCGCGCTGCTCGTCGATCGTTGGCGGCGGCGTGGCGGGAATCTCGGCTGGTGGCAGATCGAGAAACTCCGCCGCATCGGCCAGCGCCAGTAGCGCTGTGCGCGATTCGGGGCCGGAAATCTCCGCGCTGAGTTTTTCATATTGCGCTTCGCCTATGCGCTCGCCCAGAGACAGCTTCGAAATCTCTTTGGCTGCCGCCTTGTCTGGCTTGCCTTTGGCTGCTGCCAGCACTTGCTCAAGCATGGCAACAGTTACCTTAGGCGGTGCCTCTACATCTCTTATGGCCGCCTGGCGATAAATCTCGTACGAGGGCGGTTCCGGCGCATCGATCGCGTAATAGCCTTTGCGGAACATCAGCTTCAGGTCCTTGTGTTCAGGGGTAAGCTTCAGCTCAATGCGGTGGTAGCTGCCGTCCCACGCCTTGTCGCCGGGATAGTAGCCCATCTGGTAGGCGCCATCGCCCTCGGCCACAATCTTCCGCAGGTTTTCAACCACTCCGTTGGTGTCGAAGATCGCGCGCCCTCCCGACTCGGTTGCAATCAGGTCGGCGAAAGCATCCTGCCCTTCAGGCGAACCTTCAACGGTGAGACCATACGCGTCCAGGGGATACACCGCGACGTTAACGCTGCCCAGCACCCGCGCAAGCTCCTGCATCTCGTTGAAGTGGCCCTGCGTGTCGGCATGATGAGGCTCGGGCAGAGCCTTGGTTCCCGGTCCCGGTGGATTCGGAACATTTCCCTCGGCCCCTTTTGCCATCGCGCCGAAGCTGAATTGAGTGGCAGGCAACGGAAAGGTGGCCGAAATCCACACCAGACTCTTGCGGCCCGGAAACTCGCGCATGTGCTTCACTACTGCCTGAAGTCCGCCACCGCTCAAAACTCTTTCATGAGATTCCCTGGGCGGGCCGTTCTGCTCCACTGGCACTGCCGGCGCACTCTGCTTCCAATTGCTAAATATATCGGCGTCCGCGGAATCGGGACTGCCGGCGTCGCCCTGGGTTCCTTCGCCGCCCAGCCACTTTTCAGCCACGGCAAGCGATGCCGGATCGTCGGTAATGTCGCGGATGACCACGACCCCCTCCCGCCTCTGCGCGTAGATTCCAACCAGTTCACCCGGCGGCAGCGTTGATAGAAATTTCTGCACTTGCAGGCGCATCTGCGTGACGATCGGCTTCGGTTCTTGACGAGTGAACGAGTCAAGAACAAGCTCATCAATCAAGACGGCAGTGACGCCGGGCGCCTGTACATCAGAGGGCGGTTGGCCGCCGGCGGACTTCGGCGGGGGTTGCGTTGGATGCGCGCCACTGGCAGCCGCGAAGTGCGCAACCTTTTGCTCTGTGCCGTTGTCGAAAACCAGAAAGTCGTCTTTGGTGAGCCCGGTTACCGGCCGGTTCTGCTTATCGAGAACTACCGCGTCGAGCTGGACCAGCCGGGTAGTGGTGCGAATCACCGGCGCCTGATTATCCTGCGCGCTCGACGTGGCCGATAGCAGCGCCGTGAGTACCGGAACCATCCAAATCGAATGACGCCACGGGCTAATCGGTTTTCGCCTCATGCGTTACTTCTTTCTCGACCTCCGTGCTTTTGACTTACAGGTGGAACAGGCGATCGGTTCTTGAAATGCGCGATCAGTACTATTCTGCGCTTGCTTCAAGAACTATGCGCGAACTAAACCCACCTCGAGCTCCGCCTGCAATAGGCCCTACTTGCTCGCCACGCCGCCTCCCGCCAGCGTGAAGTTCACTTTCTTCATCAGCCGCTCGCCCTTGTACTGGAACAGCACGTCCGCCTCGCAGTGGGAGCCAGGGATTAATTTGCCGGCTGGCAGTTTGGCCAGGATCGATGCTGTGCCGTTGCGGTCGGGCGGCACGGGACTGGGCGGGCTCTTCATTACAAGCTTGCCCTCCTGATAAATCTCGATGCTCGCGTTCACTGGCGCATCCACCGGAGCCTGCGGATACGCCACGGCGTAAAACTCAAGCGCACCAGCAGAATCGGGAGTAACAACATTGCCAAGCTCCGGCGTGATGGCGGCGCCGCGCGCCTGCAGCGGATCTAGAAAGTTCGGTGGCCCGTCGAGCGCATCCACGCGCCGCGCGACCGCCACATCACTCATGGTGAACCCCGCATCCTGATAGACGTCGAGCGTTGACCGGCTCACGCTGGCCCTCATGCTCTGGCGGTCAATGGCGGCCGTATCGATGGTGTAATGGCCCGGAGCCAGCAGGAAGGGCGAGGTGAAGCTCACAATTCCCTTCTGCATTTCGGCCTTGGTGGCAATGGGCAAATCGTAAGGAATGTCTTTGCTGATCTTGTCGACAATCTGGCCCTTGTCGTCTTTGATGATCGCGGTCACGGCCACATGTACCTTGGCCCACTGCTTGTCTTCGGTCACGGTGAGGTCTTTGGTCGGCGCCTGAAAGACGAATTCATATTGATTCTTCGCGGAGCCAGGGCGGAAACCCATGGTTGCGGTGTGAATGTCGAACTGGTGCGGTTCGGGCTTGGTGTTCATGGCCCTCATGGTGGCCAGCTCAAACGGGTAAACCTGCTGCCCGTTCAGCACCGGCAAGGCATAGTACCCATTGCGTGCAAATACGTGAGCGCCTGAACGCGAAACTTTTACTTCAATCTTTCTAAAACTTCCGTCCGCATTGGTGTTGGCCGGCGAATAGGTGAGTTCGTAGTGGGTTCCCACCTCTTCCATTGCCTTGTGCAACGGCTCGCGCATGTCGAGTGAGGGCGGCAGCAGCGCTCCGCCGGTGGCCTCGGCCAGGTTGGCCATGTTGCTCACCGGGTTTGCCTGGATTGCGTACTCGGCAATCTCCCCAGACATGGCTTCGCCCGGCGTCACTGCCATATTGGCGCCCGTCGACTTGGCCAGTTGCTGATTCCTGCTGTAGGTAGCCGCCTGGCGCAATGCCTGGTTGGCGTGGTTCAGGTTGCCGTAACCCAGCGTGGGGCTAATGGCATAGAACGTAACGTTGGCGCGATTGGCTGCACTGATTACGCTGTTCATCAATTCAACCGTATCGGGATGCATGGGCAGTCCCGACATGAAAAGCAGCACCACCTTGCGCCCCGGAATCCCGGCCTGCGCCTGAACAAAGTTGTGCAGCGGACTCAGGGTCATCATGCTGTTCTGGTAAACGTCGTGCATTTCATTGCCCCAAGCCGTGTCCAGTTCCGCAGTTATGCTGGCTCCCGCGCCGCTCTGGGCGGGCGTATTCACTTGCGATTGGCCCGGCGCAGTCCCGGTGGCAGTATCGGGAGAGCCGGTGGCGCCGGAATCGAACAATCCCGAGTCCGATACAGTATTCCCACTCACTGACATCAGGCCCGTCGAGAGCGCAGAGCCGGTGACTCTTGCCACTGCCGCTGAAATCTTCTGGGCGTCGTTGGTGTACGGCTGCACATATTGCAGGCCCGGCTCGCCAAGCGTGAACACGCCCACGTACACGTTTGGTTTGAGCTCGTTCTCGACAAACTGTTTCATGGTGCCGACGGCCATGGCACGCATGCGCGGATCAAGGTTGGCAATCACGATTGAAACCACGCTGACATCGCGCAGCGCATTCACAGTCATGGGAGCGGCAGGCGCACTCGCCGCGGCGGTTGCCGCAGGCGCGGCGGGAGTGGGCGAAGCGGGCGCCCCAGGCGACTCGTTCTCCTCCGTTTGACCGTTGAAGAACTCAAAGTGACGAAGCGTTTGGGGAACGCCATCCTCATAAACTGTCACCTCGTCTGGCCGCAGATTGCGAATGATTTTGGAATTCTTATCGCGCACCACAAAGTCGAGTAATACTTCAGAAGTGGTGGTGCGGATTGACGGCGTCTCATTCTCCTGCGCCGGCGCCGGGCCTGACGGCAAAAACACCAAAAGCAAAAGAATCGCTGCCGCCGCAATCGCCAGCCCTTCAAAAGTGCGTCGTACCTGACGGTTAACCCGCTCAACATTCGATCCGTCTTTCCGTGTACGTTTCATCGCATTCCTCCTGCGGTCTCATTTCCGTAACTTTTGCGACCCTTTTGGGGGCTCGCAATTCAGCCTACTCCGAACCCCTGCCGGGCCGCTCGGCAGCTATCGCAATTGTTACCTCGCGTTCTTCATCGAAAATGGATGAATAGGCACCGACACCGTTCCCGTGTTCCCGGTAGCACGGTCGCGCACTACCACCCGCAACTTTGACGCCATGCCTGAAACAATCAGCTCTCTCGTGTAGAACCATCCCTGCTGCTCGGCATCGGCATAGGTCTCGGGCTGCAGCGCCAGCGCGATATCGTCTGTGAACCCCTCCAGAATCCGCCCGTCTTTTCCAACCTGCACAAACGCAACGGTAAGATTCGCGTCTGCCAGATCGCCCTTCTGCTCGAACTGAATCTCATGAACATTCATCTTCAGCACCACCTCCTCGGGTCCCCACTCAATGGGATTGCTGGGAACATTGAGCGTGAGTCCGATACCCGGCGCTTCGACCGGGCCTCTGGCCGCGGCGCGAAAGCTCTCGTAGGAGGGCCCTACCTGGCTGTCGACCGCAGAATAGCCTTTGCGGCAAAGCAGCGTGAGCCCCTTGTGCTCGGGCGTCAGCTTCAGTTCGATCTTGTGATATTTCCCGTCCCAGGCCTTGTCGCCGGGATAGTAGCCCATCTGGTAGGCTTGACGGCCTTCAGATACGATTTGTTGCAGATCGTCGGCGAGGCGGTTGTGGCCAATCAGTGCCTGGCCGCCCGATTCGCTTGCAATCTGGTCCGCGACGACCCACTGAGGATATTCGGAGACGGAGGTATCAATCCCCGTTGGATTGGCCAAGCTGATCCCCATCAAGCCCTTGGCGTCGAATGGGTAGACCGCGACGTTGGCGTTCCCCAGCCAGCGCCCGAATTCCTTAAGTTCGTTGAAGTAGCTCTGAGTTTCAATGAACTGCGGCGTCCCAATGTTGTATGCGCCTGTCGGCGCCCCAGTGGTGGTGAGACCCTCCACCTGTGTGGGAAGCAACGAGGAAATCCATACCAGGTTCTTTCTTCCCGGGAACCCCTGCATGTGCATCACCAGGGCCTGAAGTCCGCCTCCCTTCAGCATCCTTTCAGGGCTTTCCCCGGCCTGGGCATTTTCGCCGGCCTGGCCGGCCTGCCCCCGGCGAGTGGAGGGCGCATTCTGCCTCCATGCGTTGAGCCAGCGATCGCCTTCAGGACCGACGCTGTCGACCACCTTACCCCTGGCGCCCTCGCCTCCCAGAACCCTGGCCGCAGCGGCCAGCGACGCCGAGTCGTCAGTGAAGTCGTGGATCACGACCACGCCTTGCTGCCGCATTGCATAGATCCCGATCAGCTCGCCCGGCGGTAGCTTTGTGAGGAACTGCAACACTTGCAGGCGCATTTGCCGAATGGCCGAACAGGGGTCCTCAGGATCGCGCCCGCTGCAAGGGTTGTAGGCACTACCCAGGCCGACCTGGAGATCGAGAGCAACTTCATCCATCAGAATCGCCGTAACGCCGGGAGGATTGTTGCCTGTGGTCTGCCGGTTGTTGATGATCAGGGGAGAAGGGGTCGCGGGCTCTGCGGGGGCGTCTCCAACCGCGCCTGTGAAGTGCGCAATCTGCTGCTCAACACCATTGTCGAAGACGCGAAAATCTTCCTTCGTCAGATCGGTCACCGGGTGGTTCTGCTTGTCGAGCACTACCACGTTAAGCTGCACCAGCCGGGTGGTGGTGCGGATCAGCGGAACCTGCGGAGTGTTTTGCGGCTGCTGGCCGCTGGACTGCGCAGGGCTCACCTGCCGGGTAACCAAAAGCAACAAAACCAATGGAACAATCTTCATAAAGGAACTTACTATTTCGCCATTCACGAGAGTCACCCTGATACTTCACTGTCGCCTAAACTCTACACCGCTTGGTTCTCGCTCGCCTGCTTTGGCCGGGCAATGAACATGCCGACTCCGACGCTCTGGTCTGCGAGGAGCATCGAGGTTGGCCTTGTGGTCATTTTTCCTGATTATTCTGGGAACATAGATGCCGGCAATTCACAACGAAGTTGTACGGCCATCCCATTAAGAAAGAATATTTTAGCGCCAATCTTTTAGTTCGAAGTGCGAGCGAAATGGCGACGCGCGAATCGTTCAGACCGCAGCGCAAATGCGCAGTAAAATGAGCACGAAGATGGTGCCCGATACAAAACTGTGCAGGAAATTCGAACTAATGCTGCAATTCGATTTGGTGAGACCGCTGAGGGCCGGGAGGCCCTCAGCACAGCCGGTCAGGAGACCGGCGGTACAACCGGACTTCCACCCCTGCGAATACAAATCATTCGCCGGGGACCCCGGACTGGAGCCCGGCGCTACTCGCCCGCTGACTTATTTGCCGGCGCCTTCGGTAATGGTCGCAATCTGGTCAACGCCCGGCACGGTAAAGTGCTCAACTTTGCCGCTCGGCCAATGCACTTCAATTTCGTCCACCTTGGTGGCCTGCCCCAGGCCGAAGTGCGGCCGCGGATCGCTGGTCGATCCATAGCTGCCGCCGCTCAGCACGTCGCCACGCTGCTTCATGCCGTTGGCGCTTACGTAGACTATGGCGCCCACCGCATCGCGCGGGCTCTTCGGACCGCCCACTAGCTTTAATTCAAGCCAATGGTTGTGGTCGGGCGATACGTTGCGCAGCAGCACCGGATGCCCATCTTCAACATTGATCACCACGTCGAGCTTGCCGTCGTTGAACAGGTCGCCCTCCGCAAGCCCGCGCCCGGTAATTACATCGGCCAACCCGGAACCTGCAACCGGAGGCACCGGTTCAAACTTTTTGCCCTCGATGTTATGGAAGAGCATGGGCCGCTCCGCCCAGCTTGTTCCCCATGGCTCTTTGTCGACCACGGGATAGACGTGCCCGTCAGACATGATCAGGTCTTTCCAACCGTCGTTGTCGTAATCGAGAAATGCATCGCCCCAGCCCAGGAACGGCACCGTGATTTCCGCAATTCCTAACTGATAACTGATGTCAGTAAAGTTGGCGTCGCCGTCATTGCGGTAGAGCGGCTTGTAATCGTCAGAGAAAGTGGTGTTGAAAACGTCAACCATGCCGTTGTTCTGGAAGTCACCCGCGGCAATGCCCATGGATGCCGTCTCGCGCCCTGCCTCGTTGAGCGCATAGCCCGATGAGTAACTGTCGTCTTCAAAAGTGCCGTCGCCCTTGTTGATGTAGAGATAATTCGGCGT
>Ga0265338_10003265_pt1 | contig 23052 bp, 27 predicted proteins | sample 42126metaG_FD_193579 | JGI IMG/M metagenome (GOLD analysis project Ga0265338, IMG submission 193579) | Rhizosphere microbial communities from Carex aquatilis grown in University of Washington, Seatle, WA, United States - 4-21-26 metaG | ecosystem: Host-associated > Plants > Roots > Rhizosphere... | reverse complement strand
GGTCACGACCATCCAGGAAGGTTCGAGCCAAGCAGCGGAGGTGGGCCGCACTACCGATGAAGCGCGACAAGCGGTGCGGCGCGTGGCCGACATCATCGGCGAAATCGCGGCAGCCTCAGAGGAGCAGGGCCGCGGTATTGAGCAGGTCAATCAAGCAGTCGGGCAGATGGACGAGGTCACGCAGCAGAACGCGGCACTGGTCGAAGAAGCCGCGGCGGCCGCCCAATCGCTGGACGAACAGGCGACGAAGTTGAACGAAATGGTGTCAGTGTTCACGGTTAATGGTACGGGCGCTCGCCAGCAAACGGCCAGAAGCGTGCCGAGTGTGCATGTGGCCCGCCGTGCGGAGGCCAAACGCGAGCTGACGCCCAGGGCTAGCCGCGACACCCCCCGCAGCCCCACGCTCGCAAGCGTGCCTGCCACCGAGCCCGGCGCGTCAGGCGACTGGGAGACGTTCTAACGGTGGGTTGAAATACCTTGTGATTTAAAGGAGCTATTCATGGCAGTGACTCAAGAAGCAGGGAGTGACCCCCATCTCATGTCTAAGCAGGCTGGGCGCGCACCCGCCGGGACTCAGGGGGCACCGTTGCAAGCCGCGGGGGAATTTCTGATTTTTCGCCTGGCGGGTGAGGAATACGGCATTGACATTCTGCGTGTCCAGGAAATCCGTTCCTACCAGGAACCCACGCTCATCGCCCATGCGCCGGATTTCATCAAGGGGGTGATCAACCTGCGCGGAATCATCGTACCCATCCTCGATCTGCGGCTGAAGTTCGGGTTGAAATCGGAGTACAACAATTCCACTGTCGTCATCGTGCTCAACTTGAAGCAACGCATAGTCGGCGTCGTCGTCGACGCAGTGAGCGATGTGCTCGCGCTGGACAGCGCACACATCCGACCAGTGCCTGAGCTCGGTGTGGCGGCAGATACCGGTTTCATCACCGGGATGGGCTCCGCCATGTCGGAAGACCAAGAGCGGATGCTGATTCTTGTCGACATCGAGCAGTTGGTTTCCGCCACCGACAGCAGTCTGTTAGATATCGGCGACATCAAACCGTTAGCGCTGCAGTGACCGTGAATGAGCATTTCGGGAATGACTCACTGGCTGCCCTACCCTCCCACGATAGAACCGCACGAAAGAGTTCTCATCGGACCGACGTCCGATATCTGTAGATGACCGACTTAACTCTGACCTCGTTTAGTGAGCAACAGCGGCCGTGTACGCAACCGTCACCGAACACAAGCGCGTGGCGCTACCAGGTACTGTACGAAGCCACACCGGCGATGCTGCATTCGATCGATCCACAAGGACGCCTGGTACATGTCAGTGATGTTTGGCTAACGACTCTAGGCTATGCGCGTGACGAGGTGATAGGTCGTTTGGCGGCAGATTTTTTAGCGCCGGCGTCGCGCGCCTATGCCACCGAGACGGTTATCCCAGAGCTGTTTCGAACCGGGCAGTACAAAGACATCGAATATCAGGTGATGCGTAAAGACGGCACCGTCATGGACGTCTTGGCGTCGTCTGTTGTTCAACGCGATGCATTGCTCTCGCTAACAGTCATCGAGGACGTGACCGAGCGCAAGCGCGTGCAATCGGAACTGGCTGCGCAGCATGAGCGCTTGCGCGTGACGCTCCATTCAATTGGCGAGGGGGTGATCACCACGGATGCGCAAGGTTACGTCGAGTACCTTAACCCCGTCGCCGAGCAACTCACTGGATGGAGTAATGCGGCGGCTCGGGGGCGGACGTCGAAAGTGGTATTTCGGATCGTCAATGAGACGACTCGGTTGCGGGCCACCAATCCCGTAGAGGTGTGCTTGTCTGAGGACCGCATTGTCGGTATGGCCGACCACGCGGTGCTGATTAGCCGCGATTGCCGGGAGTATCACATTGAGGATTCGGCCGCGCCGATCAAGAACGCGGCCGGCCAGACCCTGGGCGTGGTGCTGGTATTTCGCGACGTGTCGGAACAGCACAAACTGATCCGTGAGATGACGTACCGGGCCACCCATGACACGCTCACAGGGCTCTTCAATCGGGACGAGTTCGAGCGCCGGTTGCAACGGGCACTGACCTCGGCTCATAACGGGGAGGCGGAATATGCGTTGATGTACATCGATCTTGACCAATTCAAACTGGTCAATGATGCGGGTGGGCATGCTGCCGGCGATCAGTTGCTCAAGCAGGTGGTCGGCCTGATCAGGAAGCTGGTCCGCAAGAGCGATATCTTCGCTCGCTTGGGCGGCGATGAGTTTGGCCTGGTTATCAAGCATTGCTCCATCGAAGCGGCGCAAGGCGTCGCGCAGAAGATCTGCGAAGGGATCAATTCGTTTTTATTTCAACACGGGAGCCAGCGTATCCATGTCGGTGCGAGCATAGGATTGGTACCGCTCGACGAGCGCTGGGCGACCACGGCGAACGTATTGCGAGCTGCCGACAGTGCGTGCTACGCCGCGAAAGAGGCCGGGCGCAACCGCGTTCATACCTACTTCGCGGCCGACGAAGTGATCGAGTCTCATCGTGGCGAGATGCAATGGGTTCGACGGCTCGAACAGGCGCTGGACAACGGGCAATTCGTCCTGCACTGGCAGCAAATCACGCCGTTAGGGCCAAGAACCGGTGGCCTCCACGGCGAGGTGTTGCTGCGCATGGTGGGCGACGATGGCAAGCTGATTCCGCCGGGGGCATTTCTGCCCTCCGCGGAGCGCTTTCATATGATCTCGCGTATCGATCGCTGGGTAGTGCGTGAGGTATTCGAGTGGATGGCCAAGCACAGGACGGCGCTATCACATGTCGCCACCGTGGCGATCAACCTGTCAGGTATGTCGCTTGGGGATCGCGACTTCCATCGCTACGTCATGGAGTTGATCAAGGCCCTCACGTTCGATCATCACAAGCTATGCTTTGAGATCACCGAAACAGCTGCCATCACCAACTTGAGCGACGCCACATTGTTCTTCGAATCGATGCGCGAATTCGGCGTGCGCTTCTCGCTGGACGATTTCGGTAGCGGCGTATCGTCCTTCGGCTACTTGAAGAGCTTGCCGGTCGATTATTTGAAAATCGATGGGCAATTCATTCGCGATCTGGTGGACGATCTGGTTGATCAGGCTACGGTGAAGTGCATCCGTGAAATCGCGAGAATAACCGGTAAGAAAACCGTTGCCGAATTTGTGGAGACGGAGGCGGTAGAAACACTATTGCGCGAGATCGGGATCGACTATGCACAGGGCTTTCTGCGGCATCGCCCGGCTGCCATCGACTCGATGTTGGACACGCTGTCGAACCCGTGAGAGTTGAGGCGACATGGTCTGTCGGCCGTTCCAAGTACCATATAAATACAAAGCAGTTGAAACGGCACGACCCGCCGACTACGCGAAAGTGTTGACCATCGTCCTTGGCGAAGTGGTCCACCACGTATTACGCAAGCTTCTCGAACTGCTTCGCGTTTCCGCTTTCGATTGGATCCAGTGTCCACTTGTCCTGATCCTTGAGCGTCTGCACATCAGCACGGTCACACAATCGAATGCCGGCCCGAGACCTCCGGTGACACGCCGCCATCGGTCAGCCGCACGGAGAGCCAATTGCATCCAGATGCGCCTTCCTTACCTCGTCCGCATCGACCAAGGACAGCAAATGGAAGTGATTGGCCCGATTACGTTAATCTCGAAATGAAGCGCTCAGCAGCAGAAATGTCCTTTGCGCCATCCAATCCGGCAAACGCAACGAAACCACATACGGTGGCAAAGAATAGAGCCAACACGAGGGCTTCCCACGATCCTATTTTGTTTCCCCAAAGGTATAGGGGAGTTGCCCCTATATATACGAAAGCGGCACAAACTGTGAATTTCCGGCGTATGGGAGCCATTTCGTTGTCGGCGTAATGGCGCCACCGGATTTCCGGCGTCGCCAACCTCGACTCAATCTCACTGCAAGTGCTGGCCACCGTTGATCGCGATGTTCGCTCCCGTCACAAAAGCGGCGTCGCGCGAGCACAAGTAGAGAACCAGTGCTGCCACCTCCTCGGGTTGCCCGAGGCGGCCGACTGGAATCTGGGAAATGATTTTGCTGTCCAGGATTTCCTGCGGCACTGCCGTGACCATCTTGGTGGCGATATACCCAGGCGAGATCGAATTGACCGTCACCCCTTTTTTCGCCACCTCAAGCGCCAGCGATTTCGTGAAGCCGTGCATCCCCGCTTTGGCCGCCGCATAGTTGCTCTGGCCGAAACCGCCCTTGCAACCGATGATAGACGACACATTGATAATGCGGCCCCACCCCCGCTCGACCATGCTGTCGCAGAACGGCTTTGTCATGTTGAATACCGAGTCGAGATTCGTGCGTATCACCGCATCCCAATTGACTTTATCGAGCTTCTTGAAGCTCGCGTCGCGGGTGATGCCGGCGTTATTGATCAGGATGTCGACCGGACCGATCTCGGCCCTGACTTGCCCCGCGCATCGTTGACACGAGTCGTAGTCGGCAACGTCTACCGGATACGCGCGGAACTGCCGTCGTTCTGCCTCCATGCGCGCCAACCAGTGATCCGCGCCCGTATTGTTCGGGGAGTAGGTGACCACGACGCTATAGCCGGCATCATACAATTTGATGCTCATCGCTTCGCCGAGTCCACCCATCCCGCCTGTGACTAAAGCAATCTGTTTTGTCATTGCGCTTACCTCCATATCAAGAGAATCGTGCGACGTGCGTGCGGCGATGTCGCCCCCATTAGGCAAATTTGAATCTGATATGGAGGATTACTTTAGATACTTGTGGTCGCCGCCCCACGGGTGTGGCGACTGCCATCGGTTGTTACTGCTTTGCGCTGTTGACAGTTGCCTCTGAAGCGCGCCGAGCGGCCTTCGACGCCGCGACTGCGGCAGCGTCAAAGTTGCTGTTCGTGACCTGAATCGCTTGCTGGCTGCTCTTCTGCGCCGTCTCATAGAGCGTGTTCGTGAGTTCGATCACAGACTTCCACGCGGCGATGCCGGTCTCTGAACCCGCCGGTGCACGCTTGGCGACGTCCTCGAAAAGCGTCTGGGTCCGGTCGGTGTACGTTTTGTATTGGGCCTGAGCGATTCGCGCGAATCCGGCTTGCGTAGCCGAGACGATATCCCACACCTGACGGCTGTACGATTGCATTTTTTCGGCCATCGGCGCAGCGAGGGAGGCTTGCTGCGCGAGCCGCTCCTGCGTCCCCTTAGAAAGAGCTTGCTGCGCGTTCTCCTGTGTTTCTGCCATTGTCGTCTTGATCATTTGGAGATTCAGTTCGGTCAACTTCTGGACGCCCGCGACAATGTTGTTGGTCAGGCCGAACGCAACGTCGAGATTGCTTTTTTTGGCTGCGGCGATTTGTTCGAGTGGCAACAGATTCATGGTTACGCTCCTGGAAAGGTGATCTCACTTCGGGTCCGAGGAATCGGAAGTCCCTATAATTTATGCGGCGAGATCACATACATTAAGCAAGATTGCCACGCCGGGCACGCACGGCTTTTATACTGTCAAAGTCTTGTCGAAAGCCCGACCGGTGCGACGGGCCTCGTGCTCGGCTGTCGTCACAGCGACTTGCGGCTCAAGTCGGTGGTAATGATGGACATAGGAGATACCGCGTCTGTCACAGCGCGTCAGCGGATCTGTGAAACTGTCTTGAGAAACAAGTCTCCGGAAGTCGTGATATGGGGCCGGCGATCACCGGATGCTAGGTGTTCTAGCCAGACCAACTGACGCTCCAACAAGGCATCAAGTTCGGCGCGATCCAAATCGACGTAATCAGGCGTGGCCTTGACCACCATCAAGGTGGCGAATTCGTGCGGACTCATCATGCAGGTTTCCTAACGAAACGCAGTAGCTATCTCTGAATCGCCGCAATTAACCACGGCTGTCTCGAAACCCTCAGAGAGAGTCGAGGCAATATGCCTTTTAGTGCATCCGGCGTTGGGGAGAGCGGGATAGGTTTGCCGCGAGCATTGATCGGTGCTGTCGCGCTGATCAATAACAGTATCCTGCAGATATCTCGACTGGACCCCGTGATACTTTTAATATCAGTCGATGACATCCCGGAACTTTCAGCGAGCTTGCGCTGTTTCGATATCAAGCGCAAACAATACTTGTTCGCGATATGCGCCTTGATAAGTAATTTTGTTTCATAAATGGTGGAAATCACGCTCCCACCCTTATCGCGCGGGCATTTTCTCAGATGTGCGGGGCGCTTGACTACGCCGTAAAATTCGAGAATTTTAGGGTAAACACTCAACTAGAGCGTGTTGACAATCAGCCGGGATGGGCTGTTGGTTCACAGGCTAGGAATGTCTATTGGAGCGGCGGTAGTCCAGGCGTAGATAGTCCCGCGCGCCGATACAAAAATCGGTTCGCTTTATCGTTTCTTTCCGAACAAAGAGGTACTCGCCGACGCACTGATACAGCGCCACGGCGAACTGCGCGACGCGCAGTGCGCCGAAATCGATGCGCGTGCCCGTGTTGTCTCGACCGACGCGTTGGCCGATCTGTTGGTGAACTCTATCGTTGAGATTCATGACGAGACCAAAGCGCTCGTCGCGTTGCTGGACGCCCGTTCGGATTGGTCCGGCAAGCGCATCGAGTATCGCGAGAAGGCGCTCAGACGGATCGTCCGCACGCTGTTGCTCGGGCCCCGCCCACACTGCCCGAAGAGACCGCCAAGGACATGGCTGTCATGCTGCTCAACAACATGAAAACGATGGTGGCGATCACGCTGGATAAGTCTGCGCCGACGAGTCCGGGCGGACCCGCGGAGCTACGGTTGATGAACCGGCTTTACCTTGCGAGTAAGCTCGCCCCCCCATGAACGGCCCTCGACTGAGACAAGCGCGCAGCCATCTGCGCGTGGTCGCACTGAATGACCGCTTCGCCGACATCGACTGCGAGTCCGAGCACCAGCGAATACGACCGTGGTCAGTAACCTGAGCCGGTCGCTTTCGCTACTTTGAACGAGGATCCCTTTGCATCCTTCGCGTGGGCTTTGGCGACAGACGAGATAAAGCCGATCGCTTCCAGCACTTGAGCGCGTGTGATGTTTAGATAGGGAATTGCGCGGACCCCGTCCGTGCCGAACGGCAGCACGTACAGACCTTCCCATACAGCTTTTCGACAAAATCGCCGGCTGGCCGCGATGTCACGCCGAACCGAACAATGTTCGTCTCAATCATCGAAACATCGAGTGCAATGCCGGGCAGCCCGGCGATACCTTCCGCCAGCATGCGAGCATGTTCGTGATCTTCGACCAGACGTTCACGGTTGTTGCAATGCCCCGGGTCGTATTAGCCAACCTCAATTGCCACAAGCCGCGGGGCTCACCTGCCGTGACAGACAAAGTTATTTGACAATTGCTGATAAATTGGAGATTTCGGACCCACTGAGTATTATTGAGACAACACAAGGGAAACTCCGTAGGGTGGTCCCGTCAGCAGAAGCGCTAGACTGAAACCCAGCATGAATCTTGCCGTCCTTGCCGCCTTGAGGCGCCATCATGAATCGGCCGTTGGTTCGGTCTCCGCTTCGCATTATGAGCACCGCGCCGCTCGCGTGGTGGCTCAAGTGGGTGCTGCTCGTCGCTTTTCTGGCCACCGCTGTGATCGCGGGTCGACTCGTCCAGATCGAAATCGAAACCTCCCGGCTACAGGCGGCCTATCTGTCCGAACTGGGGCATGACATAGGCTTCACCGTCGGCGGCGGTCGCAGCGACAGCATCCGGTTTCCCGTAAGTGGCCCCTACGACGAGCGTCTCGGCTACGCGTCGTTACCCATCTTCGAAAAGCGTTTGCTCGAGCGCGGCCTCAGTGTCACCGCGCAGGCGCATGATTTCGCGACGATGGCGTCTGTGGCCGACAAAGGCCTCTTTCTACCGTACGACGAAAAGGATCAGGCGGGCCTTCGGCTCTTCGATGAGACCGGCGCGCTGCTTTATGACGCACGGTATCCGGCGCGGATCTACGGTAGCTTCGACGCGGTTCCTGCGTTAATCGTCAACGCGCTGACATTCATTGAAGACCGCAATCTACTCGATGCGGATCAGCCAAACCGCAACCCGGCAATCGACTGGGGCCGCTTCGGCCACGCGCTGCTCGACCAAGGTGCGCGGCTTGTCAATAAACAGCAGTCGACGCCAGGCGGCAGCACGCTTGCCACCCAGATCGAAAAATTCCGCCATTCGCCAGGCGGACGCACCGCGTCACCACCGGAAAAATTACGGCAAATCGCCTCCGCATCCGTGCGCGCCTACCTCGGCGGAGCGCAAACGATGCCGGCGCGTAAGCAGATCGTGGTGCATTACCTGAACTCGGTGCCGCTGGCCGCGCAGCCCGGCATCGGTGAAATCGCCGGTCTGGGCGACGGCCTCGCCGCTTGGTATGGGCGTGACTTCGACGAAATCAACCGCCTCCTGATGGCGCCCGCTTCTCCCGGCACCCTCGACGCCCAGGCGCTCGCATTCAAGCAGGTACTATCGCTCATCATTGCGCAGCGTGCACCGTCGTACTTTCTGCGCCACAGCAACCCTGCGCTGGAACGGTCGACAAACAGCTATCTACGCTTACTGGCCACGAACGGGATCATTTCGCCGGCACTGCGCGACGCAGCGCTAGCGGTCCATCTGGAGTTGAAGCGTGCGACGCCCGCGCGCGCGCAAGCGTCTTTCGTCACGCGCAAGGCAGTCACCGCGGTGCGCGCGAACCTGCTCGCCGCGCTTGGCGTGCCGAACTTCTACGCGCTCGATCGGCTTGATCTCACCGCCCGGGCGGCGCTCGACGACTCGGTGCAGCAGACCGTCAGCGAACGGCTGACACTCGCGGCCACCCCCGGGGGTGCGAGAGCGGCGGGCCTGTACGGCTTCGAAATGCTGCGCACAAAGGACGATCCGTCGAAAATCGCGTACAGCTTCACGCTGTTCGAGCGGCACGACGGCGCAAACCTGGTCCGTGTGCAAACCGACAGCGTTAATCAGCCGTTCGATATCAACCAGGGAGCGCGCCTGAATCTCGGCTCAACCGCAAAACTGCGCACGCTGATCACCTACCTGCAGATCGTTACAACGCTGCACAAGCGCTATGCAGCGATGAGCGTCGATGAGCTGCGCGTCGTCAAACCCGACAAGCTGGACATATTGACGCGCTGGGCGCTCGATTATTTGTCGCACACGTCGAACCGTTCGCTGAGCGCGATGCTCGAGGCGGCCGTCGAACGCAAGTATTCTGCAGGGACTGGCGAGACGTTTTATACAGGCGGCGGCGCACAGGCTTTCACTAACTTCGAGGCAACGGACAACGGCCGCATCCTGACCGTGCATCGTGCGTTCCAACATTCGGTCAACCTGGTGTTCGTGCGCCTGATGCGCGACATCGTGCATTACGAAATGATCCAGACCGCGGGCCCGACATCGCAATGGCTCGATGACCCCGTGTCGCGGCGCACCTATCTCACGGGCTTTGTCGATCAGGAAAGCCGCGTCTATGTGCATCGGTTCTACACCAAATATCGCGGCAAGACACCTGATGAAGCGCTTGCTGCGCTGCTGCTCGATGTGCGCAAGTCGCCGCCGAAGATTGCCACGGTACTGCGCAGCGTGGCTCCTGATGAATCCGAGGCGTGGTTTGATGCACATATGCGCGTCGCGCTGAAAGGCACGTCGGCGGCGTCACTGTCGCCCGAGGACCTCGCAAAGCTCTATGGGAAATACGGCACAGACAAATTCAATTTGAACGATCGGGGCTATATCGCGAGCGTGCATCCGCTCGAGCTGTGGGTGGCCAACTACCTGAGGGATCATCCGAACGCGACGGAGCAGGAAGTGCAGAGCGCCAGCGGCGATGCACGTTTCGCTTCGTATGCGTGGCTCTTCAAGACGCGTTATCACGCAACGCAGGATCGCCGAATCAAACGCATGGTCGAGTTGCGCGCGTTTGATGAGATCGGCAAATCGTGGCGCTCGCTCGGCTATCCCTTTGCAACCGTTACACCGTCGTATGCGGCGGCGATCGGGGCGTCGGGTGACCGGCCTGCGGCACTCGCGCAACTGATAGGCATCATTGCGGACGGCGGCAAGATGCTGCCATCCCAGATCGTCACAGAGTTGGAATTCGCGAAGAGCACGCCCTATGAGACACATTTCGCGCGATCGCCCGACACCGGGCACTCAATGCTGCCACCGGAGATTGTCGATGTGGTTCATGGCTTGTTGCGCGACGTAGTGCTTGGGGGCACCGCAAAGCGGCTGGCGGATGGCATGCCGATGTCGAACGGTCGCACGCTCGACGTGTACGGCAAGACAGGGACCGGCGATCAGCGCTTCGGCATATTCGCACGCGGCGCACGCCTGATCGAATCGCGCAAGGTCAACCGCACCGCGACCTTCGTCTTCGTGATCGGCGATCGCCTCTTCGGCGTGATCACCGCGTCCGTGCACGAGCCTTATGCGGCGCGCTACGATTACACGAGTGCGCTTGCCGTGCAGTTACTTAAATCGCTTGCGCCAGCGCTCGAGCCGCTCACCGATCGCGATGCGCGGGCAGCCGGACTACCCCGCCAAGCCAATCGCGGCGCCGTAGCTGTTGACTCGTACTGAATCCGCATTCCACCGAACCTTGTCGTTCAAAGGACACCTGTCACACCGCTGTGACACACAATTATTTGACAAAACCGCCTCACCCAATAAGGTTAGTCAACTCCGGCCGACGGTCCGGGATTTACTGCCAAATTTGTGGGCCAGTCGCGCTCAGCAAGAAAGGGAGCGACCGATGCAAAGACCCGTGTGCGTGAGGCCCAGCGCCTGGCGCGCCTCTTTTATCTGGCTTCGATGGGTGGCTCAATGTCGTCCATCCGATCGAGCCGTCAGGAATGCAGCACCCGCTTCTGCACGCGCCCGTTCAGCAGTTTGGCGACAAAGAGTACGTTTTCCGACGGACATACCATTTCGTGAATCCAGCCGAACTGCTTCAGTTGTTTGCCCTATTGGCCGAGCACGCCCAGGACCTCACCGTCGAACACCTGGATGCGCCGGATGGCTGCGGTAGTGATCGCGCCTCTGCGTACATCAAGAAATCGAGACGCCGAGTACCTTTCGCCGAGGTCGAGACGTTCGGAGAAATTGACCGACGGGCACGGCGCGGGTCGACGGCGGCCGGAGCCTGTCCCGCAACCGCTTGAAAAACCGCTTAGCTACTGCCTTGTCGCGACGCTTGTGCAGCACAATGTCGAGCTCGACGCCGTGCTGGTCGACTGCTCGCCACAGCAGATAGGGCTCGCCGCGCAGGGTCACAAACACCTGGTCGAGGTGCGTGGGGTCACTTCTGCAGTACCCGCTTATTCTGCACAAGGCGTTCCTGTAAAGGCTCACCTACGGTACTTTGTCCACCTCCGCTCGAACATCATTTCCTCCAGCTGACGCAGGCTCAACGGATACGCCACGTACCAGCGCACGCATCAGCATGATGTCCAATAGAAAAATGCAGGCGTTTCAGAACATTTTTAAGCGCGGACATCGGCGGCAAAATCACCAAAATCGGGGCCGTGCGGTTTATCAAACCCGCTATTGCGACAAAACCCCAAGGCCTCACCGTGATGCATTTCTTCGACAGCGTTAAGAACGGGCGGGCTCCTCCAGCCCGATTCCGCCATGCAGGACAAACGAGACCTTTTTGTTCGCGATGTGTTTGCAGTGGGATGTTCTATAGTAAATAAGGTCGCCACCCGTCGAATGGCCAGGAATCGCAGTAGAGCATCGTGCCAACGGGTTCAGGCAGACGAGATTGACGGTGCCCCGTTGGGATCTGGAGAAACAGCACCCAATCTCACCTTGGAACAACCTTCGAAAAGGAGTTTCATCATGCTGCAAGCTAGTGAAATCCAGAAGCGTTTCACCCATCTGGAACGAACCATTGAAAAGGCGTCGCAAGCCTGTCACGCAGACACCACGCTGCCTCAGAACCTCATGGACTGCGTTAATCAACTGGATAAACAGTCCGAGAGCGCAAAAAAAATAATGGAGTCACAAGACGAAAATCGCCTGCGTCAATGTATAGACGATCTTGAGCGAGTCGGCGACCGCGCAGAGCAAGCGTGTCAAAGTGGGACCAATATAGATGTGAAAGTGACAAGGGCGGTCACCTCGGTTCATGCCGAGCTTTCCGATCTGAAAAAACAGTTACATTGATTCATTTTGTAAGAGCAACCCTGCCGAGGGCTCGCACGAAGGTAGTGTTAGCCGCCATGCCACAAATCCGTGTCTACACTCGCCCATGGCATGACTGTCCTGTCGCCGTATTGAAGGTCTGGTCTTTTCACGAGGATCACACTGACCCCAACGCCCAAGCTGCAACTGGTGGGAGTGGTGCGAGGATTGTCGGCGGCCGAACTGGCGAAGTCCCCCGGTCCAGATGTGATGGCGGCAGCCACGCTTGACGACGACAGGTCATCACTTCGGATGGCGAAGATAGTCCGGCAATCGCAAACCGATCGAATTTCACCGTCACCTGGCCCCGTTGAGGCGCTCTCTGGAGGCGCTGTATCGTCCGCCCAAAGAGAACGCGGCGCACGAATTCGACATCCGCGTGAGCCGGTGCCCTGCCACGGAAGGTAGGGAAGAGGCTCATTGAATGTATTTTACTTCAGGCTACGTAACTTACTTGAAAACGTCGCCACGTGTGCAACGCACACGTGGCGAACACCTCGATTAGTCCATCAACACGACCCTATCGCGCAAATATTCGATCCGATTCCGCGAACGCGCGCGGGCCGAATTTCAGGAGCTTCATCATGAATCTGTCGCCCCCCGAGAAAATCACCACCGCTCAAAATACCAATCTCGACACACTATTCGGTCTAACGAACAAAACGTTCGAAGCGTTCGCGAAACTAGTTCAGTTGAACCTGGAAGTCGTGAAGTCCACGCTCGCCGAAATTCAAGATAATGCGCAGAAAGCGCTGTCCGTCAAAGACCCCAAAGCACTACTCGCGCTGCAAGCCAGCCCGATACCGCTGTTCGGCGAGAAGGTTTTGTCGTATGGACGTCACGTGTATGAAATTGCATTATCGACGCAAGCCGAATTCGCCAAGGTCGCCGAGGCGCAATACGAGGCGCAATACGAAGCGCATCACCACCGGGTGCAAACGCTCGTCGACGACATCGCGAAAAGCGCACCAGCAGGTTCGGAAGCCGCCGTTGCCGCGATGCAGTCGGCGATCACGGCTGCCAACACCACCTACGAAACGATTCACAAGGCCACGCAACAAGCGGTTGAAATAGTCGAGAGCAACTTCGACGCCGCATCGACGTTTGCTCGGCAAGGTGTCGAGCAAACGTCGCGCGCCGCGAGGAGGACGTAACGATTGACGCGCGTTTCCCCAGCACCCGTCGCTGGGAAGCTGCGGAGCGTATTAATGGTCTGCCGGTGTGTCCTCATGTGTGCATTCGGCGCTCGGCCACTGTCATCGACGTATTTCGAGAAAGGGATGAGGCAATCAGTAAGCCATCAGACTACACTGGCACGTCGCAGGCTGACGTGTGGGACCCAGTTGACCAAAGTGCGCGCGTGCATCCAATGGCGGGCTTCCGTATGTTCGTGACCAGCGACGGATCTGATATATGGACGCAATCTAACCTTCCAATTCGAATAGATGCTTTCAACCATCGCTACCTTGGAAAGCCGACCTTAAAGCAAGCTTTCTGGCGCCGGTTCTATTCTTCGCATAGGGGCGAGTCGATTTCCTTTTGATTCTCATGCCAATACGTTTGGTTCGCCGCGCATTGATAAGGAAAATGAGGACCACGTGCGACGTTCGGTCGACGGGCTATCCTTGCGAATACCACCTCGCCAGGATGGAGACGTGCTGCTTTCGCTTCACGGCTGAACCTCGTACGGTGGAAATGCTGACAGGCGCGGATCGTCCACCGCGCCACCGACGGTGAAGTGATACAGGCTTTGCCAAGCGTGATCCTCCACGCCGAGCAGCGCGAGCATTTCATCATCGAAAAAGCAGCCAATCCCTGTCGCGCGCACGCCGGCGGCTTCGGCTTCGAGATAGAGCGCCTGGCCAAGAATGCCGCATTCCCAGAACAGATGGCGATAACGCCATGGCTGCTTCAACGCGATTCCGAATCTCGCGATCATCCCCAGCGCAAAGCAGGAATCGGCGCCGATATCCTGGTGGCAGCAGATCAACTTTGCCGTGGCGCGCAAATCGTAAGGCAGCAGAAGATAGAGCGGCAGATGATCGGGGCCGGTCTTTTGCCACAGCCATTCTGGACGTAGAGACCGCTTGAGATCCGGCAGCGCGCCCGGATTTCTCACGAACATATACAGGCCCGGCTCCAGGTCGCCGACGCGGTGCACCATTAGAGCCGCATGCACTGCTGCAGGAGACATCAGCGCATTCCACGGCGGCGTGTCATGACGTGGCAACAGGCACGCCAGCATGCTGAAAAACGCCGCCGTGGCGATGCACGTCGTACCGTCGAAATTCACCGCGCTGCGACGCTGCCGCGCGATCCGAGCAAAGCCGAGATCAAGGGCGGGCGCCGCGGGCGACGGGCGCTCTTCCGGATTCGGCAAGGTGGGCTCGCGAGTACGGGCCTTATGCGTGGCGCGATGGATCGAATCGATATCCGGCCACTTCACATGTCCCGGACTCAGCTGATTCGCGCGTCCGTGCCACTGTGCGCTATCCAAGGCGATCAGCAAGCGCTCAAGATCAGGCCGCAATTCAGGGTTGCCGATCCAGAGCAAGGCATCCGGCGCCTCTGCTTCTGCCTCCCCGAAATCTTCTCCGCGGTTCAATCCAAGCAGGTTGGCCACTGCGTCGTCCGCAGCCGCCTCCACCAGCCGCGTCTGCCAGCCAAGCGCGGTCGCTGCGTAACTCACCGCGGCGATGACATGGCCGCAATCGTGCTGGCAGTAGCGCCAGGCGCGCATGCCGTATTTCCACGCCTCGCGCCAGGGGATCGAGCTTATGCCGACCAGGACGCCACTTTGCGGGAACGCCTCGCTCCATCGTTCGTCATCCACTGCAGCGCGACATTCAAGGGAATGGTCCCGGCTCAGGTAATGGTAGACCCCACCGGACAAGCCGGGCAGAGTCGGACACAGAAGATAGCCCTCGGTCGGATGCAGATTTCCGCTCGAAGGGTTGCAGCGCAGTGCCCACCGCTGGGTGCCGTAGGATTTCCACGCCGACAGGCCGAGCGAAAGTTCGAACAGGATTGCCAGACTGGAAAGATCGAATCTGCGCGCGGGCGGTAAAGCGCCGCAGCGCAGTTCGTTGTAGCGTGTAGTCAGGCTATCCGCGGCTAACGGCAGACCGATGCGCGGTGCGCCTTGAAACACCCGGAACGGATCCGGTTGGGTTGCCCAGTCGAGTTTCCCGGGGCCAGGAGCGTAGCCGCTGACGCGATGCTTGCTGCGCTCGTGATATTCAAGCAGCGCATGCTTTAACCGGTCCATGTTCCCCTCCGACCAGGGATATCCGCACATGCGGCTGTACAAAACCGGCTGGCTGGACGTTGGGGCGCGGTCGTCATCAAGTCGCGGAACCGAACGCGCTTCGGCGAACTGCGATTGCGTTCGGCGCCTCCTGTGCGATGCGCGGCAATCGGGTTGTCTTCACGAAAGCCGGGGATGTTTCCAGCGCTTAGGTCACCCTTCAGGTGTCTTCGAAGGCATTCGGGACCGCCGACTTCAAAAACTCGTGGCCATGCCAGGTTAGCCGCCAGTCGCTACCCATCGAGCGGACGAAATTTGCGTCGGCCAGCAGGTTCAACTGATACCACACACCCCGGTTCGAAACATCGAACGCATCCTTGAGCGCGCTTTCAATGTCAAATTCGCCGAGGTGCGGGGATTTGTTTTCCTCGAGAGTCTTCAATATTGCGAGTGCCAGATCCATATCGCGTTTCACGATCTCCTCCTGTCGCAGATAGGACATACATCGAAAGGGCGCCACGGGTATAACGTACGCGCGATCATACCGGGTGCGGCTTGCTGCACGGCTCTTTGCGCTTCTGCACAGTTCCGTGGAAAGGGGGCACGACGCGAGTCGCGCAGGTCCACGATCGACGTTCATTAGATGGAAAGCCACCGGACGTTCCATCTAACTGTGAAGTTGTGGGCGACCAGGCATAATCCCGTGCGGTCGTCCGCCTCATGCCACAGTCCGAACGCGCAGGGTGAATTTCAACACCAGTCGCGAGCGCCGCCTGGGATTCAACGCTTGGGTCCCCTCATACCCTCGGTTTCCATCGCAGCATTCCGCTCTTCGCAGGCCTCAATGGGTTCCATGGTCTCGTCGATGGAAGCTGTCGCGCGTTCTGTGGCCGCCTTCGTTTCATCAACGGTGGAGCCGAGTCCTCCGTCGTCGCCGCCCGGGGGCTCCAGCATGTCTCGAAGCATGGCCTCCAACTCCGGCGTGTCCCACGGCACGCCATGCTGCTCTTTCTTCTTTATGTAGTGCCTGACTTCTGCGTCCTGCTCCGGAGTCAAGGGAAGACCGCGAAAGGTGCTTTTAGGGGTGGCGTCGGTCATGCTATTGCTCCGGAATTTATCCCATTTTGAGTGTAGCCCTGTTGTGGCCAAAGAGCGTCAACTATCGGTCTGCGCATGGACTGATCGGTCCATTCGCATCGGCTCGTCCAGCGAGCGGACGTAGCTATCGGCATAGATACGAGCCCGGGCGCTTTGCGCAATCGCCGCTGATAGCGGCACCATCCAAACAATCTCTGGGCGGGACAGCGTCACGCGATGACATAGTTCAGCGTAGCGGCCTTACGCAGAATGGACATACCTCGAGCGTGGCTTTGCGTCTTTTGCGGCACCTGAAGGCGGTAGTTATTGACCCAGGGCTCGTGGAAACATCCTAAGTGGATAGCCTTATAAAAACACAGGTTCATGTACTATTGGGGAGTTGGAAAATTGCGCCCGGAGTAGATGGTCAGAATGCTGATAGCGCTTTGCGCGCACGCTCAGTTCCCAGCAAGGAAATCTGAGCTTCGGCAGAATACGCAGCAAAAATGGATTTTTCTGAGCCCCGGGAAAGCGGCTTAACCACCTTTAATGGAAGCGCTCGCCCAAAAAACCTGCATCGCGCAAGCTTGCGGGTTTTTGCGTTAACGCAGCATGTTTTATCGAAGCCCACTCGGACAGCCGACGGGCTTTTTTTTCGCCCGGAATTTTTGATTAGGAAACCGATATGGAAAAAGAAAAAACTGACATCATCAATGCTTGCAGCAATTTGGTGGCGCAGCTTGATGCCCATCAGGCAGGGGGCGCCATGTTTGTCTGTTGCCTCACCCTGTTACTGCTCGCTGTCGTGGTGTTTTGTCTGACCCGGCCACGACGCACGGCGGCGCCCTCGCGCAATAAGAGGTCGTCATGAGCTAGATACGTCGCTCGGCAGGAGGGGCACAGCTTTTCGCTATAAGCGAATCCGCTCCACGTCGTCCAGACTAATGTCGTCGCGACGCCGATCATAGAGCTGGGTGGTGCGTGTCGATGCGTGGTTGGCCATCGCCGCAGCGTTTTCGAGCGTACCGCCGTTCTTAAGATACGCGGTGATGCCGGTCGCTCGAAACGTGTGGTTGCCCGTCTTCGTGCCAATTGCGGCTGCGATCGCGCGACGCTGCACCATCGCGTACGCATTCGCCTGCGGTAGCGAGGTTACGCTGAGTTGGCCCGTGCCGCGCTGAATCGTGCGGAACAGTGGCCCTTTCGCGTCGGAGGCGATGCCGGTGCCGTCCAGATACGCGTGCAGGTAGGCTTCCAGCGTGTGGTGACAGGGCATCGCGTGCTGCTTGCCGCCTTTCTCGCGCAGGCGCACCCACAATCGCTTGTTCTGCACGTACACGTCCTCGACGCGCATCGCCAGTGCCGCGCCGATCCGCGCAAAAGAAAACACCATCAATCCAATCAACGCCCGATCCCGCAAGCCGATCGGCGTGCTGACATCGATGCTATCCAGCAGCTGCCGCGCTTCGCTCGCATCGAGCACGGGCGTCTTCCCCTGCCGGGCGATATGGCTGGGCCCGCGCACCGAGGCGGCCGGATTGTGCGGCACGATCTGGCCCACCACCAGCCAGTCGAACAAATGGCGAATCGCGGCCAAGTGCTGCTTGACGGTCGGCGCCGACAGCGTCTGCGTCTGCAGCTCGATCCAGGCGGCCACGTGGAGCGGCTGCACGGCCGTGATGGACCTGACGCCGGCGTGTGCGCACCAGGTCATGAATTCGCCCACGGCATGCGCATACGCTCGACGCGTGTTCGGGTTGCGAATGTTGGAGGCGAAAAATTCGAGAAAGCGGATACCGGCGCGCTCGCCGGCGCCGAGGACCACCGCCGGCAACGGGGCCGATGTTCGAACCGCCAGCGCGGTGTCACTCATTGCCGGGCTCGGGGCTGGGTGAGTCGTTCTTCTACCGCAGTCACCGAATCGAATAGGCCATGAAGTTCGACCGAATGATTTGCCACGACTTCGGTGTCCCCGACCTTCACGCGCACTGTGCGGCCGGCACGGCCCTGCATCCAGGCTACAGCCGCGCCCCTGAGCGCTGGACCGATCACTTGCACCAACGCAATGAAGAACTCGCCGGTGTAGCCGCCGCCGCCGATGCTATCGGACGTATGCGCCGCTGCGCTGATCTTCGTGCCCTCGGCACGGACCAGATTGAAGAACTGCCGCAACTCGCGCTGGTATCCCGGACTGAAGGACGCCTCATCGTCGGGTGCGCGCACCACGGTCAGACGCATGGTTTTCGAGGTCGGCATGGCGTGTCCTGATATATGTGATAAAGGACATTATCACATATATGAGGGTTAGCCGACGTAGTCGCCGCGCTCCGCGTGTTCTCGGTTTGTGTATTGCCCCGATTATTGTCGAGATGGTAATAAATAGTTTTAATCTACTAAATATAAATATTGATAGCGAGGGTATGCACTCAGCTCCATGGTCGCAGCAGTGAACACCAACCGCCGCTGCGGGCGGGCAAAACAGAACGAACCACTTTCCAAACATCGGAGTGCACATCATGAATACCAAAATCATTGCAGCTTTTGTCCTTGCCACCGTTATTGCCGCGCCGGCCTTTGCCGACGACCTGAACTACCCTGATCTGTCGGTCGCGGCAGCCGAACAAGCCAGTGGCCTGAGCCGCGCACAAGTACGCGCCCAGCTCGTTCAGATCGAAAAGGCCGGCTATAACCCCGCGGCCGATAACACTCAGTACCCGAATAACATTGAGGCGGCTGAGGCACGTGTGGCTATGCAAGATGACGTGGCAAGTAACAATGGTGGGGTAGTCAACGTTTCGTCGACATTCGGCACCCTCGCGTCTACCCGCCCCATGGCTAATGACGGCATGGCGCCGATTTACTCCGGTAGTTAAACCCGTCACAGGTTGGCGAGTCGCTGGCGACCTGCTCGGTCGCTGAGCATCGTCCTCTGAGCGCAGGACCTCTGCACGCCTCAGCAGACAGACCAGTCCCCGTGCAGGCGCGGGTTAGCACGCCTGCGATCCCGATCAGGAGACTTATATGAGCGCAATGAACTATTCGATTCAGGCAAAACAAAGGGTGGCCAAAATCGAAATCAGCACTGATCTTCATCCTATCGATCATCAGCGCGCAGTCGGAGCTGCCCGTGTGCTTGGTATCAGCCAAAGGGAATTTTTCGCGCTGGCGATTCACTTTTACTCGCTCGAAACGTGGAAAACGTACCGTTAGTAGAGCGCCGCCCGGTGGCCGCTAAAAAGCGGCCGCACGGCCGCCGCGATGCTCGGGCAAAGCCGAGTCAATATATCTCGGTCGTTGTCGGCTTCGGCATCGACGATTCATTAGACGTGGCTTCGCCAAATGTCGGACTCGTTGCCGACTTGCAGCTACTCGCTGACGGCGACACTAAGAAGAACGGCGATGCGCTGGCTAAAAAGGTCGTCGACGTTCATGGCGGCACTAAACCCCACGACCGAAGCACGACCGACTAACCACGGACAGAAGCCTACTCCGTAGGCATCAACCCTCCAGTTTTGCCCACTCACGCAGCCAGCTCAGAGCGTTTTCTACAGCCTCTTGCTCGGTATCGAACGGACCGCCAATGTCGAATTTATGAGCCACTGGCTCACTGCCATTGACACGTACTGCCGCACCTATCGAGACGAAGCCCCGCATAAGTCCGCCTGTGACACGCTCTGCCGTCGCGGTGATTCGCCAGCCGTTGACATCTGACGAATGCATGGTGACTCCTTGGAATGTGGCCCGTGTGCTCGGTTCGGCGTCAATTACCCATCTTCACCCACGTACGCATCCAGTCCAGGGCTTTCAGAACGGCCACTCTCTCACTAGGGAATGGGCCATCGATATGACCGAACCGCATCGATCTCGGGTGCACACCAAGGCGCACTGCTGCACCTGTTGCTATAAAGCCTGCGTCTGTAGGGCGAGCCGAAGCAGTAATTTTCCAACCGCAGCACACATCCCACATGTCCATAGCGTTCCCCGGAAAATGAGTTCAGTGTACCTTGCCGTGAGCACACCATGAACGTGAGTCGCTAAACAGGACAATTCAGTTTGCCGCAGCGGCAGCGCCGGATGTCGCGGTAACGGTCGCGGTCCCGTGCTGACCTACGGGTGGCGCGTGTCGGTACATGAGTATTCCTGCTCCGACGGCCAGCATAAAAAATAGGATTAGTAGGTTGACCACGAGTGAGCGGACTTTAGCGATTTTGCCGATATTGTTGCCGCCGAAGTAGGGCATTCGCTAGTTCAGTCCCAAGAAGAAGATGCCAAAGCATCCTATTGGTATCCCTGAGGCGGATGGATGGTGGATCTTTCAGCCGTCGCTTGGCTGGCAGGCTCCGCAGCAGTAAGTGACTCGCCCCCCTACGAACATGGACTGCGTGTACCATCACAGCCCACATCTCCTACGGCCTAGGCCTAGAACAACAGGGCGGAGCGCGTTCCTAGAGTTGGGTGCGTCGACGCGCATCATTCATAATTGTGGCCATCAAAGTCACCGAGCTGTTGCCCACCGACCGGGGCGCTCTGGCCGTCCGACGGGCGCTCAGGTCGGCGCCGTCTATGCGCAAGTGCCTGCCTTTCATCGTTTGTATGGTGCGAGATTGAACGGGTCGGACCGATAACACATTGGAAGATGCGGGCCATTTTTTGCGTCCATGGGAATTTCGCTTCAGCGGTCCCCGTGGCTAGAGACAACAGCGATAGTTGGAAAATTCATACATGACTGAACCTCAACAAGTCGACGAGCACATTGGCACATGTGCGCTTTGCGACCAGGAAAATGCGGTCCTCAAGGAGTCGCACAGCATTCCGAAGTTTGTGTACCAATGGATCAAAGATACCAGTGCAACGCCCTACCTGCGAAGCAGCGACAATGTGAACGCACGCAAACAGGATGGACCAAAGGAGTATCTGCTGTGCGGAGAGTGCGAGGGCGACCTATCGGCGATGGAAACGGAACTGGCTGAGACGCTGTTCAAAAAGATTGCCAACTACCGCAGTCGGCACAGGAAATCGTCGTCACGGACGCCATGCGCGTGGGCGTGCTTTCGATATTCTGGAGAACCCTGCTGACGTCGTTCAGTCGGAGCAACGACCGTACGGAAGAGGATAAAGTGGCCGTGCGCAATTTATTGGCATCGGCCAAGAAGCAGATTAGGCAGAGGATTGTGACGACGCCAATCTACATTGCGCCGCTCCATGGGGAGCCGCCGTTCTATGGGTTGCCGGTTCCTATGACATATCTGCTGGACCGGATGGTGGGTGCGCCCGATATACGGTTTTTTGATGACCCGCATCGATACTATGCGGTTTTCAAGTTGCCATTCATGTTCTTCTACGTCCCGAGTGAGCGGTGGGCAGAAGGAATAGACCCTGACGGTAAGTTCTCCGGCACACTCAGGCTGAGCGAAATCCGGCGTATCCCAGCTTTCCTCCGCGATTATATTTTCTGGTTAGCGGAGCAATTTGAGACGTCGAAGCAAAGTATGAGTCGCGAGAGTCTGGCACAGATCATGCGCGACACGAGCAAGAGTATGCGCCGAACGGGATCGCACAAGTCGATGGCGAGATCGCGGGTCGACAAGCCCTAGGACCGTGTTGCGCCTGGCCGACGATCTTCATGCTGTCGCAGGGTACATAGCGGTCGCCGCCGTCGTTTTTCGGGTGGTCTCGGTCATCGATTGTGTTCCGGTGACCGACTGAAATTGGCCGAGTAGAGCCTTACGTGCAATGGCGCAGTGCAACCCACATCAGCCGTTCGTGCTTGTCAAAATGCAATGGCTGCTTGCAGACAAAAAACAGCCATCCAAGTTCGTCAGACGATGCATCCGGTAGATTCGGAATAGGCAAGGCAACGGAGCGACCCAGCCCGCAGGTAGCATGCTTGACATAACCTTGCGTCGAACGTGTATTCGCGAATCGCAACGGGCTCCTTCTTCGGAGTACGCCGACACCCTGGCTCTGCGGCATAGTTGACACCATAAAAAAACTTTGCGGCGAACGGAATGTTTGCTCCGAGACGGTGTTTGCACCTTCGTACACCAGAATCCAGCGTCCGCTTGCAGTCGGAAGTATCGACCGGATTATTGGCTGGGTATGGTTCGTCTATCGACTCGCCGCAACGGCTGAGCGAAATCCGCGAATCCCATCCTTCACATATCTCGGAGAAGTCTCATGAAGTTGAATTCACTTGTCCTAGCCGGTTTCGCCTGCGCCACGCTGCTGAGCGCAACGACGTCATTCGCGCAGGACAGCGCCGCCGCCCCGTCCGCACCAATCAAGAATGTCGTGCTGGTTCACGGGTTGTTTGCAGACGGTTCGAGCTGGCAGAAAGTTATTCCGCTGCTGCAGGCGAAGGGCCTGCATGTGATGTCGGTGCAGAATCCGACGACCTCGCTCGACGCGGACGTGGACGCGGTCAAGCGCGCGCTTGCGCAACAGGATGGCCCGACGCTGCTGGTCGCGCACTCGTACGGCGGGATGGTGATCAGCCATGCTGGCGATGATCCGAAAGTAGCCGGG
>Ga0265338_10003264_pt1 | contig 23058 bp, 44 predicted proteins | sample 42126metaG_FD_193579 | JGI IMG/M metagenome (GOLD analysis project Ga0265338, IMG submission 193579) | Rhizosphere microbial communities from Carex aquatilis grown in University of Washington, Seatle, WA, United States - 4-21-26 metaG | ecosystem: Host-associated > Plants > Roots > Rhizosphere... | reverse complement strand
CGCTCACCTCTCCCGACCGCATGATCTCCTTCGCGATCTCCCCGGCTCGCATCCCGGTAGACAGCCCCTCGATCGTGAGCTTGTGAACGCGCTGGGCTGCCTCGAGCGGTAGGCTGCGGATCAGCTCGACCTGCTCGCCCATCAGCTGGCGGAACAGCTCGCCCGTGGGCGCCGTGCGGATCTCACGGCGAAGGGCCCCGGCCATGTCGCCGGCAATGCTGGCCCAGACCTTTTCGTCCCGCCTGGCTACGTCGACCAGCATTCCGCGTGCGGTCGCCTTGGCCCAGGGAGTGATCGCCTCTGCGTACCGGCTGAGCGACGTGTTGATGTCGGCCATCTGCGACGGGCTGGGCTGGCCGTCTGGAGCCAGGGTGTTGATGATATCACCGACGTGTTTGGCGATGCGCTTGAGCTGGCTTCGATAGGCATGCTCGGCGAAGCGTGCGCGGGCGTAGTCGATCCGCTCCTTGATCGATTCTCGGCCTACGCGGTCGGAGGTGTGGTCGTGGGCGAGCGACATGCGGTCAGGGTGGACGTGCTAGGCGTGGCGCGCAATAGGGTCGGCCCCATCATCCGAACAAGCTCAGCTGCGCTGGCGGAGCGCGACTGTAAGTCCGTGACGAGAGTTCGGATCGCCAGTGCGCCCTGTGCGTCCGCAACGCCGTTTCCGAGCAGCCGAAGCTCGTCAATCCGGGGGGCCATGACATCAGCCACTCCACGAATTGCGAGCTTAGTTGCCTCCTGAATGACGGTCGGATGAACACGTTCGCCGGTTTGCGCGTCCACCCACGCCCCCGACGACGGATTGCCATCAGGAGCAAGGCCCTGCGCTCTGAGCGCATGACAGAACAGGTCGTGGCGCGATATCGCCGGTAGGAGGCGAGGAGCGCATTCAGCGACGGCTCGCCATGCGTCGAGGTCTCCTGGCCCTGGAGGTCGGAGGAAAGGGCGTTCGCCAGTTCCATCGTGGCATTGTAGCTCCGGGAATCGCCCGGCTGGTGACTTCCCGCAAAACTCAGGCTCGTCGGTGTCGGCCATGAATGCTGCGCGACCTCCTCCAGATAGAGCGGGGCCGTGTTCTGGCCTGCCTTCGCCTTCCTGTAGGCTCCGCACTTCGCCAACGTCTCGGCGTTGCGTGGGCGGTTCAGGGCTGTCGCCGTAGGCCAGATGTTGTCCGTCAGGTATGGCGCAAGGGAGTTGTTGAGCAGTTCGCCGCTTCGGTTCCCGCTCCGGGACTTCCTGCCGCCCGTCACATCGGCGACTGAGGGCGTGCTCCAGTTCGCCGCCATCGCCGGCAGGGGCGTCCCGCCCGCCCCGAAGCTCTGGTTCGGGCCGCCCTTCTCGCCGTCCGACGCCCGCAGCGTGCTCCATCGCTGGACTTGATCCTCGATGTTCCCCTGGCCCAGACGCCCCCCGAATCGCTCCGGATTGCCGTTTGCCTTGATCATCGACACCCTGGGCGTCGCCCACGAACTCGCCACCTCGTTCAGCGGCCGGGCATTCCCCCTGTCGATCTCCTGACGGTCGACGCCCTTTCCGTCGCGGGCTGCGGGTGTCGGCCAGTCTTGGGCCGCACCCTTCAGCGTTGGATTGCCGCGCGGGTAAGTCCGCGATCCGCGCGCCACATCTGACACCATGATGGTCGGCCACGCCGAGGATGAAGATCCGCTCGCGTTCATGCGGGAGGCCAACGTCCGACGCTCGGAAGAGGCCACCCTCAACCTCGTAACCCAACTTTCGTAGGTCTCGCCGAACTCTGAAGGCGCCAGGGACTTCGTCATTCCCCGCCGAGAGCATTCCGGCGACGTTTTCGATGAGCACGAACCACGGCCTGGCCTGGACGATGATGCGCCGGGTTGGAGACCAGAGGTCGCGCTCGTCATCGCTTCCGCCGCGGCGACCGGCGAGGGAATGCGGCTGACACGGGATTCCGCCAATGACGCCATCCACAAGGCCGCGCCATGGTCGGCCGTCGAAGGTTCGCACATCGCTCCAGATAGCCGCCGGAGCCATGAGACCGTCTTCAATCTGCGAGACCAGTGAAGCGATGGCGAATGCTTCCCTCTCCACACACACGATTGGGCGAGCGTTTGGGATTGCCAGCTCGAGGGCGCGGTCGAGTCCTCCACCTCCCGTGCAGATCGAGAGGACGTTGAGGCGGTCGGCACATAGAGCCATGTCATCGCGACTCAATTCGCCCGCTTCTTCATCAGCGCCTTCGCGATCGCCACGTCGGCCTCGCTGATCATCACGCTCGGCCAGGCGCAGCGTGCGGCGAAGGCCAACTCGCGAGGATCGACGCCGCGGCCGTGGTACTTCTGGACCGTCTGGCGCAATGCGGCCTGAACGCCGACCGAGTCCAGATCGGCGCGGAAGAAGTCGACTGTACCCAGGCTGTCGAGGACGAGCGGCACGAGCGGCGGGAAGTTGATTCCCTTCGCGACGAAGTGGGCCCGCATGTCTCGCGCCATCTCGATCATTCGAGCGACGTTGGATCCGGTGAACTCCTCGCCCATGAACTTGGTCAGGCGGCGGACGAAGATCATCACGGCGCGACGCAAGCGGGGGTCGCTGTCGATGGTGTCTTCGTCTAGGAGGATGGTGTGGCGGCCGGTCATGAGGGTCTCAGATCAGGGGGAACGGGATCAGGCGAAGGCGGGGAAATTCTCCCTCGATGCACCATAGGACAGACTGCTTTGCCCGGTGCGCTCTTTTGATCGGACATCGCCACGACCATGTCGCTGCAGCCACGGGATAATCGGCCGGCGTGAACGCTACAAGCCAAAGCCGAAGACCCCCAACGCTTCGGGCTGCAGCACGAGCTGCCGTCAGACGATCGGCCAAGCCAGCGCGACGGCGCTTCGCATCACCCATCGTCATCCTCCTGTGCCGGCGGAATCTCCGCCTCGACTTCCTCGACTACGGCGTCAGGATCGGGCGGAGGGTTGGTCTTGGCGGCCTCTTCTCGGGCTCGCTCTTCGGGGGAGATGGGGGTCATGGCCCGGTCACCTTGCAATCGGCTGCTGGCGTCGATCCGCAATATCGATGGAACGCCGCGATCCAGTTGCCGCGGAGAATGGCGCGACCCTGCTGAAGCGTGATTGCGCCGGAGCAGATCGCATGGCCCGTCGCAGTCTCCAGCTTGTCCTTGATCCTGGCGCCCATTCCAGACGGAGGCGAGTACGGTTCAGGATAGAGATTGCGCGGGTCTTTCGGATCGCCGCCAACTTCGAGCGACTCCCGATGATCCTCCTCGTAGTCCCCACGCTTCTGATCCGCATAGCCTGACGCGACGAGCTGCTTGTGTTTGAGCGCGTTCGTATAGCTCGGAGGAGGCCGCACGGTCGAGGTCCAGTCGTGAGTGCAGATCGTCGGGCCGATGTTGGATTGGGTCACGGCTGGGTTATCCACGCCGGGCGTGGTCGTGTCGTTCGGAAGGTCGGAGGCCACCAGCGCAGCAGCGAGCATCAGTGATATCATCAGTTCTCTCCCGAAATGGCCTTCTCGACCTCAAGGTCCATGGCCGCAAAACACCGAGAGGCGGCTTCGGTTTGTCCGGCCTTGGGGATCAGATACCAGCGCCAGTCTCCGTTTTCGTCCTCGGCTGGCAACCGCCAGTGATCGCGCTCAGGGCAGTGATCGACGAAGGCCGGCTCAGACGCGACGGTTAGATTGATCGTGACGATGTAGGGCGCATCCTGTCTCACCATCAGTTCCCCTGTCGACCTAGGCCGATCAAGTCAGCGACGGCGCCGATGATGGCGGCTAAGGATACGCAGCCGGCGACGCCGAGCAGCGCATAGCCAGCCCACAAGACGATATCGCTGCGAATCCAGATGCCAAAGAAGCCTGCGAATAACCCTAGAAATAAACTGATCGCCCAGATCAGAACCCACGAATGCCCGCTCATCGTCAGTTCCTCCTCCTCGCTTCCAGCGCCTCAACCCGATCCACAATAGCGTGGAGCGCGGCGATGTTCAGCGTTGCACTGTCGGCGTTCAGGAGGTCGTATCGCAAGCCTAAGCGGTATAGCAACCGCGCGGCCTCACGTGAGGCGTCGGTGTGGATGAGGTTCTGCGGGAGGAGGAGCGGCGTCTTCATGGCCTAGTCTGCGCTTATCGGGCTGGGTTGCCCGCGGCTGACAGCTTGAGCCCAGTAATGGGGAGCCATTTCGACGTGGATGTCCCAGACCGTAATCTCGCGGTCCTCATCACGGACAGTGAGGCGCGTGGGCTTGCCGTTGACCTCGAAGGCCTCTCCGCCCGTGTCGTTCCAAATACGATCACACGCCATGCGCGCTGCGTCTTGAGGGTCCAGGGCGCGCGCCACAGGATATTCGGCGTCGTCATAGATGACCGTGAAGTTCCTCAACATTTCGCACTCTCAAATCTGATGGCCATGCCCAACCTATCCCACACCTATTGCGTCCGCGCAAGCGGCATGCCATAGAAGCTTTGGCCCACCCAGGCCGCGCCGCCGGGTTCCCCCAATCCGGCGGCGCTTTCTTAAAGCGGAGGTGATGATATCATGGCGACTTCGAACGACGACAGCGACGATGCGATCAAGGCCATTGACACCCTAGTGCTGATAGCGCTCCTGATCTGCTTCTTTCCGCTCTCGATCCTGTGGAGCGGCTACGTCTTCCAGCACGTCTGGAACTGGTTCGCGCCGCCCTTCACAACCATTCGCCTAGGCTACGCGCAGGCCATCGGTGTGAGCTGTCTGGTCGGGCTTCTGCGCGGCCATCAGTATCGTCGAGACCAGACGACCGACAAACCGAACGAGAGCAAGTGGGCGATGGCATGGACCTTCATTATGCCCAGCGTCATCCTGCTCGTGGCCTATCTGGCGCACGCGAGCATGGGGCACTGACGTCGGTGTCCGAATCATTCTTTCGAGACGCCATCAGGGACGACCGAGAGACGGAAATCCAGGTCGAGATCGCGGTCAGTTCGTGGGGATGCGCTGCGCAGACCTATGGCCCTCCCGAGAGCTGCGACCCGGGCGAGCCGATGGAAGTTGAGATCGTCGACGCATGGCTGCTGGCGGATGCTGACAAAGCCGATGCGCCCCGCCTCACGCTCACCGACGCAGAGCGCGAGCGGATCGAGCTTGAGTTCATGGAAAACCCGCCGGAGCCAGATTACGGCGATGATTCCTGGTCAGGCTGGTAGCAACCCCGGCTGACGGCAATTTGCACAGCCGCAGTCCGCAGCCCCACCGCAGTCCACGGCTCGCGACGCAAACGGCTTCGTGACATCCCCGTTCTGGAGCCAATCCGAAAACTCATCCACCGTGCATGGCGTGACCGCGCTCATCCGCTCATGCGCCCGACCATCATGGAACGCCTGCAGATAGGCGCTCATGGCGTCGCCCTGTCTATGGAAGCCCAGCATGCACTTGTGCTCATCGAACACGCCCGTGTCTGGCCATGCCTGATCGATGACGAAGACGTTTGGCGACTCGGGGTGTGGGCCAAGGAAGCAGTCCATCTCCTCGTTCGGGCCTTCAGCCGACGCCGTGTCCTCGATGAACCCGTAGTCGGCCGACATGACAGTGGACCAGCCATTGCCGAGACGGAGGCCGCCTTTCGGGGTTTCGATGCGCAGGGTCAGGCCATTCCAGTCGATCGGCTGCGACAGGATCGAGTCGCGCATGCGGCGGCCTTTGTCGTTGGCGCCGCCCTTACCTCCGACCGTCGAGCCCTTTCGCTCCTCTTCCGGCGGCGCGGCCTCGTTCGAGTTCGCCGCGCGCTGCATCGGCTTGGCGTTGCCCTGGGGCTGTTCTCCCAGATCGCCGCCCTCGCCTTCCGCCCCAGGCATCATCCCGAACTCAGACGGCGGGGGTTCGTTCTCGGCCTCCTCGATCATCTCATCGGTGATGTTCGACCAGACGCCGGTGATCCGCGACGACTCCCGCAGCTCCTTCAGCGCCACGCCGCGGTTGGTGATGATCCCGGAGTCGTATGGCTTGATGATCGCGTCGGTGATGGCGTTGGCCACGTCCGCCTTGTCCTTTGACGACATGGTCATCAGCGACTGGAACTGGAAATTCCAATCATCGGGCAGGACAATCCCTTCCGATTTTGCGATGCAGCGATAGGTCAGATCGACGCCAGGCCGCAGGTCCTTCTCCTGGGCCTTCAGGATGCCCTCGTAGTACGTGGCGAGGTCACTATCGCCCGTTGAGTTCAGGCCAGCTGGTGACTGGCCGAACAGCCGCACGAGCGGGATCTGAAGGGCGCCGGCGAGTTGCTGGCCTGCCTGTAGCAGCACCTCGGCGATGCCGGCGAAGCTCCCGTGGTCCTGGACATCGAACTCGTCATCGCCGTCAATGATCGAGATGCCTTCCTGGCTCTGGAAGCGGCGCATCATGTCGACCTGCTTGGTCACGCCGTCGAGCGCCGGGCCGCCGGCAGCAACCGCCTCACGGAAGCCCTTGAGCTTCAACGTGCGCAGATAGCTCTTGTAGACCAGCTGCAGCATGCCAGTCGTGGCGCTGTCGAAGCCCACCATGCGGTCATAGAGCCGCTCGAGCACGCTCACGCCCCACAGGTTCTCCTGAACCCGTTGCCAGTACGGCAGGCGAATGCCCTCCTGGCGGAACGCAACCCGGCTGTGGTGGATCTTCATCGACCGCATGGCCGGCGCGTCGTTGTTCACGGTGTAGAACTTCGGCAGGCCCAGGTGTGGCCCATTGTCCTGCACAAGATCACTCAGCGACGGTTCGACCTGCCAGCGGTCCAGCACGAGGATGCCGCGGAACTGGCCCTTCCCGATCGTGTCGACCCTCAATGGCGTCGAGGGATTCTGGCCGTCGATCATCACCATGCCGATCGATCCGCCGTACAGCCTCGACCACGCCGTGTTGTCCCTGATTTGCGTCCAGATTTCGAGGCGGCTCGCAGCTTGGTCGATCTTCTGGACTTCGCCCGGCTGCATCGTGGAGGTTTGTTCGATGCCTCGACGGGTCATGTCATCAGCAACAAGATCGACGCTGATCCCCCCCAGCCAGCTTCCTCTGTGTATCCACTCAAGTAACGTGCGAATTCTACTTATAGGCGAGAATCCGTAACTTGACTCTGATAGGGCGTTATCTGTGCCCATACCTAACTTTAGTGCAAAGTTCTGGAACGAGTCTGCAACTCTACTTAAGTCCCGACCATCGGCGCGCAGTTTCTCTGCGACCTTGTCGTTGAGGCGCTGCTCTCTTTGCGCCACGCCTTTGACGGACACCTTACGAGGCATTGTCGCGAACCCCTTTTCGGTAGCGCTTGGCCGATTCGCTCATCTGGCGACGCGTCTCTTCGGAATGCTTCCGGCCCGTCTGTGCAACACGCATTTTCTCGCGGGTTTCTTCGCTGGCCGTGCGTCCCGTCGCAGCTATGCGCATACGCTCTATGGTCTCGGGCGTCCGTTTCTTTCCAGAGTTGGCGATGCTGATCTTTTTCCGAGTCTCTGGGCTGGCCGAACGTCCGAGCTGAGCCTGACGGTTCTTCTCTGTCGTCTCGGCGGACGGCCTGATCCCCATGCGGCCTCGACTCACGGCCGCGCGATGCTCCGGAGTGGCTTTCTTTCCGAGCTTCGCCTGCCGGATGCGCTCGCATGTTTCCGGAGACCGCTTTTTCCCAAGCTGGGCGAGGCGGTTCTTTTCGATGGACTCGGGGCTTGGCTTTACTCCCCGCGTCGACCCCGCGACCTTCGCCGTATTGAATTCGGGCTTCAGCACATCAAGCGCACGCTGCTCGTAGAAGTCGAGGTCTTGGACCCGGCAGACGAGCAGGATTTCGAAAGCGAACTCGTTCTCGCCGTACTTGTCCCACATGCGCTGGAGGAACGTCGAGTGGTGGACGCCAGCGCGCAGCCCATGCCGATGCCGAGCCCAGCGCCCACGGATGTTGCCCGCCTGCCCGACATAGCTGCGCCCTGTGGGCACGTGGCGGATGCGGTAGACGCCGGCTGCCTTCGCGAGACTCATCGCCGCTCAGCCCCTCCCGAGCCGTTCCCAGATTTGCAGTGTCGTGCTTCCTGGGGCGAAAGCCAAGATGAGGGCGTCCAGATCGTCCGGAGAGCCTCGGCCGCGCTTCTTGATGTCGTCCTTCGACTCGACCAGAATTTGCCCTGTCGATTTCACCTTGTACTTGATATCGGCCATCTGCGCTTGCACGTCCATGTCGTCCGGGTCGAGGTCGATCAGGCCGTCCTGCAGGCGCTCACGTAGCATCCAGTGCAGATCGGCGCGGAGGTTGACGAACTTCTCATCGCCGTCTTCGTCATTGGGCCTGGAGCCGACATTGATCGGCACGACCTCGGCCTTCATGCGCCTGAGGCCGTCCGAGCCATATTCGTTGGCCAGCTCCTTTAGGCGATCGGTCACGCCTCCGCCCAGGCCGATGTCGTCGATCTTCACCCGCTTGACGCCCAACTCGTTGACCAAGCGCAGGATGGAGCCGGCGATCTCCATGGTATCTCGGCCATTCACCTTCATCACCCGACGGGCGACCGGACCGCGACGATGATAGACCACGGTGAAGTCCGTTCCATACCTGGCCACGTCCACGCCGAGTTCATTGATATCATCGCCGGGCGTAAGCTCCCTCGCTGCGGCCTTGGTGATATCACTCAACATGAAGAGGCCGTCACTCGCCTGCTCAGGGAACTTGCCCAGCACCTTGGACTGGTAGACCGGCGAGCTCTCACCCCATCGCCGCTTGCGCTCCTCGACCCACGTCGGCGAGACCAGCAGCGGGCGCAGGAAGTCCGGAACGGGCTCCTGAGTGAAGTTAGGGGTCTCGAATGCTGAGATTGGGATCACCTCCCAGCCTGAGCCAGGCTTGCAGACCTCATGGAATTCAGTCGACGGATCGTCCGGATTGCCGATCGCCAGGATGCGCGAGTATTCGTTCGCGGCCAGGGATGAGACGGCGTCCCAGAGCGGTTTCCCAATCCCCGTCGCTTCGTCCAATATGATCAGCACGTACTTGGCGTGGATGCCTTGGATCGAGGTCGGGTCGGTGTCCTTCGGCGAGCGGCCCATGGCGATCAACTCGCCGTCGTCGAGCTTCCAGTCAGTCGTGAGCACGCGGCCGGGAAGTTGGCCGCTCCTATGCACGCGCTTCAGTTCTCTCCAGATGACGGCCCTGACCTGCGGCGCAGTGGGGGCCAAGGTGACCACGAACGCCTCTCCAGGCTCGTGGCAGCTTCCCCACCATGCCGCGAGGCTAGAGGCTAAAAAACTTTTGCCCGCGTCGTGGCACGATGGAACTGCGACCAGACGATGCGTCGCGACCCGCTCGGCTATCTCCCGCTGCTTGGACCAGTAGAAGCCCAGCAGGTGGTTCTCAACGAAGCCGACCGGGTCATTCTGAAACCTCGTCAGCCGATCCGTCCGCTCCCGCTTCCGGCGCGCTATCTCCGCTGCCACTCGCGCGCGCATTGACTGCAGCGTCGAGACGTCCAAGGAAACCTGCGAGCTGGGCATCGCTCAGCGACTCCAGCCGAACGGGGATCGGCGCGCCATCTGGTCCACCGTGCTCATGCCGCTGAAGCTCTCCATAAACGCGAGGGTTCTTCCTGCCGGCCGACCACTTGATCGCGTCCAGCATAACACGAGCGACATCAGGCGGGATCTCACCGGCCTCCAGCTTCTCTTTGACTTGGTCCGCTTCGTCTCCGGTCGCATGGCCGGCTATCGCGCGGGCGCGCATGTACAGGTCGGCAAATGCCGGCTGTTCCGACAGCCACACATAGATCGTCGACTTGTCGGGCATGTCGTCTGCGTCGCAAATCTTGCGCACGCTATCGCCTGCCATGAGGCGACGGCAGAAGACGGCGGCTATCTCGTGGGTGTACTCAGACTGGCGAGGCATGAGGTATTTGATATCACCGACAGCGCCGTGTTACCAAGTCCCCATGCCCTACCGCTTCATCGTTACCTTATCCGATGACGAGCGCGCCAAGCTCGACGCCTTCGCCAAGCGGATCAACAAGTCGCAGGCTCAGGCTGTTCGGGCTCTGATCAATGCGACTGCGCCTGCAGTGGTGAAGGCTCATCCGACTGAGGGGCTGGCGATTCCTGTGGGTCCTCGTGTTGAGGCTCCGGGGTCTAGGCTGAAGGCCACGGTCAAGCGGCAGGCTGGCGATCGATCGTAGCTTCGTGGGGCTTGCCTTTCTATTGCGCGTATGCAATAGGCTGGACCAGCAACACGAGGGCTTCTGCATGCGCTACGACCTTACCACATCCGCCGGCCGCACGGGCGACTTCCACAACAAGCTGCGGATTCTGTTGGGCATTGACCTGCACGAGCTCGAAGCCGCCGGGCTGACGCTCTCGCAGATGGATTGGTATACCTTCCGGGAAAATCCGTTCCGTTGGTTCATCGCAGCGTCGACCGAAGATGCTGAGGCTGTGTGGTCTATCGTCGAGCGTCGGTCGGTGCGCAATCCTCGGATCGGGGTGGACTGACGTGCGCGCTCAATTTGCCTCCCTGCTGCTCGCCCTGGCCCTTCCCTCCATCGCTGCCGCCGGCTGCCCTGCGCCGCAGTACAAGTCCGGCGATATCCTGACGGCTGGAGCCGTGAACGGCTTCTTTGGGCGCCATGTCGTCTACAACGGCGAGGCCTGGGTCGACGCCATTCCAGCGCTTAACCGTGCTATTGGCGCTCCGCTCCTGCATCAAACTCCCTACCCCACAGCGAAGGAATTCAATCACGCGCTTCGTTGGTACTGCCGACATCGGAACCGCCGTCGGTGACGACACTTGCGCCCGTGCGCCGTCTCCTCCACACTTCCTCTCGGTGTACCCCACCAAACCCCAATGACTGCGCCTCGCCCTTACACGGCGGGGCGCTTTTTTGTTGGGCGGCTGCCTCGCTCGGTCATGCGATCTTCTCGAAGAGGGGGCCATCGCGCGATCCGACCTGATCACCCCAAGATGACCAGCCAGAGCGCCGACTTCGGGCGAACAGCTCCAGATAGGGACCGCCGACCAGAGCCTCGATGGCCTCGTACTGGCGATCAGGCTTCGCGCTATGGGCTCCGCGCGGACAGTGGATCAAGTTGCTCGACGCCCTTGCCGAGACGCCTTGGTGAGCCCCGGGTGAACAACCAGCATTGCTCGGTCTGTTTCCGGGTCCAGTAGCCCATGCCGACCTTGGGCCAGCCGCCAAGGCGCGACTTGACCCAGACGAAAGCGCACGTCTTGAATTCGAAGCCCCAGGACCGGCCAAGTGCGAGAGCGTCGGGCATGTGGCTATCGACCACCCACATGAAGAGCGCTGCGTCTTTGGCCGCTAGATCCGCGATGGGGAGCGTGGCCAGGGCGTCGGCGCCCATAACCGAATAGTGGTCCTCGCTGCCCCTGTGAGGTGTCGTGCCGGACTTGTTGTTGTAGGTTTCGAAGGCCCATGGCGGATCGGCGAGGATGCAGCCGAACGGACCGGCCGGAATTTCCGCCGCCACCTGGGTTTGATTCACGGACACGATCACACCTCCACGATCGCTATTCCGTAGCAGGCCCACATGAGCTGGCGCTTGATACGGTAGACTGGATTCTCGCGGGTGATCGGGCTCTTCACGTCCTCGACCACTTGCTTGCCGTCGCGGTCCAAATAGGCTGCGTCCGCGATATAACGGCCCACGGTGACGCCGTTGACGACGAGACGAAACACCGCCTGCCGCTCAAGTTCTCTGATCTCTCCAGCCCGCTCCAGGAGCTTCAACTCCTCCCACCGCCGGTGCTCTTTCTGGCTGTCGAACCGGACGCCATCCACGGTCACGGGCTTGTTCCGGTACTTGAGGGGGCGAGCCGCCTTCCCTTTCGGAAGAGCCCTGAATTCGGCCGCAGACATGCGGGGGGGGTGCATCGTCATCCGCCTTGGAACAGGGGCAGTTCGCCAAGCGCGGTCCAGTAGAGGTCGAGCAAGGCCTCCTCTTCCTGCAGCTTGGCCCGGTCCTGGGCGCGACGGCGAATGACCTTGCGCAGGGTCTTCACATCGAAGCCGTTCCCTTTAGCCTCAGCGTAGACCTCTTTGAGGTCGGACATCACCACGGCCTTGTCCTCGTTCAGGCGCTCCAGGCGCTCGACAATGGAGCGCAACTGCGCCTGGCCGTTGCTGCCTATCACGTCAGTTGTGGGGGCGTCGCTCATGGGGGAAAACTCCTTTCGGGGGTTATCGGCGAGGATCAAAGCCGCTTCAGCGAGTCGATGCGGTGCATGCGCTCGACGGTATCGGGGCGCGAGGAGTCGCCGTAGGGCGCCGGCTTGACCAGCTTCCACTTGAGCTCAGCCATGATCTTGACGGCGATCACGTTCTTGGAAATCCTCTCCCAAGCCATGAGCGTGTACGGCTCAATTGTCCTCGCGGTGTGGTTCGCGTGCGCCTTCAGAAAATAGCTGTACGCGAAATCACTCGCCACGCGGGACGCGATCTCGTCGTAGAGCGCCGAGTCCATCGTGACGCCGTGGTCTCCAACGGTCCTATCCAAGTCCCTGCTCCTTTGCGAGGCGAGCCGATTGCTCATCACGAACGCAGCGTATCCGAGCGATCTCTTCGTCATCGGGCGCGACGGCCGCGCCGCCATCGGCGGCAAGGCGCGGCTTAGCGCCCCCTCTAAGAACTCTCTGTTCCGAAGGAACAGAGTTCTTAGAGTCTGGTTCTAGTTCTAGTTGGCAGGCTTTTCGCAGGTGCGGAATGGCTGCGTCCGCAGAGGCCACATTCCTGTTTCTTTTAGACTTTTCCGAGTGACTGGCTTTGGCGGCTGCACGAGCCTGTTCAATTTTCGCATCGTATCTGCGCCGCTCTTTGGCAATTCTTTTGTGCGTTAGAGCGCCTCCACGGACGACGAAAAAGGCCAGGACATCGGGGCCGATCTCGGCCCACCTATCGTCCGCTAGGCCGCATATTCTGGCGAGCTTATCTGCGCGGTTTGGAAGCTTTCCACCGGCCGTCCACATCGCGCGCACGAGCCGCCAATATGCCCCGTCCTGCTCGCAGGTCAGGTCTTGAACACCAGCCGTCCACTCGGCGATATAGACGGTCATGTACGGAGGCGCGCTCATGATCGGCTAGCGGTGCCTGCACCACGTCCGAACGCTTGCCACAGCTCCAAATCGGTCGGTCGGAGCGCCACCATTATCACGCAGTGGCGCCGGCCAAACCATCGACCGAGTTGCTCAAAACTGAACTGTTTTCCGTCCGGCCGCCGAAGAGCTCGAACCTCTCGCCAGCATGCTTTCCGCGCCAGCCGAACACTCGGCGCCATGCTGCGGCCGAGAACATCTAAGGGAGAGACGCCGTGATCCTTCGATACGCGGTTCACGACTTCGCGGACCCTCGCCGGAAGCGATGCGGCGCGATCGACCGCTGGGTCTCGGCGGCTGGTGGAGATGGTCATGCCGTCGCCCTCTTGAGCGCCGCATGAATCATCCGAGTCTTTGCCAGCTGCAGATCGCGGACGGCCAGATGCCGCTTGCGGCGCTCGGCTTCCTCCTGCGCAAGGGCCGCATAGCCTGGATCAGCGAGAAGGGGATTGCGCGCTGGCGTGGCGAAGAAAGGCCAACCGAAAATGGTCGCTATTGCGCCAACGCCCTTGCGGATAGGCGCGCGCAATCGTAAATTCTGGGTAGGCACGTAGCTCCCTCCTTCTCAGGGGCGACTGGCTAGGCGGTGTGAGAGAGCTACCAACTCTCTCCCCGCCGCTGGCCTTTAGATAAGCCCAACCCCCGATCCTCCGCAAGCAGACTTTGGCTGGGCTATTCCGCCACGATCCCGAGCGGCAGCGCCAGCCCGTCCGTTCCGTCCGCTAGCGGCTCTTCGAAATCCACCAATGCGATATAGCGGTCGCCTGCCAGGTAGACTGAGCCGATCGCCTTTGGAATCGCGCCGCGGAGGATTGCCGTGGTTAGGAGCGCATGGGCGCGAGGCGAGGCCATCAGCAGCCGGTCGATCAACGGCATGGGGATCGGGAAACGCTCTGGATGAAGCGCGGGCGCGACATGCACCTCCACGCCCTTGAGCGTAAATGCCCGGGCGGCCATGGATCAGTCCCTCTCCGTTCCCAAACCGCTTTCGGCGACGGCCTGCTCCATTCTGCTGATCGCCGAGCGCATCGAATTCATGATCGCAGTGACGCCCCCGTAGGCGTTGCCTACACCGGCAGCGTTGACGGCCTTCACCATTGCGCCGATGGACTTTGCGTCGCCCAGCATGAAATCACGCATGCTCAAGCCGGACGCCTCTTCAAAGTCCTTGATTTGCTGCCGCGCAGCCTTCGCGTCGACCGACCTTCGAGCCACTTCCCGTTCGATCTCGTCATGCGCAGCCCTCACGGCCGATTCGGCGAGTTCGCGCGCCTGTCGATCAATCTGCCAACGGCTTTCGCCGTCTGCTCGGCGCAGCAGGGAAGCGAGAAAGGGCCGATCGCAGGCTTTGGCCTCCGTCTTCTCCGCCTCTTTGATGGTGCGCCACGCCTTGCCGTCGAATTCGCGTGCGCCCCACATCGGAGGAAGCTCCGACGTGTCCTGGATTACGCCGGGACCCGTGTGGATCCACCATCGGTCGCAGTAGGCGGCGATGGCCTCGGCCTTGGTAGGATCGGCCGCTTCACGCCTCCAATCCGCTCTGGAGACTTTGATCTCGACGCCATGAAGCTCCAAGCCGCGCGACGGCCACAAACTCATGATCACGGCATCGGCGTAGCGCTGGTGAGCGACGGCGCCGGTGGCCCGGCCGACCTCCCACATGATCGCATATTCAGGAGCGGCCCAGCGCTTGGACATTGCCTCGCGGATATGGGTCGAGGTCCATTTCGTCTTGGGGGCGACCTCATCCATCAGCATCAGACGAATCTCCGTAGGCTTCGGACCAATTCGCGCTCCGTCCGGTTTACGCGAGGCGGCTGAAACGCGATTCTGGCGTGAGGTCCGCAGTAGGGCCCGACCCCGTCTCCATCTGGCCGCGGGATCGCCTGGCAGCCGCACATGGTGAAGTCGTCGCTGACGGGGTCGCCGATCGGCCAACGGCATTGGCCGAATCGGATCGTCAGGATCGTCGCGGAGCCTGGGGCCTCGTTGCGATGAACCACCATGGGCGGAAGCGTTCCGTCCTCGAGGCGTATGCGTGGGGCGGTCTGGGGGGAAGGCGTTCGGCGCTCAGCGGGCGCTGGAGATGACTTGACCGAGTTCCCGTGGGTCGCTCGGCCGGTCCCTATCGGCCCAATCTTGAGCCGATGCTGCTTTCCGATTATCGCATTGCGCGACGAGGCGTTTATGGCCTTACAAATTTCGGAGGCGGACCTGCCCTCGGCAGTGAGACTGCGCAATCGGGCTACATTCTCGTCGGTCCACTTGAAGCCAGAGACCTCGCCATCGGCCATGCTGTCCCCTCCCGTTCAGCGCTTGATCAATGCTTCACGAAACCCACGCCGACGCAAGAGTTTTCAGGCGCGAGAACCGCCCGCACGCTTCGGGGGCGCAACACTGCTAGCGGCCTTCACCTTCTCCGAGATGAGCTGATCCAGCGCAGCGTTCATCCGGTCCAGGGTCGGCAGTTCGGGAACCGCGCCCTGAGTGACCCAGCGCCATGGCGTCGTGTAGTTGACGGCGGCGAGCTTGCACACGCGGGCCAGGGGAATCTTGGCCGTCCGCCTCTTCTCATCGAACGCGGCGACTAGCGGGTGAGTCTCGGCCATTGGTTCTCAATCTGAGTGATATCAGTGAGGTGTTGAATACCTATTGCGCTGGCGCAAGGCAAGCGCTAATTGGTTCGACGCAATGGAGGATCGCATGACTGTGGATGCTGACGACGCCGCTGGCGAGGACGAGCCCAAGGATCAATTTGCCGTCGTCGAAATCTTCGGCCACCGCAGTCACGCTGGCCGCATCAGCGAGGTCGAGCAGTTCGGCACGAAGAGGCTTCGGATCGACGTTCCGAGGGATGGCGACTTCGAGGCCGGCTTCACGAGCCACTTCTACGGCGGCGCTTCGATCTTCTCGATGACGCCCTGTGACCTCGCTACGGTCATGAGGATCAACAAGCCCTATCGGCCGGCCGGGATGCTTTCGTATGCAGCCGAGGATGATCGGGACGCGCTGGACGATCTTGATGATCAAGACGCGGATCGGCCCTTCTGATGCGCTCCGATCTGATCGACCTCACGCTGCAGCTTCACGCCAACACCGAGCGCGCGATCTTCGTTTCCGATGACGGCGACAGCGAGAAGGGAGTCTGGCTGCCCAAGAGTCAGATCGAGTTCGAAACCAAGCCCAACGGCATCGTCGAAGTGACATGCCCCGAATGGCTAGCCATGGAGCGCCGACTCATATGACCACCCTCATCCAAACTCGCCGAGCCGCGAAACCCTACGTCTGCGAACTGTGCGCTGGCATGATCGAGCCCGGCGAGGTCCATGTTCGAACTGCGGCCAAGGTCGGCGGCAAGTGGGCGTGGCGCCGAGAGCATGCGGTCTGTCCAATCCCGGACACGCCGAAGCCGATTCGGACGCCGACATACCACCCGCCTCTCGCGGTCGCGATCGTGTCCGTGCTCGCACTGGCGATGATCGTGCTGGCGTATGCATCGGCCTACTATGGCTGGTTTCCGAGACCAGGAATTCGCTGATGTCCACCCCGGTCCCGAACAGTGAAGCCATCACCGTAGATGAGCGGAGATGGCTGCAGGAACTGGCGAAGAAGGCATCCTCAGGCCCTTGGATCGTCTCCTGTGGCGAATGGATTTCAGACAACGGCGGAGAGGACGGAGGCGACCTCAGTCAAGTCGTATGTGAGCAGCCCGAGGAGGGTCGTGATCGCAGCCGCGCCAACTGGCCAGACAACGCCGCCTTCATCGCCGCCGCCAACCCCGAAACCGTCCTCCGCCTGCTCTCCGCCCTTGATGCGCTGGAATTTGAGTGCCAGCACTCGCTTGAAGTCGTCGCCGAAAGCTACGCCCGCGCCGAGGCCGCTGAAGCCAAACTCGTCGCCCTCCAGACTCGGGGCGATGCTCTGGCGGAAGCGGTCAGGAAGGCCAGCCTGCACTTCGTCCAAGTCGGAACCGAGCTGCCGGACTTCAGTCCGTGGCGAGCGGTCATCCGCGAACTCACTTCCTGGACCTTTTCAACAACGGAGGCCGAGCGTGTGGGTGAGCGCGTGGTGACGAAGGCGGAGCAGGAGGACGAGTAGATGCGGTATCGCGTCGTCGAAAAAGCCGATGGGCTTTACTACGCGCAATTTTTCGTCTGGCCGTGGCGCTGGGTCGATAGCTGCCATCTGCCGAATGCTGACCCGAAAAAGGTAATTGCATTCGCACAAGATGCCATGCGCGGAGACCGCGGCGGCTTAAGACGCATCGCTCGCATCATTTGGCCAGAGACGCGCCCGATTAGCCGCTGATACCTATTGCGCCCACGCAATCTTTAGGCTAGGCATGTGCTCGGCAGGAGTTCCCGGCGCATGACCCAGATCACAACGTACACCAGCTCGGACGGCCGCGTGATTCTGCTAGCTGAGATGCCATTCACCTATCTGGTGAATGCGATCAATAGGCGAGCCGAGCTGCTCGAAGGCGGCACGGATGATGTGCTCGAAGCGCTGCGGGCGGAGCTGGCGCGTAGACCGCCGCCCGATCCGAATGCGCCGCAGCCAGTGCGCCAAGCCAAGCCGAAGACCAAGAAGCCGGCGAAGAAGATCGCGCCGCTCGCAGTCGGATATTCAGGAGGCTCATGATGGACGATGAAGACGAACTGACCGAGCTGCGCCTCATGAAGGAAATGCTGGTCGAAAGCCTTGGGCTTCCCGCTGGCGCTCCGGTCGCGACGATCACGGCCCACGCTAGGACTGCGATCATATTCCATATGGCAGATCAGGCGAGGGCAATCCATGGTCGGTAGGTCTGTGAATGAGTGGATTGGCCGAGACGCGGACGCGCCAGTCCCGCCGCGTGTCCGCGTTCGCGTCTTCGAGCGCTTCGAGGGCCGCTGCTATCTCTCCGGCCGCAAGATCATGCCCGGCGATGCCTGGGAGCTGGAGCACATCAGGCCGCTTTCGATGGGCGGCGAGAACCGCGAAATGAATATGGCCCCGGCCCTCAAGGCCCCGCATGCGGCGAAGTCGGCCGTCGAAGCTCACGACCGGGCGAAGGCGGACCGAATCCGTAAGAAGCATATCGGAGCGTGGCCGGCGCCAAAGCGCAAGCTGGCCGGTCGAGGATTCGACAAGGGGCGCAATCGCCAAACCAACAGAGAGCCGAGAACATGAGTGATGCAGCCGAATCTCCTAAGGCCGCTGCCGCTGAGCCAGCGGTCAGCCCACTCGCTAAGCTGCGCGAGCCCTTTCCGGCCCATCAAATCTCCAAGCTGCCGAAGCCGAGCAAGAAGCAAGGCGAGGAGCTGAAGGCCGACTTCAGCAAGGGCCGTCGCTGCCAAGTCTGCGGCGGATGGAACCAGCCCGAGGTCGTCCATTTGGACTATGTCGGCCACGCGGCGTTGACGGATCGGCTACTGGATACCGACCTGCAATGGTCCTGGGAGCCGGTGGCCTTTCGTGACGGCCTGCCCGCCTTCGATGGCACGGGCGGACTATGGATCAAGCTGACGGTCTGCGGCATGACCCGGCTCGGCTACGGCCACGCCGCCGCTAAGCCCAACATGGACCCCGGCGCCCGCGAAAAGGAAGTCATCGGCGACGCCCTCCGCAACGCCGCCATGCGCTTCGGCGCGGCCCTGGATCTCTGGCACAAGGGTGACCTTCACGCCGAGGAAGAGGCCCCCACGGTCAGTGCGGAACAGCTTGCGATCAACCATCTGCGAGCCTGCGCCATCGATGGGCCGATCTTCAAGGAAGCGTGGACCACGAATAAGGACGGCTGGAAAGCCGTTATGGCTCCCGACGCCTATGCGCGCGTCGTCGCCGAGATGAAAACGATCGCCGCCAAGTTCAAGGACGAACCCAAGCCAGCGCCGGAACCAGCGCCTCGCGAGGACTTCGGGATCGGCGACGATGAAATTCCGTTTTAGCTAGGAGGCGACGATGATTCACAAGACCGCAGATGACATCGAACATGAAGTCGAGCAGATGGCCGGGCAATCGCGCGAAGCCATCGCCGCTCTAGGGCATAACAATCCGCCCACCGATCCGCTCGGCGCAATGACGGCCCATGTCGAAGACCTCTACACCGAGGCCGGCAACTGGTGCGACGGCGCGGAGATTGAAACCGCTGAACAGGCCGAAGCGGTCGACCATCTGATCGACCTCTTCAAGGAGGCGATCGAGGAATGTGAGTCCGTTCGCGATGCGCAGAAAAAGCCTCACGCCGACAAGGTCAAGGAGATCCAGGAGAGCTGGTATCCTCTGATCGGCGAAACCCAGAAGATCACCGGCAAAGCGATCCGCGCCAAGAAGGCGCTATTAGCCGTCAAGTCGGTTTGGGGCCGCAAGCAAGATGCCATCAGGGCCACCGAAGCTCAGCGCTTGCGCGATGAAGCCGCCGCGAAAGCCATAGAGGCGACGCAGGCGGCCCGTGACGCCGCTGGCGACCTATCCGCCACTGAAACCGCCGAAGAACTTATCCGCGAAGCTCAGGGCGCCCTGAAGGCTGCGCATGCCGCCGAGAAGCCCTCGGTTAAGGGGATGCGCGACAACTGGGCCATCAAAGGATTTGCGCCCTGGACCGATGAGACAGGAAAAATCATCGAGGGTCGGGGCGCGCTGCTACGACACTACATGCGTACCGCGCCAGACCGACTCATCGACGCGTGCTTGGAAATGGCACGCCAAGATGTGCAGCAGGGCAAGCGGTCGATCCCAGGCTTGGCCATTGAAAACGAACGCCGTGCCGTCTAATGAGCCGCGCCTGTCTTGTCCTCGCCGACGACGCCATCCGAGCCAAGGCCAGGCATTGGGTCGATATCGCGCCACAGTACGCGAGAGTCACATTCCAGGACCCGAAACGGACGGATGCCCAGAATCGCAAGTTCTGGCCGATGCTAACTGATCTCAGCGAGCAGGTTCCCTATCATGGCGTCAAGCTCACGCCCGACGACTTCAAGCTGCTGTTCCTGGATGCGCTGAAGCGGGAGGTTCGCCTCGTGCCGAACCTGGACGGCAATGGCTTCGTCAATCTTGGCAAATCGTCATCCGACCTGTCCGTGCGGGAGATGAGCGACTGCATCGAGATCATGTATCGCTTTGGAGCAGAGCGCGGCGTGAAGTGGACCGAGCCTGAGCCGGACATGCCGCCCGCGCCTCCCGAGCAGTTGGCCGCAGATCACACGAAGCCTGCCGAGAGCATCAAGGCTCTGCCTGCCCCGCCCGATTCCGACGCACTCACCTGGGCCGCCGAACTGAACATCGCCCTCGAACGCATGTCGGCCGAGGAGATCGAGGCGGCTCTGGCGGATCCGAAGAACATCGCCCTGTTCACTGCGCTATCGGATGAAAGCCCAGGCGCGGCCAGGGTGCTGAATGGCAACATCGAGCGGCGTAAGGCGGAACTCAGCGGAGGTGGCAATGCGTGAACGAGAAATCTCCAACGGCTTCGAGGTTTGCAATACGCGGGGCATCGTCGTCGCGACCTTCGATAGCGCCGATCTGGCCTTTGCGTTCATTGTGGAATGCGGGGGAGATCGTGGGCCTCTGTTCGTCGAGGAGGTCACCACGACCGTCCGGCGCCGGCGCGTGTCGTGGCTTAGACGGACGGCTTAGCGCCCAAAGCCCGCGGCTCCCACCGGGCCCGACAGAGTAGCCGGCGCGGCAGTTCCGCACCCCGACAGCGCCGCTTTCTGTTCATCGATGACGTTCATCCGCTGCAGCCGACCGATGAGCAGGAGCTTCACGGCCGACAGGATGTCCGGCGCGTCGTGCAGCGCCCACGCAGAGTCGGCGTAGACGGGCTCGGCGGGGATCTCGACAGTGCAGGAGACGGGAACGGGCACCGTGACCGTCTTGGTGATGATCTTCGGCTCAGGCGTTGCCGTCACGCACATGGACGCTCCGCAACACATGAACAGGGCGATACCGAGCGCAACGGCTCTAAAGGGGCTCATTCTGGCACCGCATGGATGGCGGACAGGGCGGCGGCGCAGAGGTTCGAGCCCTCCGGCTTGATCCCCTCGATAGCCGCGATCTCCTGATTGCGGCCTACAGCGCGCGCCTGGGCTTGCTGGACGGCTGCTGTCGCGTTGGCGGTCCTGCGCTGGCCCTCGGATGCCAAAGCCCGCACTGCGGCTTCCTGTGTGGCCAGGGCGCCATTCAGGGTGGCCTCGTTAGTCTTGCACTGGCCCCACTGCGCGTTTGCCCAGGCGAGCTTCGTGCGCTCAGACTGAACCGCTCCGGCCCACGGCGCATGAAATGTCCAGAGCCCGAAGCGCGGATAGTTTGGCCATCCGGCCGGCAGATAGACGACGTAAGCGATGCCCGCGAGGAAGAGCCAGAAGATGCCGATCAACGAGATGGCGACCTTCAGGGGCATGGCGAGCATGTTCATTTCGGAAGGCTCAACGAGAAAGGGCGCAGACCCGGAAAGTCTGCGCCCTGATATCAAAGGTCAACCCCGAGGCTTAGGCTGTCTTCGCCGTGCCTTGGGTCAAAACCCCGAGGCCGATCTTGTCGAGCCCCGCTTTCAGGCCGGTGATCACGGTGATGACCGCCGCTTGCTCCGCCGCCTTCAGGGGGCCGACAGTCGGGACGCCGACCAATTGCAACAGGTTCAGCACCTGAGTCGCCTGAGTATCGGTCGACTCGCTCAGAAACGGCCCGACGGCGGTCAGGCCCGCGCCGACGAGGCTGGAAGCGCCGGCCTTGAACGTGTTGAACAGCAGCGATGCGCCAGCCTGAAGAGGAGCGTCGAGCTTGGCGATATCGGCCTCGATCGTCGCCGCCTCATCGGCCTCGAACTGGTTGAATGTGCTCTTCCCCTCAAGCATCGTGCCGAGGTCGTGGAAGGCGACCTTGAAGGGGTTGAGTTCGACGGCAGGAGCCGCAGCGGCGGCGGGCGCGGTGGTCATGGACATGATCCTTGAAGGGGAAGAGACGGCGAATATGCCAGAGCTATTGCGGCCAAGCAATCGCAGCCGAAACTACTTCGTCGGAGGATGCGCCGGCGCCTGAGATTGCTTCGCCTGCGCAATGGCGTCCTCGGCGGTCACCTGGATTTTCGCCTTGTCGCCCAGGCACTGGTTCCGCTCGTTGGCGAGGTCGTTCATCACGATCTCAACCTGGCGCTCGGCGAGTTCGGTCTGATGCAGTTGGAGTTGAAGTTGCGCGATCTGGGCGCGGAGCTGGGCTTCCGTGTCGGGAGCCTTGGGCGCGTCTGCCGCATGGGCTGAGACGGCGGCGAGAGAGACGGCAAGCGCGAGGGCGACGAACTTCATGGTCGAATGCTCCGAGGGATTGTATGGAGCGAACAGCATACCGGCGCTATTGCGCGTCCGCAAGCTCAGGCTGGCCAGATCGCCTTGGCGCGCGTCAGAAGGGCTTGGCGACCGGACAGCCCCGTCAGGCCTCCATTAACGCGCCGCGTGATCGCTTCGATGTCATCCCGATCGGCCATGGCGTTGAGGCCGTGGTCAGACCAGAACAAGCCGGCAGAGAGCGCGGCCCCGGTGGGCTGGGCGAGTAGGTCCGGGTCCTCGAGGAGAGGCAGGCCCGTTCCGCTGGCCGTGGCCGCATAGTTCGCGCGCCCTGTGATCTGTAGATATCCCCTGCCCCGGAATTGGAAGCCGTCGCCGGGTTGCGTATTCCCAAGACGATTCGCATAGACCCTGTTGGCCAGCGCCTCTGGATTGTGGGCGAATGCTGCAGCTGCAGACACATTCGGAAATCGGCTCGGCCAGACCACGCAAAGCCGCTCGGCGGAATAGTTCAGATTCTCGACCGTGCGGGTGAAATCCTGACTCTCGTAGGCCGTCTGGGACATGAAGTGGGCCACACGGAGCGGCGTCGAGATGTCAAACCGTTGGGCAGCAGCATCCATAGCTGCGGCGACCGGTCCAGCATTCGGGCAGCCCACGAAGTCGGTCAGGCGCTCGGCGGTGATCTCCGAGTCAGGCATCATGATCCGCAGC
>Ga0265338_10003263_pt1 | contig 23059 bp, 19 predicted proteins | sample 42126metaG_FD_193579 | JGI IMG/M metagenome (GOLD analysis project Ga0265338, IMG submission 193579) | Rhizosphere microbial communities from Carex aquatilis grown in University of Washington, Seatle, WA, United States - 4-21-26 metaG | ecosystem: Host-associated > Plants > Roots > Rhizosphere... | reverse complement strand
CTCAGCACTCGATGACGTTGACCGCGAGCCCGCCGCGCGCGGTCTCCTTGTACTTGGTCTTCATGTCCGCGCCGGTCTGGCGCATCGTCGTGATCACCGTGTCCAGGCTCACGAGGTGCTCTCCGCTGCCCATCAGCGCGATCCTGACGGCGTTGATGGCCTTGATGGCGCCCATGGCGTTGCGCTCGATGCACGGCACCTGCACGAGACCGCGCACGGGGTCGCAGGTCAGGCCGAGATTGTGCTCCATCGCGATCTCCGCGGCGTTCTCGGCCTGCCACGGGGTCCCGCCGAGCACCTCGCACAGCGCGCCCGCGGCCATCGAGCAGGCCGACCCGACCTCGCCCTGGCAGCCGACCTCGGCACCGGAGATCGACGCGTTCTGCTTGTACAGCGCGCCGATCGCGCCCGCGGTCAGCAGGAACCGCACCACGCCGTCGTCCGAGGCGCCCGGGCAGAACCGCGTGTAGTAGTGCAGCACCGCCGGCACCACGCCCGCCGCGCCGTTAGTGGGCGCGGTCACCACCCGGCCGCCGGCCGCGTTCTCCTCGTTGACGGCGATCGCGAACAGGTTCACCCAGTCCATGACCCGCAGCGGATCGGCCTGGCCGGGGTCCGCCGCCAGCTGGCGGTACAGCTCGGGCGCCCGCCGCGGCACCTTCAGCCCGCCCGGCAGGATGCCCGGGCTGGCGCACCCGGTGGCCATGCACTGCCGCATCACCGCCCAGATGTCGAGCAGCCGTGCCCGCACCTGGCCGGCCGGGCGCAGGCTTGTCTCGTTGGCCAGCATCACGCCGCTGATCGGCAGGCCCGACTCCGTGCACCTCCTCAGCAGTTCCGCCGCCGATCCGAACGGGTAGGGCAGGCCGGCGTCGTCGGCGCTGCCGGCCATGGCCGGCGCCGTGCCGTCGGCCGGCTCGTCGACGACGAAGCCGCCGCCCACCGAATACGACGTCCGGCTGCGCAGCAGCTCCCCGTCCCGGTCAAAGGCGGAAAAGCGCATGCCGTTCGGGTGGTACGGCAGCGACTGGCGCCGGTGCAGCACCAGGTCGGCCGCGGCGAAACTGACCGCGTGCTCACCGAGCAGGAAGATGGTCTCGCGGTCGCGCACCGCCGCCACCCGTTCGTCGATGACGGCGGTATCCACGGTCTCCGGGTCCTCGCCCTCAAGCCCGAGGATGACGGCCCGGTCGCTGCCGTGCCCGCGGCCGGTCGCGCCGAGCGAGCCGAACAGCTCGGCCCGAACCCGGGTGACGCGGGGCAGCAGCCCGTCGTCGGCGAGGCCGCCCGCGAACGCCCGGGCGGCGCGCATCGGGCCCACGGTGTGCGAGCTCGACGGGCCGATACCGATCTTGAACATGTCGAAGACGCTAATCGCCATGGCCGTCTCCTCCCTCGATGAGCGCCGCAATGATTAACGATGGTTCCTCCGGCTCATGGTCGTCGGCATCGTCATCGCCCGGGACTTCGCTGAACTCGATGATCACCCTCGACCACCGCTCGACATGCGATCCGGCGCCCGGACGCTGAGCGGTCACCATCCAGGTACCTGGCCAGGTCAGCGTGCCGAGCGGCGGCCCGTCGAGATTCGCCGAGGTAACGACCACGCCGCTGTCCTGGCCGACCCGCCGCGCGTCGGGCACCGTCATGCCGACCAGGCTCGGCACCCTGACCCAGGCGACGCCTCGCGACTCCGCGTTCATGTCATGCAGAATAGTGAGTTGCATGAATCTTCCTGCACCGCTCGCGGGGCCCATCGAGGCACTGCGGCAACGGCCGATCACCGCGACCGAGAAAGGGTTCGGTCCGCTCGCGGCCCGTCATCGGGTGAGCGCGGACTCGCTCGCGGCGGCCCGCCCGCGGCTGCACGAGGCCGGCTTGAGCTACCCGCTGCTGACCCTGCGCGAGTCCGCCCTGGCGCACAACATCGACGCGATGGCGGCGTACTGCCGGGCGGCCGGGGTGGGCTTGGCCCCGCACGGTAAGACCACCATGGCGCCGCAGCTGGCGGCCAGGCAGCTCGCCGCCGGCGCCTGGGGCATCACGGTCGCGACGGTCGGCCAGCTGCAGACCTACCGCACGTTCGGCGTCTCGCGGCTGCTGCTGGCCAACGAGATGGTCGACCCGGCCGGGATGTCCTGGCTGGCCGGCCAGCTGAACGCCGACCCCGGCCTCGAGGTGCTCTGCTACGTCGACAGCGCCGACGGGGTTGCCTACCTCGACCGGCAGCTGCGACCGCACATGCGTGGGCGCCCGCTTCCCGTGCTGGTCGAACTGGGCCATGCCCGCGGCCGCACCGGCGCCCGCACCCATGGCGAGGCGCTCGCGGTGGCGGCGGCCGTGACGCGCACACCGACCTTGTCGGTGGCCGGAGTGGCCGGCTACGAGGGCGGACTCGGCCACCACGCCGACCCGGCGACGCTGGAGCGGGTGGCCGCCTATTGCCGCGCGCTGCGCGGCCTGACCGACGACCTGCACGAGGCGGGGCTCATCGGTGACCGCCCGGTCCTGACGGCCGGCGGCAGCGCGTTCTTCGACGTCGTAGTCGCCGAGCTGACGGCCGCCGGGCGGCCGGAGGTCCAGCCGCAGGTCATCCTGCGCAGCGGCGGCTACATCACCCACGACCACGGGTTCTACGCGGGCATCTCGCCGGCCGTACGTAACACGGCCGGCGACCTCACCCTGCGGCCGGCCCTTGAGCTGTGGGCACCGGTCCTGTCCCGTCCCGAGCCCGGGCTGGTGCTGCTCGGCGCCGGGCGCCGCGACGTTTCCTTCGACGCCGGGCTTCCGGTCCCGCTCCGCGTGCGCACCCGGGAACCAGCCGACCGCCGCGCGGCCGGGGATGCCGCCGCGATGAAAGTCACCGCGCTCAACGACCAGCACGCCTACCTGGACGTTCCCGACGAATCCGGCCTGCGTCCCGGTGACCTCGTGTGCCTGGGCATCTCCCACCCGTGCACCACCTTCGACAAGTGGCGCGTGATTCCGGTCGTCGATGACAGCGAGCACGTCACCGACGTCATCCACACGTTCTTCTGACGGGAACACGCGGTCAGGCCTTACCGCCCGGTCCACCGCGGCGGGCGCTTCTCGGCGAAGGCCAGCGCTCCTTCACGGGCGTCGGCGGACGTGAACACCGGCTCGACGATCGCCTGCTGCCGGCTCCAGAACTCATCGACCGGCCAGCTGTCCGCGCTGGCGATGACCGACTTGGTGGCCCGCACGGCGAGCGGGCCGTTGGCGGCGACCGCCGCCGCGAGCTCACGGGCGGCGGCCAGCGCGCCGCCTGGCTCGGTGAGCCGGTTGACCAGGCCGAAGTGGTAGGCCCGCGGTGCGTCGAGGAAGTCTCCGGTCAGCGCGAGTTCCATGGCCACCTGGTAGGGAATCCGCCGGGGCAGCCGCAGCAGGCCGCCCGCCGCGGCCACCAGGCCGCGCTTGACCTCGGGGAGGCCGAACTTCGCGTTGTCCGCCGCGATCACCAGGTCGCAGGACAGCGCGATCTCGCAGCCCCCGGCGAGCGCGTACCCCTCGACCGCCGCGATCAGCGGCTTGGCTGGCGGCGCCTCGGTCAGGCCCGCGAAGCCGCGGCCGGGGATGGACGGCCGTCCGCCGGTGAGGAACGCCTTCAGGTCCATCCCGGCGCAGAACGTGCCACCCGCGCCGGTGATCACGCCGACGCGCAGGTCGTCACGGCGGTCGAGCGCGTCAATGGCCGCCGCGACGCCGGCGGCGACCTCGGCGTTGACGGCGTTGCGGGCCTCGGGACGGTTGATGGTGATCACCAGGACGCCGTCGGCGTCGCCGGTCTGAACCGCGTCGGTCACGGATCCTCCAAGCAGGCGAGTGTGCTTCCCGTACTTTATCGATGCGGGCGCCGCCGACGGCTCACAGCGATACCACGGTCATCACGGTATGGCCGATCTTGATCTTGTCGCGTCTTCTCAGCAGCTGCACGGAAAGGATGGGACGCCCGTTGTGCGTGGTGCCGTTGGTGGAGTCGAGGTCTTCGACGTACCACAGGCCGCGAACGGTAATGAAACGGGCGTGCTGGCCGGAAGCGAAATCGTCGTCGATAATGAGCCTGGCCTCACGGCCGACCGTGAAGTCGCTGCCGAAGGTATGCTGCTGGTCGCCGATTTGGATAACCAGGGACTTGCCCGGCGGCGGCTCGATGACGGTGCCGCCCGCTTCCCCGGCGACGGCGGATATGGCTGTCTTCCAGGCTCGCCGCTCCTCTTTAGTGAGGTCTTCCCACGGCAGGAGATGGGTGGCGGGAAGAGCGCCGCGGTAGGCCTGGTATGCGACTTGAGCGAGGCGGTCAAGGAGGGTAGCCACATTTCGATCATGCCAGAAATGCCGGGCGTTGACGGCATCGGCAATGCGCCTGCGCCGCCGCTCACAGGTGATCGCGGATGTCACGCAAGGCAAGCCGCATTTCCGTGGCCGAGGAGAAACGTTCACGACTGGCCGGCGCGCTTGCCTTGACGAGGAACTCCGCGAGGTCAGGGCCGAGGTCGGAGCGGAACGCCCTGGCGTCGGTCACCGCCGCGTCGGCCACGGGCATCGCATTCGGGTACGGGTGGTTGCCATTGCAGAGCAACTGGTAGAGCAGCACGCCGACCGCGAACAGGTCCGTGGAGACGTCCCAGCGCGCGAGGTCCGCGTCGGGCGGCTGGTAAGGCGGCGTGCCGGACTGAGTGAGCACCGGGTCGCCGAACCGGGAAGCGATGTTGAAGTCAAGCAGCTTCGCTCCCGAGCGGGTGAGCATGACGTTGCGCGGTTTGATGTCGCGGTGGATCAGCCCCTTGTCCGCATCGGGATGAAAGGCGACGAGCGCCGCGAGCAAGTCGAGGGCGACGTCGACCGCCTCCCGGTCCCGCAGGGTTCGCCTTCCCGAGGCGAACTCCTCCAGTGACTCACCGTCGATGAACTCGGTAATGAGGTACCACTCGCCCGCGCTGGTCTGGCCGGCCCAGAAGACCTCCACCACGTTGGGATGACGGATTTCCCGCAGCGCGCCGATCTCGCGGCGCACCGCCTCATACCCCGCGGCGGTGTTGAAGAGCTTGAGTGCCCGCTCCTTGCCCTCGACGTCGTCGCGCACCCGGTAGACCTTTGAGAACCCGCCTTGCCCGAGTACCGCGAGGATCTCGAAGCGGTCGTCGAGGACGTCACCGACGGCGTAGCCGGTGGCCCCGGCCCGGGCCGGGGACCGCGCCTGCGGCGGACCGGGCTCCGGGAGCAGCCGGCGGCCGCCTGAGTGCAGTGTGGCGGCTCGCACCGCCCGGCGCTGTCCAGCCGGGAGTGGTCGGGTGCGGCGCGCGTTTCCCGGGCCAGCGGAATCCCCGCGGATGTGCTCGATTCCCCCGACGGCGTACGTGAGGCACGGGTGAAGCACGTAGGCGTCCACGTCCGGCGGGATGTGAAACTGCTCGACGTCGCTCATGGAGTAGAACCGGCGCTGCCCGGCCTCGTCGAGGTACCCGAGCAGCCCGTTCTGCCACAGGACGGCGGCCAGGTTCGTCGGCGTCTGGAAGTGCAGGTCGGCCACTTCCTGCAGGGCCGCGAGGTCACCGCGCGAGAACCGGTCGACGCCCATCATCCGGACGAAGGAGCGGACGTCCTCTTGCACCCCGCTGATGTACGCCTGGGTGCTGGTGAACAACTCGGAGTAGTCCTGCAGCGCGGCGTTCTCCGGCATCAGGTCGGATGAGATCTGGTTGGCGCACTGCGCGAGCTGGGAGTCGCCGAACCGCTTGGCGCTGCGCTGCACCACCCCCTGGAGGGCCGCCGCGGGCATGGCCTCCCGCCCGGCCTGCTTCTGGCGCAAGACCTCCTCGCTCAGCTCGTTGCCGAGCGAGATGATGTCGCGCGGGATCAGCCTGGTGTGGCTGAGCAGGTAGTCCTCGATCGTCGCGTCCCCGTTGGGCCCCGGCCAGCTGCCGTTGACCCCCAGCCAGTCGTGGACCGTCGGGGGCCCGCTGGTGGCCCGCCGCATCAGCAGCGAGGCCGGCAGCCGCCGCAGCTTCTGCTCAAGCAGGTAGAGCAGCGAGCCGCGGTCCCAGGTCAGGACCCGGATGTGCGGCTCGTTGTAGTACCGCGGTGCATGTTCCGACCGGTACACCGACGACATGACGATGTCCCTGATGCAGACGACGACATGCAGCCGGCCACCCAGCTTGTGATCGCGCAGCAGCCGCATCACCTGGTAGAACAACCCCTCCTGGCACTTCAGCCAGTACATCGGGGCGTGGCTGAACTCCTCGTCGATCGCGTCGAGGTAGAAGTAAATCGGCTTGCACTGGCCGAGTACCTCCCCGAGTATGTCCTCCAGGTCGTCCCAGTGCGGGTCGTCGAGGTAGGCGGACAGCTGGTGGGCGTTGTGCTGCTGGTTGATAATGTCGCGGACCTCGCTGTAGATCGACCGGGGCCGCCGGAAGTCGCCGAGCAGCCGCCCGTATGACTGCTCGATCTCCGCGGCCTGCTCGTCGTCCACCTGCTGGCGCAACTCGGGATTACGCAGCAAATGCGAGGCGAGCGACCGCATGATCGCGCGTTCCCAGATCTGCATCCACTTCTCGACAAGGACGCGATCGGAAAACCACTGGCACGCCTTCACGATGACTTCCGTCTTCGGCAGGCTCTGCTGCGGCGGGCTGGCATAGACGGAGTCCTGATGTGACTGGAAATCCTGAAGACGCCGCAGGTAAACCGTCTTGCCGGCGCCAAGCTTCCCGACAATCACGCGCACCTTGGAGTCGTTCGCGCGGGTCGCGAGGTGACCGTACGCGGGATTGCCGCCGAAATCGACGAACTCGCTGATCAAGTCCTCGATGTCGGCCCGTGACCCGTCCGGGTTGCCAAATGGCCCTACCGGGTCAAGCCGACGCCGCCTGCTGCTCATCCTCGCTCCTCGCCGGAATCGTAACGCTCCCCAGCAGAAAGAGTCACGCGGGAAATAGGTGAAGGCTATTCTCCCGAACGGATGGCGGTTTCACCCGGCACCGATCGTGTTTCCTGTTAGGTCTGCTCGCGCGGGCACCACCAGGTGGTGCGGCCGCCCACGGTGCCGTGCGCCATCGGGGTTCCGCAGCGCGGGCAAGCGGCCTCGGCCCGCCGGAACGGGATCACCGTGAGGGTGTGGACGCCGCCGCCGTCGAGCGCGGCGTCCACCGTCCGCCGCAGGGCGCGCAGCAGCCGGTCGGTTTCCGGCCGGGTCAGCTCGCCGACCGGCCGGGCCGGGCTGATCTTCGCCTGCCACAGGATCTGGTCGGCGAGCAGGTTCCCGATCCCGGCGATGACCTCCTGGTCGAGCAGCCGCGCCTTGACCGGCGCGGTGCCGCGGCGCAGCGCCGCACGGAACTGTGCCGGCGTGATCGCCTGAGCATCCGGGCCGAGTGCCTCGACCGGCGGGTCGAGCCGGACCCGGCCGAGACGCCGCGGGTCGACCAGGAGGAGCGCGCCCCCGTCGGCGAAGGTCAGCCGGAAACGCGCGTACCGGTAGTCGCCCTTGGCCCGGCCGCGTTCCCAGTAGTCGCCGCCGTCGATCTCGTTGCCCGCGCCGTCGGCGATGACGATCTTGCCGGACATGCCGAGGTGGATGCCGAGTTCCGGGCCCGGCGCGCCGTCGTGGCCGGCCACCGCCGAGGTGTCGCACCACATGCTCTTGCCGCGGCGGTGCGCCGCCGTCAGCGTGCGGCGCAGCAGCGCGGCCTTGATCTCGCCTGGCCGGTGCGGGCGGCAGACGTAGCTGTCGGTGTCATCCACGTCGGTGATGACCCGGTGCAGGGCGGCCCGGGCGATAACCGTGCGGGCCGACTCGACCTCGGGCAGTTCAGGCACGGGACGACCCTATCGGTCAAGTAATCAGGACGTCCCCGCGTACGTGGCGATGATCTCGTCGATCGTGAAGAACCTCGGCATGGTCTTACCGATGGTGCCGGGCGCCAGGCCCCGCAGCAGCTGACCCATCTCTCGGTAAGGATCTTGCACGTTCCTGAAGGAGCGCGAGATCTCATGGACCCGGCCGTCGGCCAGACGCAGCCGGTACGCCGACAGCGTCGGCGTCGGGTCCTCATCGCCGGGGACGTACGTGTTCGTCCACACCTGGCTGACCTCGGTGACCTGGCTCCAGCGCACGGGCATCGGGCCGGCCGGCGGCTCGTCAAGCAGCATGAACCCTTCGGTGAACGCGTAGAGCCAGACCTGCCGCTTTGGCGTGCGCCCCCGCCAGAAGCTCACGCCGATCCAGGCGCCCGTGAGGAAGGGAAAGGCGCCGAGCAGCGGCACGGTGCCCGGGAACCCCAGGGCGGCGGCGGCGATCAGGACGGGAATGGCCGCGAGCGGAAGGAAGGCCACCACGTACGTGCTGCGCGGGACGTCCCCGCCGGCCTGCGCGCCGAAGACCCCGGCCACCGCACCGCACTCGAACCGGGCCGCCTGCTGACTCGCATCCGCGAGCTGTGCGGCGTACCGGCTGCTCTGCTCATCGGCACGTCGCTGGAAGCCCTCGCGCAGCCTCCGTTCGGCCTCCGGCCGCATCCGCACCACTGCCTTCCCAGGGCTGTCCGCCTTCCCGGCGCCCTCCGCGCTTCCACGCGCGGGCCCATCTGAGATACGGACCGGACGGCAGAATGGTTTGGATTCGGGCTGACGCCAGGCGATGGTTGGGACAACGAGCCGCCTATAGCCGTATCGCTGCCACAACCATCCGGCGCGGCTGCCACGCCGGCCGGATCAGGGGTTCCCGAGTTCGTCAGGCTCGTCCGCGGCGCCGAGGTCGCCGGCCAGCGCGCGGACGCCGCGCAGCATGGCGACGAGGTCGGCCGCCCGCTGCTGCGTCAGCCCGGGCAGGCCGAACGCGGCGTCGTTCAAGGCGGCCGTCGCTTCCTCGACGAGCGCCCGTCCGGGTTCCGTGATGCTCGCGAGGACGACGCGCCGGTCGTCGGGCGACATGCTGCGCTGGACGAGGCCGCGCTGCTCGAGCTTGCCGATGGCGTTGGTGACCGCGGCGGGGTGGACCATGAGCCGCGCGCCGAGCTTCCCCATGGGCAGCGAGCCGGCCCGGGTGAAGGCGAGCAGGCGCAGTGCCTCGTAGGCGGCGAAGGTGATGCCGAACGGCTTGAGTATGTCCTCCACCCGCCCGAGCAGCAGCTGCTGCACGCGCATCACGGAAGTGACGGCGGCCATCCGGTCCGCCTGGCCCGGCCAGCGGGCGTTCCACTGGCGGTGCGCTTCGGCAAGGGGGTCGAAGGAGGAGTGATCCGGCACGCCCATAACCGTATCCAACGAGGCCGGCCGCCACGCCAGCGCCGCGCGAAGGGGGCGCTGTCCCGGCTTGACATGGCGCGCGATATTCTTTTAACGTCAAAATATTGAATGACCAAGAGTTGTTCGGAGGAGGGGCCTTGACGACGGCGGGTGAGCGAGGACTGTACGTGCCGGAGAACCCGGTGCGGTTCGTGACGTCGACCGCGCTGTTCGACGGGCATGACGCGGCGATCAACATCATGCGGCGGATCCTGCAGGCGCAGGGCGCCGAGGTCGTCCACCTTGGTCACGACCGGTCGGTGCGCGAGGTGGTCGACGCGGTGATCGAGGAGGACGCCCAGGGGGTGGCGGTCAGCTCCTACCAGGGCGGTCATCTCGAGTACTTCGAGTACCTCGCCCGGTGCCTGCGCGAGGCGGGCGCGGGCCACGTCAAGATCTTCGGCGGTGGCGGCGGGGTGATCGTCCCGGCCGAGGTCGAACGCCTGGCCGCGGCGGGCGTGCGGATCTTCTCGCCGGAAGACGGCCAGCAGCTGGGCCTGGCCGGCATGATCAACGAGCTGATCAAGGCCGCGGACACCGACCTCACGCAAAGCCAGCCCGCGCCGGACGCGGTGCTCGCGGGGGAGCGCCAGGCCTTGGCCCGGGCGATCACGTGCCTGCAGGCCGGGCGGCTCGCCGGCCCCGCCAGGCAGCGCATCGCGGAGGCGGCCGCCGGCCGGCGGATCCCGGTTCTCGGCATCACCGGCACGGGCGGTTCTGGCAAGTCGTCGCTGACCGACGAGCTGGTCCGGCGGCTGCGCACCGACCAGCAGGACAAGCTGCGGGTCGCGGTCCTGGCCGTCGACCCGACCCGGCGCCGGGGCGGTGGCGCGCTGCTCGGCGACCGGATCCGGATGAACGCGCTTGACGGCGAGCACGTGTACTTCCGCTCGCTGGCCACCCGGGGCGGGCGTGAGCTCCCCGAGGGCATGGCGGACATCATCGCCGCGTGCAAGGCGGCGGGCTTCGACCTGGTCATCCTCGAGACTCCCGGCATCGGCCAGGGCGACGCGGGGGTGACCGGGCTGGCGGACGTGTCGCTGTACGTGATGACGCCGGAGTTCGGCGCCGCCTCGCAGCTGGAGAAGATCGACATGCTCGACTTCGCCGACGCGGTGGCGGTCAACAAGTTCGAGCGGCGTGGCGGGGCGGACGCGCTGCGGGACGTGGCGCGGCAGCTGATACGTAACCGGGAGGCGTTCGGCGCCAGCCCGGCGGACATGCCGGTCTTCGGCACCAGCGCCGCCACCTTCAACGACGACGGGGTGACCGGCCTGTACCAGCACCTGGCCGGCCTGCTCGGCCAGCACGGCCTGCCGCTGGGCGAGGGAACGCTGCCCGCCGTCGCCGGCCGCGTGTCGACCAGCGCCGCCTCGGTCGTGCCGCCCGCCCGGACGGCCTACCTGGCGGAGATCGCGGGCACCGTGCGCGGTTACCACGAGCAGACGGAAACTCAGGCCGAGGCGGCGCGGCGGGTGCAAAGCCTCGCCTCCGTCCGGGCTGAGCTCGCCCGGGAAGCAACACGTGCGGCGGCTGCCCAGGACGGCGGCCCGTTGACCGGGAGCGCGGAAGGCGCCGTCGCGGAGCTACTTGACCGCGCCCGCCGCGAGGTCACGGCCGACAGCGCCGAGCTCGTCGCGCGCTGGCCCGCCGTCGCCGCCTCCTACGCCGGCGACGAGCAGGTCGTCCGGGTCAGGGACCGGGAGCTGCGCACCGAGCTCAAGCGCGAGTCGCTGTCGGGGACGCTCGTGCCGCGCGTGGCCCTGCCGCGCTTCACCGACCATGGCGAGCTGCTGCGCTTCCTGCGGCGGGAGAACCTGCCCGGCCACTTCCCGTTCACCGCGGGAGTGTTCCCGTTCAAGCGGGAGGGTGAGGACCCGGCCCGGATGTTCGCGGGCGAGGGCGACGCCTTCCGCACTAACCGGCGGTTCAAGCTGGTGTCGCAGGGCAGCCAGGCGACCCGCCTGTCAACCGCGTTCGACTCGGTGACCCTGTACGGCCGGGACCCGGGGGAGTCGCCGGACATCTACGGCAAGGTCGGCACCTCGGGGGTGTCGATCGCCACGCTCGAGGACATGAAGGCCCTGTACGACGGGTTCGAGCTGACCGCCCCGTCAACGTCGGTGTCGATGACGATCAACGGGCCCGCGCCGACGATCCTGGCGTTCTTCCTGAACACCGCGGTCGATCAGGCGGTAGCCACCTTCCGTTCGCAATACCGGCGGGAGCCCACGGGGGACGAGGCGGCCGCGCTGCGCGCCCGGGTCCTGTCGACCGTGCGCGGCACGGTGCAGGCCGACATACTGAAGGAGGACCAGGGGCAGAACACCTGCATCTTCTCCACCGAGTTCTCCCTGCGGATGATGGCCGACATCCAGGAGTGGTTCATACAGCACCAGGTGCGGAACTTCTACTCGGTGTCGATCTCCGGCTACCACATCGCCGAGGCCGGGGCGAACCCGATCAGCCAGCTCGCGTTCACCCTGGCCAACGGGTTCACCTACGTGGAGTCCTACCTCGCGCGCGGCATGAAGATCGACGACTTCGCGCCGAACCTGTCGTTCTTCTTCTCCAACGGCATGGACCCCGAGTACACGGTGATCGGCCGGGTAGCCCGGCGGATCTGGGCGGTCGCGATGCGCGAGCGCTACGGCGCGAACGAGCGGTCGCAGAAGCTGAAGTACCACATCCAGACGTCCGGCCGGTCCCTGCACGCGCAGGAGATGGCGTTCAACGACATCCGCACCACGCTGCAGGCGCTGTGCGCCGTCTACGACAACGCCAGCAGCCTGCACACCAACGCCTACGACGAGGCCGTGACCACGCCGAGCGAGGAGTCGGTGCGCCGGGCCCTGGCGATCCAGCTGATCATCAACCGGGAATGGGGCCTGGCGATGAACGAGAACCCGCTGCAGGGCTCCTTCATCGTGGAGGAACTGACCGACCTGGTCGAGGAGGCCGTGCTGCGCGAGTTCGAGGCGATCAGCGAGCGCGGCGGGGTGCTCGGCGCCATGGAGACCGGCTACCAGCGCGGCAAGATCCAGGATGAGTCGATGCTGTACGAGCGGCGCAAGCACGACGGGACGCTGCCCGTCATCGGCGTCAACACCTTCCGCAACCCGCGCGCCGATGCGGCGCATCCCGCCGCGATCCCCCTGGCCAGGGCCACCGAGGTAGAGAAGAAGTCCCAGCTGGACCGGGTCCGCGACTTCCAGGCCAGGCACGCCGACGAGGCGCCCGCCGCCCTGGAGGCGCTCAAGGACGCCGCCCGCTCCGGCGCCAACGTGTTCGCCGTCCTCATGGACGCCGCGCGGGTATGCAGCCTGCAGCAGGTCACCGACGCGTTCTTCGAGGTCGGCGGCCAGTACCGGCGCAACGTCTGACCTAGTAGGGAGAATCGATGACGGATCTTCTCGGCTACGCGCCGTCGCCCGAGCACGAACTGCTGCGCCAGACGGTCCGGGAGCTGGCCGAGGCGAAGATCGCCCCGGCGGCGGCGGACGTCGACGAGGGCAGCCGGTTCCCGCAGGAGGCGCTTGACGCGCTGACGGGCGCGCGGCTGCACGCCGCGCACATACCGGAATGCTACGGCGGTGAGGGCGCTGACGCGCTCGCCACCGCGATCATCATCGAGGAGGTGGCCCGCGCCTGTGCCTCTTCCTCGCTGATCCCCGCGGTCAACAAGCTCGGCACGGTGCCGCTGCTGCTGTCGGCGTCGGAGGAGCTCAAGCGGAAGTACCTGCCGCGGGTGGCCCGCGGTGAGGCGCTGTTCTCCTACGCGCTGTCCGAGGCGGGCGCGGGGTCAGACGCGGCCGGCATGACGACCAGGGCGGTGCGTGACGGGGACTGGTGGGTGCTGAACGGCAGCAAGATGTGGATCACCAACGCCGGGGCCTCGGAGTACTACACGGTGATGGCCGTCACCGGCCCCGGCCGCGGCGCGCGCGGTATCTCGGCGTTCGTGGTCGAGAAGACCGATCCCGGGGTGAGCTTCGGCGCGCCGGAGAAGAAGCTCGGCATCAAGGGGTCGCCGACCCGCAGCGTCATCATGGAGGACACCCGGATCCCCGCCGACCGCATCATCGGGGCCGAGGGCACCGGGTTCAAGACCGCCCTCGCGACCCTCGACCACACCAGGATCACCATCGCGGCCCAGGCCCTCGGGATCGCGCAGGGCGCGCTCGACTACGCCGTCGGCTACGTGAAGGAGCGCAGGCAGTTCGGGCAGCGGATCGCGGACTTCCAGGGCGTGCAGTTCATGCTCGCCGACATGGCCATGAAGCTGGAGGCCGCCAGGCAGCTGACGTATCACGCCGCCGCGCAGTCCGAGCGGGCCATGGCCGGGGAGAAGGTCCCTGGCCTGACGTTCGCGTCGTCGGCGGCCAAGTGCCTGGCCGCCGACACCGCGATGGCGGTCACCACCGACGCGGTCCAGCTGCTCGGCGGCTACGGGTACACCCGCGACTTCCCCGTCGAGCGGATGATGCGGGACGCCAAGATCACCCAGATCTACGAGGGGACCAACCAGATCCAGCGGGTCGTCATGGCTCGCAGCCTGCTCGCCTGAACGCGATGACACCGGACGCGATGACACCGGACGAGCTGCCCCGTGACGACCTCGGCTACCCGGTCAGGGTCAGCCACCCGGTGGACCGCGTCGTGTCGCTCGTGCCGTCGCTGACCGAGTCGGTTGCCGCTGCGCGGGCGGGAGCGCTCGCGGGCGCGACCATCTGGTGCACCCATCCTGAGGGACTTGACGTGCCGCGGGTGCGTGGCACGAAAAACCCCGACCTGGCCGCCATCGCCCGGCTGTCGCCGGGGATCGTGCTCGCCAACCAGGAAGAAAACCGGCGGGTCGACGTGGAGCGGCTGCGCGCGGCCGGGATACCCGTCTGGGTCACGGTGATCCGGACCCTCGACGAGGCGGTCGCGGCGCTGCGCCGGATGTTCCGCGAGGCGCTCGGCTGGCCGGAGCCCGGCTGGCTCGCGGAGATCGAGGACGTGTGGCGACCGCCAGCACCCGGCCAGGCGGTTCCCGCCGCCATCCCGATCTGGCGGGACCCGTGGATGGTCGTCGGGTCCGGCACCTTCACCGGGGACGTCGCGTCGCGGCTCGGGCTGCGCAACGTATACGGGAGCCATCCCGAGCGGTACCCGCACGTCAGCCTGGAGGACCTGCGCGAACGCCAGCCGGAGGTCATCGTCTTGCCGGATGAGCCCTACCGCTTCACCGCCGGCGACGGCCCGGAGATGTTCGCCGGGCGCCGGGTGGCGCTGGTGGAAGGGCGCAGCCTGACCTGGTATGGCCCGTCCCTGGTCGCCGCCCGCTCCCTGCTCCTCGCGCAGCTGTCGGGTGCCCGCGTTCCCTGAGCTGCCCTCAGTCCGCGGGCGGCAGGTCGTGCACCTGCTGGGCCGTGATGTTGAGGTGGAATCCGTCCGCGCTCACCTCGGCCACGGCCGACCGCGGGACGAGCACCGCCTTATGGCTCAGCAGGTGCCCCGTCCGCAGCAGCACGGAGGTCACCCGGCCGGTGTCGGGATCGACGGCGATCCCCTGCACGTGGCCGACGTCACGGTCGGTCGCGTGCGCGTGCTGACCGGCGGCTACCTCAGCCTCACCGGGCAGCTGGTCCGGGATGATGTTGACCGTGAATTCCTGCTCGCTTCCTGGCTGACTCGGCAAGCCAGGCGCGCCCATGACTCCGGGCGGAGCGTAATCAGGCCCCGATGCCGTCGACGGCCCGGGGCGAACCTGGTATTCCTCGGTGTCCGGGTAGACATACGTCGCCTCGGCGGGATCGAGCGTTCCGAACTCCGACATGGTGCAGCCGAGCCGTATCGGGCCCCGGGAGCCATCGGGAGGCTCGTTATCGACCAGGCCGAGCGGGACAAGCCGGCCCGGTGCCTGCCTGCGCGCCTGCTCGACGACGAGGTGGGTGACCACGTCATCGCCGGGACTGACGACGAGGCTGCTGAGCCTGCCGCACGCTCCGTCGGCGCAGCAAACGTCAGCACCCAGCCTGAACAACTGCGTCTTAGACACTGCCTGCCCCCTTCGGCGTTGTCCTCAGTGATCTAATTGTAGCGAAGTAATGACGTTCTGTGATTTATGCCCCGCATCACGGTCATGAGTCCGCCCACAGGCCGCCGATCGCCTCAGCGAGCAGCCCGGCCACGTCGCCGAGCCGGTGCGCCCCGCCTGACACCACCGGCACGCCGTCGACCCATACCGAGTCGATGTCGGCCGCGGTGGCGGCGAGCAGGACCTGCGCGGGGTCGACCCCGGCGGTGCGAACCGTGTCCAGGCGCACGCACACCAGGTCAGCCCGCCAGCCGGGGGCGATGACCCCGGCATCGGGCCAGCCGAGCGAGCCGTGCGCGGTCGCGGCGGCCAGCAGCTCATCCGGCCGGAACCGCCCGCGCTCCAGCGAGGCCAGCCGTTCGCCGGACTCCAGGGCCCGCGCCTCGCCGATCAGGTCCACGACCGCGTTCTGGTCGCTGCCCAGTGAAAGGCGCGACCCGGCGTCCGCGAGCGCGCGAGCGGGGCCGATGCCGTCGGCGAGGTCCTGCTCGGTGGTCGGGCAGAAGCAGGCGGTGACCCGCGCGCCGCCCAGTTCCCGGATGTCGCCCGCGCAGAGATGGGTCGCGTGCACCACGGTGGTGCGCGGCGTGAGCGCGCCGCTCATCCCAAGCAGTGCGGTCGGGGTGCGGCCGTAGAACGCCTGCGCCGCGCGGTTCTCCGCGGGCTGCTCCGACAGGTGAACGTGCAGCGGGCGCCCCGCACTCGCGGCGACGACCCCGGCGAGGTCATCCCGGGCCACGGCCCGCACCGAATGGATGGCCGCGCCGGTGACCGTGCCGGGCCCAGTATCCGGGGGCGGGGTGTCGATCTCGCCGACGCGGGACGCCCACGCGTCAACGGTCTTGTCGCTGAAGCGGAGCTGGAGCTCATCCAGCGGGAGATGGCCGGTCTCGCCGAGCCCGCCCTCCAGGTAGCAGGTATCGAGCAGGGTGAGCCGGAGGCCGGCGTCCCGCGCGGCCTGCTGCAGCGCGTGGCCCATCGCGTTCGGGTCGGCGTACGGCTGGCCGCCCGGCCCGTGGTGGACGTAGTGGAACTCGCCCACCGTGGTGATGCCCGCGAGGGCCATCTCCGCGTACACCGCCCGGGCCAGCGCCAGGTAGTTGTCCGGATCGAGGCGCGAGGCCAGCGCGTACATGGCATCGCGCCAGGTCCAGAACGTGCCGCCGCCCGCGTGGGTGCGCCCGCGCAGCGCCCGGTGGAACGCGTGGCTGTGCGCGTTCGCGAAACCGGGCAGGACGGCGCCGCTCAGCCGCACCGCCCCCGGTGGCGGAACGGCGCCCGGTGTCACCTCGGTGAACCGTCCCCCGTCGACCTTGACAAGGACGTCCTGCGCCGGCCCGGACGGCAGCAGCGCGTGGCGCGCGAACAGCGTGGTCATGTCATCGGGACGCGGACGCCGCCGTCCGGGTGCGCGACCAGCGGAGCGTCGTCGACGGCGTCGCCGGAGTCGATATGCCGGATCACGCCCATGCCGGGGTCGTTGGTGAGCACCCGCTCGATCTTGGCCGCGGCGAGCGGCGTGCCGTCGGCGACGGTCACCTGCCCGGCGTGGATCGACCGGCCGATCCCGACGCCGCCGCCATGGTGCAGCGACACCCAGGAGGCCCCCGACGCGGTATTGACCAGGGCGTTCAGCAGCGGCCAGTCGGCGATCGCGTCGGAACCGTCGGCCATCGACTCGGTCTCCCGGTAGGGTGACGCGACCGAGCCGCAGTCGAGGTGGTCGCGGCCGATGACGACCGGCGCGCTGAGCTCGCCGGAGGCCACCATCTCGTTGAACCGCGCGCCCGCCTTGTCGCGCTCGCCGTAGCCGAGCCAGCAGATGCGCGCGGGCAGGCCCTGGAACGCGACGCGCTCCTGGGCGGCGCTGATCCACTTGTGCAGCCGCGCGTTGTCCGGGAACAGGTCAAGCACGGCCTGGTCGGTGGCGTAGATGTCCTTCGGGTCGCCGGACAGGGCCGCCCAGCGGAACGGGCCCTTGCCCTGCGTGAACAGCGGGCGGATGTAGGCGGGCACGAAGCCGGGGAACGCGAACGCCCGGCCGAAGCCGCCGCGGCGCGCCTCGTCGCGGATGGAGTTGCCGTAGTCGAAGACCTCGGCGCCGGCGTCCTGGAAGCCGACCATCGCCTCAACGTGCCTGGCCATCGAAGCACGCGACCGCTGCGTGAACTCCTCCGGCTTCTTGCTCGCGTAGTCGTCCCAGTCGCCCAGGTCCACGCCCTCGGGCAGGTACGACAGCGGGTCGTGGGCCGACGTCTGGTCGGTGACGATGTCGACCGCCACGCCGCGGCGCAGCAGCTCGGGCAGCACGACCGCGCAGTTGCCGGCCAGGCCGACCGACAGCGCGCGACGTTCGGCCCTGGCGCGCTCGCACCGGGCGATCGCGTCGTCGATGCCGTCGGCCACCTCGTCGAGGTAGCGGTGCTCGACCCGGCGGCGCAGGCGCGCCGGGTCGACGTCGACCACCAGGCACACGCCCTCGTTCAGCGTCACCGCGAGCGGCTGCGCGCCGCCCATGCCGCCGCAGCCGCCGGTGACGGTGAGCGTGCCGGCCAGGGTGCCGCCGAAGCGCTTGGCGGCGACGGCGGCGAAGGTCTCATAGGTGCCCTGCAGGATGCCCTGGGTGCCGATGTAGATCCACGACCCGGCGGTCATCTGGCCGTACATCATCAGGCCGAGCTGCTCAAGGCGGCGGAACTCCGGCCAGGTGGCCCAGTCGCCGACCAGGTTGGAGTTGGCGATCAGCACCCGCGGCGCCCACTCGTGGGTGCGCATGACGCCGACCGGCTTGCCCGACTGCACGAGCATCGTCTCGTCCTCGCGCAGCTCGGTGAGCGTGCGGATGATCGCGTCGTAGCTGGCCCAGTTGCGGGCGGCGCGGCCGGTGCCGCCGTAGACGACGAGGTCGTCGGGGCGCTCGGCCACCTCGGGGTCGAGGTTGTTCATCAGCATCCGCAACGGGGCCTCGGTCTGCCAGGACCGGGCGGTGAGCGTGGTGCCGCGCGGAGCGCGGACGGGGCGGGCGCCTTCCATGTCGGGTCTCCTCAGGGTGTTGTCACGGATTAGAGCAGCGGGCCGCAGGCGGACTCGGCGGCGGCGACGAGCGCACCGGACCGGACGAGTTCGGTGGCGGCGGCGATGTCGGGGGCGAGGTAGCGGTCCGGGCCAGGTCCGGCGACCCGCTGGCGCAGGGCGTCGCGGGCCGCGGCCGTCGCCGGGGCGGGGGTGAGCGGCAGGCGCAGGTCGAGCGCCCGGGCGGCGGTCAGGATCTCGATCGCCAGCACCTGCGTCAGGGCGTCGACGGCGCGGCGCAGCTTGCGGGCGGCCGACCAGCCCATCGAGACGTGGTCCTCCTGCATCGCGCTTGACGGGATCGAGTCGACGGAGGCCGGCACGGCCAGGCGCTTCAGTTCCGAGACGAGGGCGGCCTGGGTGTACTGGGCGATCATGTAACCGGAGTCGACCCCCGGGTTGTCGGCCAGGAACGGGGGCAGGCCGTGGTTACGGGCGCGGTCGAGGAACCGGTCGGTCCGCCGCTCGGCGACCGAGGCGAGGTCGGCCGCGGCGATGGCGAGGAAGTCGAGCACGTAGCCGACCGGCGCGCCGTGGAAGTTGCCATTGCTTTCGACCCGGCCGTCGAGCGTGACGACGGGGTTGTCGACGGCGCTGGCGAGCTCGCGGTCGCGGACCAGGCGGGCGTGCGCGAGCGTGTCGCGGCCGGCCCCGTGCACCTGCGGCGAGCAGCGCAGTGAGTAGGCGTCCTGCACGCGGGTGCACCCCGGGCCGCGGTGGCTGGCCATGATGCCGGAGCCGGCGAGCAGCGCCCGCAGGTTGGCGGCGCTGTCGGCCTGACCCGGGTGCGGGCGCAGCGCCTGCAGGTCCGCGGCGAACACCGCGTCGGTCCCGAGCTGCGCCTCGACGCTCATCGCGGCGGCGAGGTCGGCCGTGCGGAACAGCCGCGCGAGGTCGTGAGTGGCGAGCGTCAGCATGCCGAGCATGCCGTCGACCCCGTTGGTGAGGGCCAGGCCCTCCTTCTCGCGGAGCACGAGCGGGGTGATGCCGGCCGCGGCGAGCGCGTCGGCCGCGGGCCGCGCCTCGCCGCCGGCCCCTCCTGTGCTGACGCGTACCGTGCCCTCGCCCATCGCGGCGAGCGCGCAGTGCGCCAGCGGGGCCAGGTCCCCGGAGCAGCCAAGCGAGCCGAACTCGTGGACGATCGGGGTGATGTCCGCGTTCAGCATCGCCGCGTAGGTCTCCGCGGTCTGCAGGCGGACGCCGGTGCGGCCAGTGGCCAGCGTCGACAGGCGCAGCAGCATCAGCGCGCGGACGACCTCGCGCTCGACCTCCGGCCCGGAGCCCGCCGCGTGCGAGCGGATGAGGCTGCGCTGCAAGGCCACGCGGTCTTCGGTGGCGATGTGCTTGGTGGCCAGCGCCCCGAACCCCGTGGAGATGCCGTAATGCGGCTCGGGATCGCCGGCCAGCGCCTCGATGACATCCCGGCTCGCGACGATGGCCTTGCGCGCCTCGTCGTCAAGCCGCACCCGCGCGTCATGGCGGGCGACGGCAATCACCTGCTGCTCGGTCAGCGCCTCGACGCCCACTGCGATCTCGTTCATAAACCCCATGGTGCGGCGCGGACCGTTGCTTGTGACCTCCTGCACCGGCATCACTGTCTGGGATTACAGATTCAGGAAGATGCGCCCAGGCGCCGGCTGACTTCCGCCGCGGTCCGCGCCGCCCGGGCGGCCAGGCGCGCATGTTCCCGCGCGTCAGCCTCCGCGGCCGGGAACGTGATCGCGACCGCGGCGGCCGGGTAGCCGGCGCGGTCGCTGGCGGCCACCGCGACCGAGGCGAACCCCGCTGTCACCTCGCCGTCCTCGGACGCGAAACCCTGACGGCGCGCCTCGGCGAGCAGTTGCCGCAGCGCGGTGAGCGACCGCGGGCCGCGGTCATTGCGCGTCGCGAAGCTGCCCGGTTCCGCGTACAGCGCGCGCACCTGCGCCCTGGGCATCTGCGCCAGCATCGCCCGGCCGCTGGCCGTCAGGTGGGCCGGCAACCGCACGCCGACGTCCGTGATCAGCGGCGGCCGGCCGGTCGCGCGTTCCTCGATGACGTAGATGACATCGCGCCCGTGCATGATCGCCAGGTGCGCATTCTGGCCGGTGTGGTCAACCAGGGCGGCCAGGGGCGCTCGCGCCAGCCGCTGGAGCGACGTCTGCCGCGCGTAGCCAGAGGCCAGTTCGTACACGGCGACGCCGAGGGCGTAACGCCGTTCCTCGGCCACGTGGACGACGAATCCGGCCTGGATCAGCGTGTCGAGCAGGTGGTAGGTCGTGGACCGCGGCAGGCCGAGCTCACGGCTGATGTTCGCCGCGGCCGCTGGCTCCGCTTGCGTGCCGAGGTACCGCAGCACCGCCAGCGCCTGCGCGGCCGCGGGGACGACTGCCACAGCGGCATCCTACGTCTGGGAACCCAGACACTGGTACTGAATGAGGTCGAGTACCAGGGCCAGCGGCGGCCACGCGGGGCGGCCGCGGCGGATCGCGGCGTAGGCCCGCAGCATCACCTGCGGGTGGTGCAGGCTCTGCAGGGTCATGCCCTTCACGGCCGGCTGGCCGGCGGGAAGCAGCCCGACGCCCAGGCCGGCGACGATCATGTCCTGAACCAGTTCGAGGCTGTCCGCCCGGTGCGCGACGCGGGGCTCGAAGCCGGCCAGCGAGCCGAGGACGCGGATCACTTCATCGTCGGCGGTGTTGCGCGAGTTGACGATCCAGTCGTGGTCACGGAACCGGCCGAAGGCTTCCGGCGCGGTCCCGCGTCCCCGGCCCGGGTCGGACGGCACCCCGAGGCTCCACCGGGTGCTGCCGAGGATGCGGATGTCCAGGTCACGGGGAAAGGTGGCCGGGGCGAGGTTGTAGTCGTAGACCAGCGCGAGGTCGGTCTCGTCGTTGGCCAGCAGGCCGAGCGCCTCGGCCGGCTCGTGCTCGTGGATGTGCAGGCTCACCCGGGGATGCTGGGCGGCGAGTATCCGGGCGACCGGCAGCAGGACCTGCCGGGCGGCGGTGGCGAACGACGCCGCCCGCACGACGCCGGCCGGCACCGCCGAGGGGTCCAGGTCAAGGCGGGCGGCCTCCAGGGCGGCGAGGATGGTGACCGCGTGGGCAGCCAGGCGCTCGCCGGCGGGGGTGAGCCGTACCCGCCGCCCGGCCGGCTCGGTCAGCGGCGTGCCCGCCTCCCGCGCGAGCACCGCGAGCTGCTGGGAGACGGTGGAGGTGGTGACGTGCATGGTCTCCGCGACCGCCCGCATCGAGCCAAGGCGGGACAGCTCAAGCAGCAGTTCCAGGCGGCGCGGGTCCATCTCAAGATTGTTCACATTCACTGAACGGTATGTCAATGAAAATCAAGTGGACATGAATGATCGCGGTGTATGTACTGAAAAGCGTGAACGTCCTTCCGGTTCCGCAGCGGTCCCGGGCCCGGGCCGGCACGCTGATGGCCGTGGGCTCGATGACGTGCGTCCAGTTGGGCCTGGCGCTGTCGGTGCACCTGTTCGGCCAGGTCGGCCCGCTGGGTGCCGCATGGCTGCGGCTGGCGTGGGCCGGCCTGCTCCTGGCGGCCTGGGTGCGGCCACGGCCGTGGCGCTTCCCGCGCCGGGTGCTGCTCGCCGCGGTCATGCTTGGCGTCGTGACCGCGGGAGTGACGATGCTGTTCATGGCCGCGGTGGCCCGGCTGCCGCTGGGCACCGCCAGCGCCCTGGAGTTCCTCGGGCCGCTGGCCGTGGCCGTCGCTCGTGGCCGGGGCGGCCGGCTGCTGCTGTGGCCAGCGCTTGCCGCGGCCGGCGTGCTGCTGCTCACCCGGCCGTGGCAGGGCGGCGGTGACCTGGCCGGCATCGCGTGCGCACTCGGCGCCGCCGGCTGCTGGGCCTGCTACATCCTGCTTACCCAGGCGGTCGGCGACGAGCTTTCCGGCGTGCAGGGACTCGCGGTTTCCCTCCCGGTGGCCGGGCTGGCGGCCACGCTCGTGGCTGGCCCGGCCGTCATCCCCGTGCTGACCCCGCGGCTGATACTGGCCGGCCTTGGCCTGGCCCTCCTGCTGCCCGTGGTGCCGTTCAGCCTTGAGATGTACGCGCTGCGACGGCTGAGCACCGCGGCCTTCGGCACCCTGATGTCCCTGGAGCCGGCGATCGCCCTGATCGCCGGCGGCCTGCTGCTGCACCAGCGGCCCGGGGCATGGTCCCTCGTCGGCGTTGCCTTCGTGGTCGCCGCGGGCATCGGCGCCGAGCGGACCGGCGCCCGGCCAGCCGGCCAAGAGCCAGTTGGCCAGGGACCGGACCGGAATCAGCCGGCCACTGTGCCAACGTGATTTTGAAATGTGATTTCCATGGCGTCGGAATAGTGATCGCGGCCGCGCCCGAATGCTTTGCTGAAAGTTCTATGAATAGTCACTGAGGGGACATTTAATCTGCTTAGCCGCACGTTCATCGTTGGCCGCGAAAGGAGATCACATGAACCTTGGAGACAGGTCCAGATCAGTTCGCCGCATCACCACGCTGGTCGGCGTCGCGACGCTGATCACGGGTTTCGGCGCGGCGGTGGCCACGTCACCGGTCCACGCGTCGGTATCATCGGCCGCCAGTACCGTGACCGCAGCCAGTACCGTGACCGCAGCCAG
>Ga0265338_10003262_pt1 | contig 23062 bp, 15 predicted proteins | sample 42126metaG_FD_193579 | JGI IMG/M metagenome (GOLD analysis project Ga0265338, IMG submission 193579) | Rhizosphere microbial communities from Carex aquatilis grown in University of Washington, Seatle, WA, United States - 4-21-26 metaG | ecosystem: Host-associated > Plants > Roots > Rhizosphere... | reverse complement strand
AGCAGAAACGCCCGCCAGCGCGAGAATTCACAGCTAACGGGCCGTTTTCGCAGGTGGTGGCAGGTGTTGGGTTCGAACCAACGTAGGCTGAGCCGACGGTTTTACAGCCCTATCCTCCTGTTCGAGGCTTATGCCGCTGACCTGCGGTTATGTGCTTCGAGGCGGGATTTGTGGCCGCCGCCGTCCGCTATGCGTCCGTGCGCTGAGAGCCGGCGGCGAGGTGACGCACGGACGGGTACGGACGGCGGCGTCAGGAGGCTGCGCCTTCACGCCCCCGATCCGGGCCTTTGTGGCCCTTGACCTGCGGCGTTCAAGATGCCATTTCACCTTCGCCGTCTTCCTCGTCCCCCGGTTCTGGCCGGGTGTCCTTGCTGCCGAGGGCGTCGGTGATGCGCTGGTTGGCGGCATCAGCCTGGCCGTCAATGCAGTGGGCGTAGATCTTGAGCAGGACCGCGACGCCGTGCCCGCCGCGGCGGGCGACCTCGGTCGCGGGCACCCCGGAGTTGAGCCACAGCGAGACTGCCGCGTGCCGCAGGTCGTAGGGGCGGCGGCCGAGCGGGGAGCGGAACTGCGCCTCGGTCAAGGCGTTCTTCCTTGCCTCGGTCCACACGGCGCTGTAGGCGGAGTCCTGGATGATGCCGCCCCGGGTGGTCTGGAAGATCCGCCCGTCCGGGGTCGTGCCGTACTTCTTGATGTGGACGCGGAGCAGCTTGACGAGTTCGGGCGGGATGGGGATGGTGCGGGTCTCATTGTCGGCGCGGTGCTTCAGGCCGCGTTCCTGCCGGGAGGTGCCGTGGTCGGTCCAGGCCGTCCCGGCCCGGGACGCCGAGGCGGCCAGCACGATCCTCCCCCACCCCTTGGCCGGCAGGTACAGGTCGGCCTCGCGGAGCATGACCGCCTCCGACGGGCGCAGCGCGGCGTAGTACAGGCAGCCGTAGAACGCCTCCAGGTGCGCGCCCCGGTCGGACAGTCCGCGGACGGCGGCCAGGAGCTTGCTGGCCTGGGCGGGGCTGACGACGACGCGCCGGTCGACGGTCGCCGCGACGGCGGGGGCGGTCCACTGGATGCGGTCGATCGGATTGGAGGGCAGGCGGCCGAGCTCGACGGCGTAGCCGAGGGCGTTGTAGAACACCGACCGCTTGCGCCGCTGCGTCGACCCGGCGGCGGGCTTTCCCGCCAGGGTCTTGGCGCACGCGCCGAGCGCGACCCGCACCACCGCCGGGTCGTCCAGCGCGCTGAGCGGGAGGGAGGCGCGGGCGGCCCAGCCGAGCGCCAGGGCGATCTCGCGCGGCGGGCCGGTGTCGCGGGTAGCGGGGTTGAACGCCCAGGCGAACAGCGCCCGGCGCAGCACCCTCGGCTCGGGCGCGCCTTTCTCCTTCCCAATGAGGGCGACCGTGACGGTGACCAGGGACTCGGCGACCGAACGGCGGGAGACCGGGGCCAGGCCCGCCCACTTGGCCTCGGCGTAGCCGCGGGCGTGTTCGTACCAGGTGACGATCTCCTCGGTGGTCTCGGCGGCTGGGAGGCCGGTGCGGGGGCTGAAGGGCCGGCGGTCGCGGGCGGCGTCTTTGAGGATGTCGAGGAAGGCGTCGGCGAGGGTCTTGTTCTTGAACGACTTGCAGTGCTCCTGGCCGTTGACGGCCCACCGGACCCGGTAGCGTCCGCCGCTGGCGTTGTCGGCGATCTTCCTGGTGTCCCAGAACCTGACATCGTAACTATCCATCTGCTGTCTGCTCCTCTGCGGTCGTGGCTTCTTCCAGGCGGCGCAGCCACAAGGTGAGCGCGCTGCGCCGGACCCGCACCCCGCCGCCCGGCAGCCGCACCGCTGGCGGCCCGGCGCCTTGCCGGCGCCAGCGGTAGAAGGCCGCCCGGGATACCCGCAGCTCGGCGGTCACCTCCTCGATCGTGAGCAGCGGGTCGCCCGGGGCTCCGGGGTCTGGGCCCGGGGTGGCGGGGGGCCGGGCGGGAGCGGTCTGGGTTCCCGGGGGCGGCCCGTCCGTGGGGTCGCGACGACGGACGCTCCGCTCCGCCCGGCCTGTCAAGTCCGGCCCCCGCCGGGCCGGCGGCGACGGGCGGCTGCCCGGGGCGCCCGACCCTTCCCGCTGGGGAAAGAGGTAAGACCCCGCAGCCGCGCTCGGCGGCGGGGCTGGGGCTGGCGGGCGGCCCGGCCCTGCCGAAGGGAAGGCCGACAGGGGCGGGCGCGGGGTGGCCCCGGGCGGTGACCTCGTGCGCGCCCACACCGTTGCCGGGGCTGGAGGCAGCCGACCCTGATGCCGGCCGGCGGGGTGTGCTGGCCTGCCGCCCGGGACCGCAGGCATCCAGCCCCCACTCCGGCCGCCGTGTCAAGTCCACCTCGATGCGAGCTGGTAACCGCCCCACCAGGAGGGGACGGCACGGAACGAGGGCCGAGCACCGGGCTGTACCTCGGGCAGCCGGTACGGGCACGTCAGCTGCGCGCGCGTAATGCTGACTGAAGGATCCGTCATAGGCCGCTCCCTCCCGCCTCTTGTTTTCCATCCATTACAGAAATCCGGTTTTTCGGGCTCTCTTTCACTCGCGTCCGGAAGCTTGGTGCAGGTGAGACAGGAAAACGCGCGGTTGTTGCGGGTACTGGAGGTTCGCTGTTGGTGCGGCCGAGGCGTTGTCTGCAGCTCGCGCTTCTCCCGGGTCATGACTCCGTTAGCCTGTGAAACGGCGCCCACTTCTCAGCCGAGATTCTTGCGATCCTCGCCTGCCCGAAGGAACGCTGGGGAAAGATGCTTAGGTGGACTATGACCTGAACCGGCTGGGTGAGCGCGAGTTCGAGCACCTGACACAGGCCCTGACGCTGCAAGTACTGGGGCCGGGTGTGGAAGTGTTCGGGGATGGCCCTGACGGCGGGCGAGAGGCCGCATTCGAGGGCCGGGTGTCTTTCCTGGAACCGGATCCGCAAGGGCCGTGGAACGGATACGGGGTGGTCCAGGCCAAGTTCCATTACCGCCCGAGAGACGCCGCCGAAGGGGCGAGCTGGCTGAAGGAACAACTCAGGAACGAATTCGACAGATGGCTGGACAAGGATTCCAGGCGAGGTCGCGTTCCTGAATACTTCCTGGCCGTAAGCAACGTGGTCCTGTCGCCATATCCGGGGACGGGCGGGATCGATTCCGTGAACAGCATGATCGCGGAATACGCGGCCAGGCTAGGCATCAGGGGCTGGCAGGTCTGGGCCTATGACAAGCTATGCAGGCTACTGGACATGTACCCCGACATCGCCCGCAGGTACTACGGCTTGATCACGCCCGGTGATGTACTGGCTAAGATGCAGGACCTCCTCTGGGGCTCGGCAGGGAATCTCGGCGACGTGTTGAGAGCGTACGTAGTCCGGGAGTTGCGTGCCGATCATCTGGTGCACTTGGACCAGGCGGGCGCGAGGGATGATCAAGGTCTTGCGCTGCCCGAGATCGCCATTGACCTCCCAGCGGAACTGGTCAGCGGGAAGGATGTCCTGGTCACCGCCTACGTGATCGAACGCGGTGACCGGGTCCTGCGACCAAGCGCCGGGGCTCGGATGAGCCGGCTGGTCATTCTCGGCGGGCCGGGGCAGGGCAAGACCACGCTGGCTCAGCTGATATGCCAGACGTACCGGGTAGCCCTGCTCGCGGAAGTCCCTGCGCATCGCTTGACGCCCGGTGTCCGGTCTTTGCTCGATGAGTTCCAGGGGTCGCTGCTCGGCATTCTCGGCATCAATCTGCCCGCGGTGCGCCGGTGGCCGGTTCACGTTCGCCTGGATCAGTACGCCGATGCGATCTCCCGCGATCCCGATCTCACGCTGCTGCGGTACATCGCGAACCGGGTAAATGCGCGTGCCGAGCGCACGGTGACTGCCGGGCATCTCATCGACTGGCTGGAGCAATGGCCATGGCTGGTCGTACTCGACGGCCTTGACGAGGTGGCTGACCAGAAGGCCCGCGATGAGCTTCTACAGCACGTGACTGAGTTCCAGGACACGGCGGCCGAGCACGACGCGGATCTCCTCCTGGTCGCGACCACTCGCCCGCAGGGGTACGCGGATGAGTTTGACCCGTCATGTTTCGAGTACCTGACGCTACGTCCGCTCAGGGAGTCGGAGGCCCTTCGGTACGCCGAACGGCTGGCCGCTGCCCGTCATGCCGATGACCTCGGCAAACAGGAGGAGATTGTTGAACGCGTTCGCGGCGCGGTGCGGGAGGAGCGGACGGCGCGGCTGATGCGTTCACCGCTCCAGGTGACGATCATGTCGCTGCTCCTGGAACGCCGGCGGGCCGCACCTCAGCATCGGTACGAGCTGTTCAAGGGATATTACGATGTGGTGCTTGCCAGGGAACAGGCCAAGAAGTCGGCCCACGCGCAGCTGCTCGAACGCTACGCCGGGCATGTGGAGGCGCTGCAGGAGGTCGTAGGCCTGCTATTGCAGAAGAGATCAGAGCGACAGGGTGACGCGGAGGCATCCCTGCCGCAGGACGAGCTGCGCGCGCTCGCCGGGTCGCTGCTGAAGGCGGAGCAGTACGATCCGGATGCCGCCGATGACCTTGCGAGCAAGCTGGTGACGATGACGCTAAACCGGCTGGTGCTGCTGGTACCGCTGCCTGGCGGTGGGATCGGGTTCGAAGTGCGGAGCCTGCAGGAGTTCATGGCAGCGCGGGCGCTCGTCTCTGGCCCAGATCTCCGGATCGTTGCCAACCTTCAAGTTGTTGTCGCGTCCGCGCACTGGCGCAACACGTTGTTGCTCGCCGCGGGCCGGCTGTTCGCCGAGCGGAGCCACTTGCGCGGCGAACTGCTGACCGCGATGCGCAATAGGGACACCGTCGACGCGCTAACAAGCGCGGTCATCCCCGCCGCGCACCTAGCCGTTGACCTGCTGGAGGAAGGGATCGCCGAGACATCGCCGGGCCACGAGACCGCACTGGTCCAGCATGCACTGGAGCTGTTGAGGAAGCCTCCCGACTTTTATCTCGTGCGCCTGGCCGAGGTCCTTGCGGGAGTCATGCGCCGGAACCAGCAGGCGGCAACGGCGGCCGGAACGGCGGTGACCGAGGCCGTTGCCTCGCCGGGCCAGGCAGCGCTCAGCGCCATGATGGTCAGCGCTGTGTGGGCGAACGGCACCGGGGCTGCGGCTGGAAGGGCCCGCGGTTGGCTCGCGGACGGCAAGGCCGCCTTTCCCGCGACGGACCCCAAGCGACGGTCTGCCCTGGCGAGCTTGCAAGCCGGCTACCCGCTACCGCAACTGCGGGATCTCTCAACACCGGGGACCGGGGCGTTCGAGCCCGTCGAGCTGGCCTCCGTCCTCGAACCGTCGCTGACCGCTCAACACCTGGCGCCTGCGGTACGAGAACAGGCCAGTGAAGTAATCACGGTCATCGGGGAGACACGGCTCATGCGGGATAAGACCGGAGATGTCCCAGTGACGAAAGTGGATCGAGGTTACCTCCCGGACCTCTCGCGGCTGGACGGGCCGCTGGAGGACCCGCAGGTGGCAAAGGCCATCGTCCGGGCAGCCGAAAGCCTGGACCTGACGGACTGGCCGGTGGCAAGCCTGCTGCGCCGGGTGATGGCATTGTGGCTGCAGCGCCAGCCCGTCGCCGGCCGGCTGCTGATGACCAGCCTCAGCGATCTCGAATAGTGATGGCGATGCCCATGGATTTCGCGAGTTCGGCGATCTCCTGAGCCTGAGCGGCCGGAAGCTGCACTTGCAGCGTCCCCTGCAGGTAGCTGACCGACCCGCGGTCCAGCAAATCGAACAGGCGGCGGAAGAGTTGCGCCAGGTTGTCGGTCGCACTTGGTTCGCTGACCAGGTTCTTCATCACGCTGAAGGCAAATACCTGCTCGGCGGGCGAAAGCTTGCCGCCGTCTCCGCCGGGCGGGGGCGGCTGCTGGCCTTCTGGTGGCTGTTGCCCGTCCGCCTGGCTAGCGCCGCGCCCCGGCTGCCCCTTACCTGGTGCGTCCGGTGGTCCGGGTTCCTTGACCGGCTTGGCGGGCTCCGGCTTAGCCAGGCGGTAGGTCGGCGCGTTGAAGTTAATCCCGGTCAGGTCGTTGACGACCACCGGTTCCCCGCCAGCCCGGACGATGCGCAGCCTGTCCTCGCGAACGGCCTGGAAGATGGCCTGCCGCAGGTCGGAGCCGTCAGCGGGCAGCAGGCTGAGCCTCGGCGTATTCCAGAAGGCGTCCCGCACCTCCCCCAGCGGCCGCTGGTAGTCAGCGTCGCGCAGGTTGTGCAGCAGGGCGGTCGCGTCGAATGTCCCCGGCTTGAAGGTTTTCTGGGCTTCCGCGAGCTCGTTCCAGATGATCGTGCCGTCCAGGGTGCCGTTCTCAAGGGAGCGCAGTGTGACCGAGCGGTCGGCCATGGGATCTGGCTGGGTCAGGTACAGCACGGACTGGAACGCCCGCTGGATCGCGTCATCAAGACGCTTGCGGGCTTCGCCTAGCTCCGCCGCGGCCCTCGCCGCCATCTCCTGGTCCGCTTCGACCTCCGGTCCGGCCATCACCTTCTGCCGGGCGGCGTACTCGGCCGCCCTCCCGTGAGCTTGCCCGGCACCGCGGGCGGAGGCGATCAGGAAGACCGCGGACGGCGCCCACCGCACCGCGACAGGCTCCGGTCCGAGTCCCAGTACCGCGGTCACCGCGTCCAGCGTGGCCTGCTGAGTCCCGTTGCCCACCGTGAACATCTCGGGATCGAGCACGAACAACCGTGTCACTCGGGGCTTGTCCAGGTCGGCCGCGACGAGGACGCCGCGGCGGCTCTGACCCGTGACGGCCGGGATGAAGCGTGCCTCGGCAAATGGTTCTGGCTTAAGGAGCGCCTGAGTCCGTTCGGCGATGGCCGCGTAACACTCTGGATCGGTCACCGTGTTCCGCATGGCGCGGATCAGCATGGGCAGCCGCTGCTGGGTGGACAGGAAGTACCGGGCCGACTGCCCGCCCCTGCCGCCGAAGATCTCCACGGTCGCCAGACCGCGCGCCTCGGCGTCGACCAGGTCCCGCACCACGGAATCGGCCTCGGCGTACTCGTATGCCGGGTCAGGAACCATCGTCGCGGCCTTGACCTCAGGGTCTGATGCGCCACGCCGCGAACCGCCACGGGCGCCGACAATCGAGGCAAGGTAGATCATGGTGGCGGCTCGCTCCGCCGCGCGCGGGTTGCTCTTCGCCCACGGAGCCCCCGTTCTGTCCAGGTCGAGGCGGCGTGCGGTGCCGTCGCTGTCTTCCAGGTTCACGATGTCGCTCTGCGCGATCGAGCGGTAATTGTTCTGCGTTTTGAGGTCCTTGATAAGGCCCGAGGTGATCACCGCGTCCCGGACAAGCGGATCGGAAAGCGGCAGGTCACCCGGGCCGATCAGCACCGGCACCCATTCGCCTTCGCCCCTCTTCGCGCGCTGGGCCAGGGCGTAAACGGTCGCGGCGAAGATCATGATGGTGGACCTGACCTGCTGGAACCCGGCCAGGTTGGCCCACTCGGTCTCGGCAAGGTCCATGAGTTGCGGGTGGAACGGGAACGTGCGCTCCACCTCAGCCGCGAAGCGCCTGATCCAGTTCCCGTTCAGCGCACCGAAGACCCGCGACTTCCAGGCCCCCTGATCCAGGATGGGCGCAAGCGCCGCAATGGTCTCGGACCTGGACTTATCGACATCTTCCTGCGAGACGGGAGCGGCGAACAGGCGGCGGCGCAGAATCGACGTGAAGTCGGCATTCTCGTTGACGGAGGTGGCGACCACCCCTTGGCGCTGGAGATAGGACTCGAGGTCGGCGCGGCGCGCCTCGCCCTCGCCGCGCAGGGTGGTCGAGTCCTTCTCCGAACGGATCATGACGATGATCATGGAGACATGCGGCACGGAAGTGACAGCTTCGACAAGCGCGCGCAGGAACGCCATGTCCTGGGCGGCGAGCGACTGATTCTCGCGCCCCTCCAAGCCGTCGCCGATGTAGTTGAGAATCTCATCGATAATGATCAACACGGGCCGGTCGAGCGATGCGATCGCTTCGCCGATCTTCGCCTTGCTCGCGAAGTGCGACTTGAAGCTCTCGAACCGCTCAAATTGATCCGGGAGACCGGCGAAAAGCCGCCACAGGAACCGTTCGTACAGGTTGTAGGCCCACTGCCCGTCCTGTACAGGATCCGGGGAACCCGGCGTCATGTTGTCACACGACAAAACCACCACATGAGGGAAATTCAGGCTCTTAGGAAGCGGCTGCCCCAGCGCCATCTCGGCCTGTTCGAATACCTTGCGCCCGATATCTTCCGCGGCGAGGACCTGCGGGCTAGTCGCGAGGTGCCACGCACCGATGCAGGCATGAGACTTGCCGCCGCCCATGCCCTGGTCGAGCCTGATCAGGGCACGTCCCTGATCTTGCTTGGCGCCCCCGCCCAAGCGGATGGCGATCCTCGCGAGCAGCTCAACAAGCTGGGTCGTGGGCTCGGTGATCCTGCCGTAATAGGAAGCGTCCGCATACCTCGGCCGATTAGCGCCCTGCTCGTACGCAACGCGGTACAGCGAGACCTGCACATCCCCAGGTCGGCCCGAAGAATCAATAATTTCTTCCCGAAGATCAAGCGCCTGCCACCACGGAATCGAAACCGTTCCCTGCATGGCCATCCTTCAATATCGTTGTCGACTTGCCCGCCGTAATCGCTAACAACGATATTGTCGCGCTTTGCCCGGTTAGAACAGGGGTTCTTGCATTTCTCTCGCCGTGATCGCACGAGCCGTTCGGGCCCGAACGTCGCTGGCCTGATGTGTGGCCGATTCGATGCCGCGACGGCTCCGGGTCAGCGCCGTCCAGATCAGCGCGTCCGGGTCGGCTTCAGGAAGCCTTTCGATCAGATGAGTGATTGTGGCCCATAGCTGGTCGTCGTCTCCTTCGCGGTCTGCGGCGACAAGCACGGCGGCGACATCCTCGGCACCGCCCTCCTTCCAAGCCTGCGCTATCGCAAGCACCACATCAATCACTGATGACTGCGCGCTGATCGCGGGGCTCACTTCGCTGGACAGGATGAGCCGGCACCCTTTGCCATCCTGCTTGATCAGCGTCTTGAGATCGGCCGGCGGCAGGCCTGCGGTGAAGCTTTCCCAGCGCAGTTCCGATTTCGCGGTTGACTCTCGCCGGTGCTGCTCCACCCACCACAGCGCGAACTTCGTACGCTCGTCGAAAACTTCCAGCGACAGGGTGTCGATCTTGCTGAGGAGGATCTCCTGAACCGTCCTACGCCCAATCGCAAGCAGTTTCATGAGGTCCACAGGCTGCCCGGTATTGTCGTTTATGACCTCGTACTGTCCGGCCACCTCCATCGCGGGTCCGCAGGACGCCATCACCATGTCGCCGCGGTCCAGGTCCGATCGCTCCCACAACCGCACCCGGTCGGCGATCTCCGCTCGGATCTGGCTCTCTACCGACGCCAGGCTTCCCGGCCCACGCCCCAGACTCGCGGGACGGCAACACATCGTCACCGTGGTCACGATGTTCGACGCGCCGGCTCCAGCCCCGCCCGCCTCCGTCTTCGCCGGCCAAGATCCCGTCATGACGAGCCCTGCGTCATCGAGGGCACCAAGCATCAGGTTCCAAATCTCCATGTCGCCATGGCCGAAGACGATCGTGATCACGCCATCCTCTGCTTTGGCGACGACTCTGCCCATCTCCTCGCAGGCAGCGGACATCAACCGTCGGTAGTGCTCTGGGGTGCGATGGTCTTGGGCCTGGCTGCCGCCGCGCTTGACGATGATCTCCTGGTCTTTTTCCTGAACACCGTCGGGATGCGCGGTCATGGCCAGGCTGACATCGGCGGTGAACATGGCCCGCTTGGCCCACACGTAGAACAGGTCACTGGAGTCGCTGTAGTCGATCATGTCGCCGTATGGCGGGTCGGTGACGATAGCACTCATCGACGAAGCGCCATTCGCCAGCATCGTGGCGGTGCCGTGTTGGATAACGGCGGGGCGGGCAGGAAAGCGCTCCCTGACGCTGCGGAGCGTCGAGATCGTCTTCTTCGCGAGCGACGCCCAAGATCCAGGACCATCCGAAAGGCCACTTTCGAACCAGTCATATGAGTGAAGAATCGCGGCCTGCGCAACGAAGACGTCACCCACCTTAGTGCTGTCGCCTATCTGCAGCCGTGCCCCACGCGTGGACGTCCTCATCTTACGCATCATCGCCGCCGTAGCGTATCCGCTGAGTGCACGCACATACTGCGGGGATATTCCAGCGCTCAAACATTCTTCGGACAAGTCGTTGATGATCCTCGCCAGCCGGACGAAACTGAGCGTCTGCCTCGCGGGAGTGAGGTCACCATAAGTCTTATCGCCATAGTTAACCGACTTGATTGTCCAGGTGTTGCCCGGAGGGATGCGCTCATCAGGTCGAGCGGCGAGTGGGCCGAAGGGGCGCTCTCTGGCGAGCGCGCGTGAGGCGTGATCGGCTGCGGCGTACTCCTGCTCGTCAGGCTCGCGAAATACCTTGGTTCCGTCTTCGGCCAGATCAGCGGCAACCAATAGCGCGTCGCGGCGGAGTCCCTCCGCGCTGAGCCGAGTATGTACCGCCTTTGGATGAACGTGACCGCAGAACGGGCATACGGCAACACGCCCGTCGGACGAGTATTTGCTTTTCCCCGCGAAGACGCGGGTAGGCTTTCCATTAGGCTCTCCGGAGTGCACGACCACACGGAATTCGCCGGTCCGGCGGTCAGCGTCAATGTCAAAGCTTTGTCCGGGATCGAACTCACGTCTGGGGGTGGCCGCACGCGAATGGCGGAGCCAGAGTTCACCGACAAGCGGGAATCGGTTTCCGCACTCCTCGCACGGCAGCGTAGATGCCCACAAATAGCCCCAGGGAAAGGCACCCTCGTGCTTCGGGTAGAACTCGGCCATGCTGACGATGTAACGACGGCCCACCTCGGACAGAAAGGCTTCCACATCCGGGCCAAGTCTGTCATCTGTGATCGTGCTACCGTCGCCCCCAAAGGGGAGCGATGGCTCGCCGCTCCAGTCTTGGAACGGGATCTCCGCCAGTAGGGAGCCGCCAAGAGTGGCGAACGGAGAGTAATCGATACCTTCAGCGTGCACCCCAAGGCGGCCGGCCTCCAGCGGGATCATGGCTCGACCCGAAAACGGGTCGAGCACTTGGGCACCGCCAGGGTAAGCAGCGTGCAACGCGCCTCGGATCCTGGCGTAGGCGTCGCGGACGTTCGGGGCACGTACCTCCGCTGGCGTGCCAGCGCTGACAACCGCCCGCACCGCCTTCTGCAGGTCTTGCTGGTCGCGTTCGTCTTCCGGCCACGGCAGCAGGCTCGTCAGCACGGCCGCCTTCGCCTGGGCAGTCGGCCGCTTGGCGAACCACACCCACAGGCTGGCCTCCGTGTTCCCGCTGCCCCACCCGGCCATCGACGCGTCGCTCACCTCGGTGCACGGGAACCAGCGTTCGATCATGCGGGTCATGGAGCCTCCTGGCCGGGGTCTGGCTCGGCCGCGTCGGCCTTGGCGGCCAGCAGCTCGGAGCATGACAGATGGGCAGCCGCCTCACCCGAGGCGATCCCGGGGAAGACGTCAAGCGGACTCGGGAAGATGCCGAACAGGGAACCAGTCCCGTCCTGGCAGGAGTCGACGACGTACAGGACGTATTCGCCGCGATGCTGCGCGGCCATTAGCAGCTCATCCCCGCGCAGCCGGATGCCCGGCAGCGGGATACGGGATTCAGCGTCCGCGGCCTGCCAGAGGCCCTTTGCCGTCGCAAGCCGCTGCTGCTGCCCCCGGATCGCCCGCAGGTCGAAGCCGCGACCCTCAGCCCGTGTGTCTTCCGCCGTCCAACCGTGGTCCTCGAGTAGGCGCCGGACATGGTCGACGGCGATCGCGTCGGCCTGCCGACGCAGCGGCGCGCTGGGGTCGGGAACCGGTACTACCTGGAGCCGGGCAACGAGGCGCGGTTCCTCTGCCTCGACTTTGCAGAGTTCCTCAAGCTGGGCAAGCCGCCGCTGTGCGGAGGCCGTGAGCTGGTCGCGAACGGCGATCCGCTCGCGCCGGTCGGCGATGTCGAGCGTGAGATCGACCGGCAGGTTGGTGAGATCGCGCTTGGCAGCCGAGATCCATGCCTGGCGCGACCTGACCTGCGCATCCACGGCCCGCACCAGCACCCGGCGTACCTCGCTGACCGCAAGCTCGGGGGCCAGTGACGACGGAGCACCCTTCCGTTCGGACGGGATGAGATTGGCCAGGCATTCCCAGCGCACTTGCCTGGTCTCGCCGGCCTGGTCGACCCTGATCAACGCCGACCAGGGCGTACGGGACCGGCTCGCGGGAGACGAAAACGCCGAGGTGAACCCGAGCACCTCATACGGCAGACCGGCCGACGGATCCTCGACGGTCGCGCCACGGAACAGGTCTGCGCTGAGCGCCTGCCCGGCTGCGGCGACCAGGTCAGCGAACGCCTGTGATCCCGGCCCGAGCGGGATCGCGCGGGCGGCGCTGTCGCGAAGCGCGGCGCCGGTCGTCGCGATGATAGCCTCGTTCCCGCCGCCCAGCGTCGGCGGCAGCGGCGTGACCGAGTCCAAGAGCAGCACGCCTTCACCGGCGGCGGTGGGCCGGGCGCGGAGTATCCCCGAGTCGGATAGCCGCCGCAGGTAAGCCTCCACCACGGCGGGGTTCAGCCGTTCCAGGGACTCTTGGTGCAGCATGGCCAGCCCGGCCGCCGCGTCGACCCCGGTGGACAGCTCAGCCTCCTGACTGCGTGCCGCCTCCGCCTTGCCCTTCAGGCTGGCGGCCGAGACCTGCTCGACCGCTGCCAGCACCTCGGCCTTCTTCAGTTCGTCATCCCCGAACAGCGCCTGCAGCCATTCCTCATAGGACACCTCGGCCAGTTCCGCGACCATAGACAGGCTGTCGAACATCTGCCCGCCAAGCTCGTTCGCCGCGGCGACGAAGTTCTCCAGCAGGGTGAGTAGCGTGTCGCCCTCGCGGGTGTCGGTGGCGACTAGGTTGTAGAGCTGCACGTCGCGGGTCTGGCCGACGCGGTGAATCCGGCCCATCCGCTGTTCCAGCCGCACCAGGGACCAGGGGATGTCGAAATTGACGAGGACGTGCGCAACCTGCAGGTCGATGCCCTCGTTGCCGGCATCGGTGGACACGATCACCTGGAAATCGCCGGCCATGAAGGTGGCACGGACCTCGTCCCGCTCGGCGTGGGACTGCCTTCCGCTGTAGGTCCGTGCCGGATAGCCGTTTGCGGCGAGGCGATCAGCGATCCATCCCGCGGAATCCGCGTACTCGGTGAAGATGACGGCCTGCTGACTGCCGCCGGGGGTGATCCCGTTAACGGCCAGGCACTCGTCGATCAGCACCCGCCATTTCGACGGCATGTAATGCGGGTCACCGAGAATCTTCTCGATATGGCCCAGAAGCCCACCGACCGCCCCCCTCTCCAGCCGAGGCGACTGAGAGTCGGCGTGCACCACCCGGGCCTCGTCCTGCACGGCCTGGTCCTCGTTCTCGGGGTCCGTCTCGGCCGCCGCCTCCTCGGGGGACCTGGCGGACATGGAGGCTAGCCTTCGCCGCAGCGTCTCAGCCAGGGCGTGCAGGCTGGAGGCGGCCCGCTTCCCGTACACCATGCGGGCCAGCTGGCGAGCCGACGGGGCGAAGAACCGGTCGACCAAGCCGAGAGCCTGCTCGTAGACGTCAAGCTCAACCGAATTCAGGGGCACCCGGTGATTGGTCGCGTGCCGGCGCTTAAACAGGCGGGTGACGCCGTCGTAATCGACCAGGTCCTCTTTCATCCTGCGTAGGAAGTGGATACCGCCCGGCCGCAGGCCCGTCAGCGACTGCCTCGGATCACCGCCAGGATCCGGGTAAACCTCTGGGTCAACGAGATGAAGCAGGTGCCTGAACAGCCATTCCGAGCCCCGGTGCGGAGTAGCGGTCATGAGCAGCACGCGCGGGCTTCCACCGGCCAGCAGTCGCCCTACCCGATGGTAGGACTGGGCCGTGGGGGTCAGGCGATGAGCCTCATCGAAGATAACGAGATCCCAGCCCGCCCGGTCCGGGCGGATCGCCTCTTGCACCGCCGCGTTCACCGCGGCAAGCTCCAGGGACACGATCCACAGGTCGTGATCGAGTGACAAGGCGTGCTCCCGCGCGGTGCCCGCCGTGACCCGCCGCAGGCCGCCGCCGAAGAAGCGGTCAAAGTCAGCCTGCCACTTGGACACCAGGCCAGCGGGAACGATGACCAGGGCGCGCTTGATCAGGCCCAGCCGGCGCATCTCGCGCACGTACAGCCCGGCCATCACGGTCTTGCCCGTCCCAGGCTCGTCGGCCAGCAGGAACCTTAGCCACGGCTGCGGCAGCATAGCCCCGTAGACCGCGCTGACCTGATGGGCGTACGGGCGTAGCGATGATGCCGACAAGGCGCTGACCGAGGTGTCCGTGGCGGCGGCGGCCATCCAGGATGTCCACATCCCGGCCAGCGCCGCGGCCGACGAGCCGCCGCCATCCGGAGTCAGCACCTCAACTCTGGCGGCATCCTCGGCAGAGACGATCACCTTGCTAAAGGCATCATCACCGTCTCGCGCAACATAAAGGATCCAGTCGCCGGCCGGGCCGGGCCGGGCAAAGTCAATGGTCACCCAGGTATCCGAGCCGTGCGGTAGCCGAACACGCTGCCCTGGCTCGAACTGCTCTGCCACGCGTGCTCCCTGCCGCCTCCAAGAACCCCGACCACTCAGCCTAAATGTTCACGCCTCGTCAGCACTTGCGAGTTCTGCTGATTTTGCGGAATTGGCGCAAGTCCGCGCAAACTGTCCCTCCCAGGCAACCCGAGCGATCACTGGATCGCTGAGCGCCTAGATGACGAACACCAGCAGGGAGCAGGTTCCGCAAGAACCGACATTCCGTGAGTGACAACCCGATCGATGACCTGCCGGGCCGACTGCCCTGACCCGCGTGGCGGTGCCGTTCTTCTCGCGCGCGAGCAGGGCCTGCCGGGCGGCGGGCACGCTGATGTCGGCGAGGGCGGCGATGACCGCGACGGTCGCCTCGCCGGGTTAGGCCGACAACGCGGCCAGGACGGCCACTGCCGGACCGTCGCGCGCCGCCGGGCAAACGGGGGCGGGGCCGGGGTCGTCGCGGCGTCGGCGGCGCTGCGCGCCGCGTGCCGGGGGCAGGGGTGCTGATGCGTGCCATGATGGTGACTCCGGGAGGCGTCCCGGCCGTATTCGTACTTTCAGAATTTGATGCCGTCCGCCATCGCCCTTTCCGTCGTCGGCGGCCGCCTTTCCACGCCCGCCCTCGCCACCCGCCAGTCTCCTCGCGCGCTCCTCCTCAGCTGGACGTACGCCCTCGCGGGGCCGCGCGGGCACGGGCCTGCGAGCACGGACTGGGGGCGAGTACCTGATACTGCACGGATACAAGGCCACGGACAGGATGCCAGGATTGACGTACGTCACGCATCTGCCGCCCGTCATCCACTATTGGTTTAAGAGCTTTGCGCTTATACAGTCGGGGAGTCCGCGGGAAGGTTTATTCTCGCCGCGTCCTGCGCGTCCGCCCCCTGAAAGGCGCTCCACTGTTGGCAGGTACCCAGAAACGAGTAAGGATTAGCTGGCGGTGTGGTAGGGCGGCGGGTTCGCGAATCCGGACGAGCGGTCTGGCATTTCCGCTGACCGTCCCAGGCCCTCGCCCCGGGCACCCAGCCGGAGGCGCTCCGGGCCGACAGCGGGCAGTCGGCTGGGGACCGGGGGCGCTGGCCGCGAGCCGACGCGTGGCCGACTAGCCCGTCCCGGTAGGTTGCCACGTCTTCGCGGTGCCTGTCGAGCTGTCCCCTGCGCGGACGGGGGCGTCGGCCGACGTCAGGCGGCACGCGTTCCTCGCGTCTGGCGTGAACGACGCGAAGCTGACGCAGCAGTTCAGAGACGGCCCCGGTAGGAGACCCGAGGCGGGCGCAGATGATCGGCTGCGGGTGATCGGCTGTCCGCGCTCCCCCAGGTGCCCGGCGGCGGCCCGCCTCTCGGCGGTAAGGACCGCCTGGTCTCCGCCGTCCTGCGCATCGTCCCCGGCATCCGGCAGCGGGGACGGCCGTCCCGGCGCGATGGCTCGCCCACGCCATCGTCCTCGGCGGCGGTAGGTCGGGAGCCGGGTCGCACCGTTCGGTCATCGAGATCGTCACCAGGAACGCGCCTGGCCGGACGGCGGCCACGATCCGGCCCCAGTCGGCCGACTGGGGCCGGGGCGAGGTTGGCCGTCAGCCTCAGCGGTACCCCGCCCGCGAGCACCACCGTCGGCTACGACAGACTGCGGGCGGCGATGCCGACCTGCTCGTCGTGCTGTCTGCCTTTAAAAGGGCGGCCTATGGGATGGCCTGCCGGTGGCGCGCCCAGGTGCGGGCGGTGCGCGCCATCGTCTTGGCCCAGGGGCTCTCGTTGCTCTGCTCGATCTCGTCCCACATGCGGACGTTGGCACGGGCGAACACGTCGATGTGGGCGGGGTCGGCGGCGGCATAGGCGGGCAGCCGGGCGGCGAAGGCTTCGGCCTGCTCGGCGGTGTGGCCGCGGGCCATGAGCCTTAGCAGCCAGAACGCGGGATCGGTCCAGCCGGCTCCGGGGGTGGCCCAGGCCCAGTCGACCAGCCAGGCGCGGCCGTGGGAGATCAGAATGTTGTCGGGCATCCAGTCGGTGTGGGTCAGTGCCCGGCCGGCGAAGGCGAGGGAGTCGGCGGGGTTGTCGACGTAGGTTCGCAGGCGGGTCTCAATGGGTTTCCACGGGCCGGGGCCGGGCGGGATCTCGATGGCGGCGAGCGCGTGCATGAGCCCGGTCACCAGGTCGATGTCGGGTGAGCCTGGGCTGTAGTCGGCGGCTCGCCCGTGGACGTGCTTGAAGCCGAGGACGTTCCACCCGGCTTCGTCGAAGTGCCACAGCAGCTCCGGTGAGATCCCTTTGACGAGCGGGGCGGCTGCTGCCTCGCGGTCCTGGGTGATCACCAGCCGGTGGCCGGACGGCAGCCCTTTGACGAACACCTTGCCGCCGGGGGTGTCGATGACGGCGGCGAGCGGGGAGTTCTGCCCGTCGGTCACAGCCCGCCCGGCACTGACCGGCCCGGTGCGCTCGGCGATGGCCGCTTTGAGGGGGCCGGGCAGGTTGTCCCACGGGATGCGCTTTTCCACGGTCGGGGTTTCCTCACATGATGACATGGGCGGCCCGGCGGCTTGCCGGGCCGCCCGCGCGGCCGGGGCGTGTCAGTAGGGGACGTCGCTGGATGCGCTGCACGAGCACATCGTCATCAACTTATCGGTGTCGGCGATGATCTCGATGGCGTCGGGGTCGAGCGTGTCCGGCGCTGGCGGGGCCGGGAGCAGTTCGACGGCGACAGCGGTCATGTGCACCTCCTTCCTGGAGCTGGCAGGGACGCGGGGTTCACAACCTCCCTCCGTGCTGGCAGTAGGTTTCGAGCGGGGCCTTGGCCTGCCGGTAGATGACAGCCAGCGGCATGCAGGTCCCGCATGTCTTGCTGAGGGTGCAGCCGGAGCACCCGCTGTGGCGGGTCAGGAGCGAGTCGGCGGCGGCCGCCAGGCGGCGGAGTCCCTCCGGTCCCTCGGTGATCAGGTCGGCTTGCGGGTCGCGGCCGACTTTGCAGATGGATGCCCGGCCGTGGGGGTCGGCGTGGAAGTGGGTGATGCCGGCGTTGCACCCGGTGTAGGCGGGGCGCTTGCGGAGCATCTCGCGGGCCTGGCTGGGCAGGGCCTCGGCCCCGCCGTAAATGGTCGGGGAGATGTTGGAGTACTCGTAGGCGCGGATGCCGTAGCGGTCGGCGATCGCCCTCATCTGGTCCAGCTCGTGGGCGTTGCGGTTGGACACGACGATGTTCATCCGCATGTTCAGCCCGGCCTCGTGCGCGGCGGCCAGGCCGCGCATGAACCGCTTGAACGATCCCCGGCGGCGGGTCATCCCGTCGTAGGAGGCCTCGGTCGCCCCGTAGATGCTCAGCGTCAGCCGGTACGGCCGGCGGGCGGTGAGCAGTTCCAGGGTGCGAGGCTGGTCCAGCCGCGACCCGTTGGAGGAGATCTGGATCATCATGCCCATGTCGTGGGCGCGGGCGTGGGTCTCCGCGAACAGCGGGTCGATCAGGGGCTCGCCCCCGGTGAGCTGGAGCCACAGCACCCCGGCCTGCGCCATCACCTCCAGCAGGCGCTCGCGGCCGGGCCAGTCCAGGCCCGCGAACTGCTTGTCCCCCAGATAGCAGTGCTCGCAATCGTAATTGCAGCCGAGGTTGACCTCATAGGAGGCGCGGGCGTACCCGTAGGCAGTCTCGGGTCGGACGAAGACCGTGGCGCCGGCGGGCTGCCCGTCCACGTCCAGGTTCCACGCGGCGCGGGCCGCCGATGCGAGCCAGGCCGGGACAGGCGCGCCCGGCGGCGCGTCGCGCAGCTCGGCGTACCGGCTGGCCCCGATCCGGATTCCCCCTCACGGCCGGGGCTCACGACCAGATGCCCCTCCGGGTAAGGGCTGGCGATAAGCTGGCAGGTCATCGGATGTGCCTCCTTGGTTGGCTTCGGTGCTCAGACTGCGCAAGATCCAGGGGATGAGCCGACTAGCATCGCGGGCCTGGGGCGTCACGGGCGCTTCCCTGCCTCCGGCGGCTAAAGGCGTTCCAGCGCCGCCTTGACCCTGGCGAGGATGTCCGGGTCGACGGGCCTGGGCGCCCTCATCCCCCTGGCCGCTGGGAGCGCGTGGCGGCGTCTGGCAGGCAGCACCGGGGCGCCCCGTGCCCCGGCTGCGCGGCCGACGCCCGGATGCGGTCCAGCGGACAGGGAGCCTGTGGCCTGGCCGGCTCTGGAGATGACTGCCCAGGTGACCTTGGCGGGCTTTGCGTCCTTGATCGGGTACCAGCCGCAGCGGTCGCTGAGGTGCTCGACGATTAGCAGACCGCGGCCGCTTTCGTTGTCCGCGCCCGGCTGCGCGGCCATCGGGACGCCGGGGTGGTCGTCGCGGACGAGGATGGCCAGCTCGCCCTGGCCGAGGGTGAGGACGAGCCTGATGGCGGCCTTGTCCAGGCCGGCGCTTGCGTTCACGGAGTTGGTCACCAGCTCGCTGGCGACGAGTTCGGCGGCGTCGGCCAGGTCGGCCGCGCTCCACTCCCACAGGATCTCGCGGGTCCAGGCGCGGGCGCAGCGCGGCGCTGTGAGGACCGCGCCCAGGTCGAGGTACGCGCGGGGCGGCCGGGCCGGCGCTCGGCCGGGCGACCCCTGGCGGGATCGCGGCGCGGCTGTCATGGTTGCGGCCGTTGCGGGCACGGGTCCTCCGGGGTGTGTCCTAGCGGCGCCCCAGGCATTTCCTGGTGGCCGGCGAGATTCAGCCCGGCCAGGACGAGGGCGGCCTCGATCTCGGAGATCCGGCGGGGTCCGATGCCCCGGATCTTGCACAGCTCGCGGCGGGTGACCAGGTCCATCACGTCGCCGACAGTGCGCGGCTCGGCGAACGGAGCGTCATACGCGCGGGTCAGCGGGTTGAAGCTGTTCAGCGACAAGACGGTCAGAAGGCACTCAACTGGGCAGCCGAGGGTGACCGGCCCGTGATGGGGAACCCTGCCGGTTCGGGCCGCCATCAGTTGCTCAGCCACGACTCGCCCTTCCCGCCCCGGCCGGGTGCAGGCTTCGACAGGCGCGAGGCGTCGCAGGGATGCCGCCAGGGTTTCGCAGGTCGCCGGGGATGAGGATCACGCCGGCCAGGCCGTCAAGGTAAGCGCGGCCACGCGCGAGCATGATCGGGTCATTGTCAACGTAGGCGACGCGCGCCTGCGGGTTATTCTCCCTTGCGAGCTGGTGCACATTGCCCCTGGTCGGAAGACCGGGGCCGATGTCGATGAACTGGCAGATGCCGGATTCCGCGGCGAGGAACCGGACCGCGCGCTTGAGGAATTCCCGGTTCTCCAGGGCGGCCAGCGGGACATCGGGCGCGGCTCCGAGCACCAGCCGGGCCGCTTCCGGGTCGGCGCCGGTGTTCTCGGTTCCGTCGAGGTAGTAATCCCACATTCCCGCGACATTCGGGATTGCCTGGCCTGCGCCGGACAACGCCGCTTGGTCAGCCACCTAAGTCCTCCTGGTCAGCGGCCGTCCAGGCGAGGCCCGCCTGCCGGATCGCCTGTTACGGGTTCAGCAGCGGGGCCGCCAGTCTCGCGGTGACGCGACGCCCACCGCCCGGGTGCCGTTCTTGCCCTGTTGACTAGTCGCCGCTGCACAAGTTCGATGGTGGCGGGCAGGCACCCGGCCGGAACCGGCAATTACCAAGAGGGGACGTCCTATTACCGTTGGTGGTAGGAGTCGCGTGCGGTGACGTGCCGTAACCTATCCTCATGGATCAGGCAGACAGGCCTCTGCCGCCAGAGTTCTGGTCCTCTCCAGCCGTCGCCGCAGCACTCGCAAGCTGCGATTTCGCAACGCTGCTGGAGGAGATCCGGCGAGCGCACGGCTGGAAGCAGAAACAGCTGGCCCTGGCGGCGGGGTACTCCCAGAGCTGGGTCTCGAACGTGCTTCGGAGGCAGCAGGCACTAACCGTCGACCAGGTCCGGGAGATATCGCGCCGGATCGGGGTACCCGTACACCTACTCCGGTTCGGCGACCCGGGAGGTGACGATCCGACGAAACGGCGAGACTTCGGCAAGGCAATGGCACTGGCCCTGGTCCCCTTGCCAACGCGGGCGGTAGTCGATGAGACGACAGCCCCGACCCTGACAGCGATCACTGGCGCGCAGCGCAGGCTGGACGCCACCACGTCCGCCCGCGAGCTGGCGCGTGGCGTGACCGCGCACGTGGAGATGGCCAACCGCATGCTCGCACGGGCCGGCAAGACGCCCTATGCCGCGGATGTGGCCGCCGCCGCCAGCGAGGCGGCGGGGTTCGCGGCCTGGCTGCACGCCGACATGTACGACATCGGCAGCGCGCGGGCCTACTACCGGATGGCGATCGGCCGCGCCCGCCAGGCCGGGCAGGACCTGCTCGCCGGGTACATGCTCGGCAGCCTGGCCGCGTTCGAAACCGACGGCGGCGACCCCGAACTCGGGCTCACCCTCGTCGGCGAGGCACGCCAGCAGATCGGCGCCACCCCGCACCCGTCCCCGCGTGCATGGCTAGACGCCACCGAGGCCCTCAGCTTCGCCACAGCGCGCCGTGACGGCGACGCCTCGCACGCGCTGGCCCGCGCCGCAAGGGCCATCGACCAGGACAAACGGGCAGAACCCCCGCCCTGGCCGTGGGTGTTCCCGTTCGACCACGCCAAGCTGGCCGGGTACCGGGCGCTGGTCGCGGTCAGGCTCACCCGGCCCGGCGACGCGCTGGCCGCGTTCACCGAGTCCCTGTCGGCCGCCCAGCCCGCACCCAAGCAGCGCGCCGTCATCATGCTCGAAGTCGCGACCGCCGCCCGCCAGGACGGCACCGCCCGGCGCGACAGCGACCGGATCGATGAGTCGTTCCGGCTCGCATGCGAAGCCCTCGGCGTCGGCACCGCCTACTCCTCCGAGCGCATCATCGACAGGGCGCGGCGCTTCCGCCGCGAGTACACCGGACCTGCCACCAGCTATGTGCGGGACTTCGATGACCAGCTCCGCTCGGCCCTGCTGTTAGATAGCGCGCATGTACCGCATCGCGATCTCAGGACACCGCGGCCTGCCCGCCCCCACCGTGCGCCTGGTCGACCAGGCTCTCCGCGCGGCCCTCACCGAACGCGCGCCCGACGTCACCGGCCTGTCCTGCCTGGCCGACGGGGCCGACCAGATCTTCGCCCGCGCCGTCACCGATCTCGGCGGCACCCTCGAGGCCGTCATCCCCGCCGACCAGTACCGGGAAGGGCTGCCCGCAGACTCCCACCCCGAGTACGACGACCTGCTCGCCAAGGCCGCCGCCGTCCACCGGCTGCCGTTCACCGAGTCCACGTCCGAGTCCCACATGGCCGCCAGCAAGCGCATGATCGATCAGGCGGACGAGTTGTACGCGGTGTGGGACGGTGAGCCCGCGCGGGCTTACGGTGGGACCGCCGACGTGGTGGCGTACGCTCGCGAGCACGGCATCCCCGTGCGCGTGATCTGGCCGGACGGCGCACAGCGCGGCTAACGGGCAGGCGGGCACCCATACCGATGCCTTGGTGCACAGATATACCTGGGATGTACCTGGCCCGGCAGCCAGCGTCGGCAACCTGCGCCGCAGCGGGAAGGCGCCGACACCCTCGCCCGTCTGAGGTACCGCCAGGTATACCTCCGGCCAGTCGCCGGGCGGAGACATCAGCAGGGGTGCGAAAGCTCGAACCACGTGACGGTCCGCCCGCCGCGCCTTCGCCAGCCCCACCGCGATGCGAGGCGGGCAACGAGGTGGAGCCCCCGGCCGTCTTCCGCGTCGCTGCCAGCGGGTCGCGGGTTCCGGCACCCCCGGCCCGCTCCGGTCGATGACCTCGACCCGGATAACGTCGTTCACCGTCTTGACCGCGACCGTGACCGTCTCGCCGGGAGCACCCGAGCCGCTGTGCCGCAGGCTATTGGAGAAAAGCTCGCCCACCAGCAACGCGGCCACGTCCCCGCATGGGTGACCGGGGCCTAGCACCCCCTCCACGAACGCGCGAGCCAGCCGTGCCCGCTCCGCCCGCCCGGCCAGCGTCACGGTCTCCCGGACCGCCCGCCCAGCCATCAGCGCACCCGCCTTCCCGGCCGCCCGCATCCCGGGAAATCACGCGGGCCGACGGGCGGACACATGCGGATGCACGCTCGACTCGGCGGCAAACGTCAAGGCCAGACAACCCCCGGAACGGGCACCGGAACCCCGTCAAGCGGCTACCCACACCACTCCCTGGCCCCGATTCCCGTCCGCTATACGTCCGTGGACACCGCAACACAACGCCCTACAGCGCTATAAGGTGACACACCACGGGACAAAGCAGAAACGCCCCGCTAGCACGAGAATTCGCAGCTAGCGGGGCGTTTTCGCAGGTGGTGGCAGGTGTTGGGTTCGAACCAACGTAGGCTGAGCCGACGGTTTTACAGACCGCTCCCTTTGGCCACTCGGGCAACCTGCCTAGCGCCGCCGTATCACGGCAGCAGAGAGA
>Ga0265338_10003261_pt1 | contig 23067 bp, 13 predicted proteins | sample 42126metaG_FD_193579 | JGI IMG/M metagenome (GOLD analysis project Ga0265338, IMG submission 193579) | Rhizosphere microbial communities from Carex aquatilis grown in University of Washington, Seatle, WA, United States - 4-21-26 metaG | ecosystem: Host-associated > Plants > Roots > Rhizosphere... | reverse complement strand
GCCATCACCATGGCGATGACGCGCCGTGCGATGCCACCCTGCGCCATGAACTCGCCGGCAAGCACGAAGAACGGCACGGCGAGCAGCGGAAAATTGTCGAGGCTGCCGAACATGTAGGTCTGCACAGCGTCGGTCGGCACCCCGGCGACGGTGAGCACTGCGACGATCGAAGTGACCAAAAGAATGAGGAAGATCGGAAATCCGATCAGCAGCAGCACTACCGGCAGCGCGAAATAGATAAGATAAGCCATTACTACCGCTCGTTCAGCCGTGTGCGTCGCTCGAAGGACTGGCTGGAGTGCGCCGCAGCGTTAAGAGCCGAATGGCGACGAGCACTCCCATCAGCGTGTAGCCAATCGGAACCATCGATTGTGGAATGACGAGCGGGAAGTCGGCCGCTTCGCTGCGTTCGTCGAACGCGGCGAGCTGCACAATGACCGGATAGGCAAAATCGGTCACCGCAATGGCGGCCGCAATCAGCACCAGTTCGGAAAGCAGATTGAAGAACGCGTTCCACTTGGCAGGTAAAAGCGAAATCAGCATGTCCATGCGGATATACCGGCCCTGCCAGGCGACGGCGCAGCAGCCGGTGAAGACGCAGCCGACCATCAGGAAAAGCATGATCTCTTCGGCCCAAGGGATCGATACGCTGAACACGTAGCGGCCGATGATATTGATGAAATTGATCACGACGCTGGACAGCAGGCAGATTGCCGACACCGTGCGGGTCAGCGTCAGCAGCCATTCAACGCCCTTGTGTATCGCTGGGATCATCGTCCGTTCCGTCGCGTCGTTACCGGACCGAGGGTTTGCGCTCCCGATCGCGCCACGCCGTGGCGCAGCCGGCCGGCACGACGGCACCGTCTATCGTGGCCGTCGTCTGCCGCACGCCGATCGAGCAATAATTCCCCCACCAAGACTATTTGTTCAAATGGCTGCGGCGTATGAGAGCAACCATGCGGCTTTATCTCGGCAAGGTTAGAGGATAGCTGCAAGCCGGACAACGAAAATCTCCCCGCACCGCGTGCTCACTTCGCCGCATCGGTGATGATTTTATATGCGGCGGCCAGCGTTGGCTTTGTTTTCGAGACATCCGTGCCGACACTGGCCAATGTCCGCAACAAGTCCGCCTGTTCTTCGGAGGGCAGGCTGATCAGTTGGCCGCCAGCATCCGTCCAGGCTCGGCGCGCCCTGGCGTTGAAATCAATGACCGAGGGATTGAGCCCGGTGGCCGCGGCGGTGGCATCCCTATCGACGATCTGCTGAAGGTCCGCGGGCAACGTATCGTACCATTTCTTGCTGAGTTCGGTGATGCCAAAGATTGCGGGCTGGTCGATCTCGGTCACATATTTGGCCACACGCTGAAATTGCATCGAGTTCAACACTGTCATCGCCGAAACCGCGCCGTCAAGCGCGTTGTCCTGGAGCCCCGGGAGGACCTCGCCAAGCGTCATTGGTTTCGGTACTGCGCCGAGCCGCTGCATCGCCACACGCTGTAATTGCGAGGCGAAGATGCGAATCCTCATGTCCTTGAAATCGGCCAGATGGCTGATCGGCTTGCGCGATACGACAACGGACGGAGCAACCATGAAAAGCGCGACGCCGCGCAGGCCCTTGTCGGCCCCGAGACCGAGCATCAGATTGCGAACCGCGGGGTTGGCCGCCAAGTGCTGACCGCCTTCGATCGATGTGACGAGAGCGGGAGCGGTCAGAAGCTCGAAGCGCTCATCGATGCCGGCGAGAAATTCCGGCGGCACGACCTGACACTGGATAGCCCCGAACTGCACGCCTTCGGCCTGCTGCTGGGTCGAACCCAGTTGGCTCGCCGGATAGATTTCAGGTCTGATACGGCCGCCCGAATCCTTTGCGACCGCGGCGGCGTACGCCTTGGCAAACTGATGCTGCACTTCGCCGACAGTCGCGATCGAAATCTTCATGACGTATGGTTTGTCGTCGGCGGCGCGCGCGGTGAGCGTCGCGGCAAGCAATACGGCGACGACGGCCCACGCGCGGGCGGCATTTCTGCGTGCAGTCACCATAGTCCTACCTCCCGGCCAATCGGCGCAGTCCAGCTTGCGCCCTTCCACCTGTCGCCGCCATCGACGGCCTCATGATTATTGGCTCGGCCCCTGCCGCGTCCGCGCGGCCGCGTCCGCTACGATTTGGTAAGCGGTGGCTAATTTCGGCTCTTTGCTTGAGACGTCCGGAGCGACGCTGGCGATCGTCTTCATCATCGCAGCGTGCTCGTCCGGAGCCATTGTGATCAGCTCGCCGCCGCCGGATCTAAAGCTTGCCTCGGACTGTTTGACCTGCTCGACCGCGTACGGATCGATTGCCAAGGACTGCGCCTTCGCGTCCCGCTCTATGATCTGCTGCAGATCCTCGGGCAGGGACTCGAACCATTTCTGGTTGACCTCGGCGATCAGGAAGATTGCCGGCTGGCCGGTCTGCGTTGCAAATTTCGCGGCGTCGACCATGTGAAAATTGGCGACCGGGCCGATGCCGGTTACCGCGCCGTCGATGGTGCCTTGCTGGATTGCGGGCAGTACGTCGCCGAGTGTCATGGCGACGGGGGTGATGCCTAGCCGTTGAAACGCTTCACTCTGAAACTGTGAGGCGAAGATTCGGATTTTCTTGCCCTTGAAGTCTGCAAGGCGGCGCAGCGGCATCCTGGATACGATGACGGATTGTTCGGCCATGAACAGGCCGACGCCGTGCAGCCCCTTGGTGGCGCCGAGGCCAAGCATCAGCTTGAGCACCGCAGGATCGTGGGACACGCGCTGGCCGTGCGCCTGCGAGTCCACCAGGCCCGGCGCGGCCATGACTTCAAAACGCGGGTCGAGCCCGACCATGAATTCGGGCGGCACGACCTCCATCTGGATCGAGCCGAACTGCGTGCCTTCGATCTGCCGCGGAATCGAGCCGAGCTGGCTGGCGGGATAAAGCTGCGCTTTGATGCGGCCGCCTGAATCCTTCTCCACCGCCGCCGCGAAATTCGCCGACCATTTGTCGGGAATATCGTGGATCGTCGGCGTCGAGATTTTCATCAAGTAGGATTTTTGCTGCGCCTGCGCTGTCCCGGACGGCGCCGCCAACGACAGCAGCAGAGCGCCGGCGGCAGCCATCGCCGCCGCGCAAAATTCACATTCCATAGAGCGCATGACATCCTCCCAACCGGGCTTCCCCAAGCACGGCATCCATGCGGCGCGGAATTGCGGTCACATGGTCATTTCAGTTTCTGTGCGGCCTCCTTCACGATCTCATAGGTGGTCTTGACCAGCGGCTTCTTGGCGGCGACGTCGTCGCCGACGTTCAAAAGCGTTTTCATCATCTGGGCCTGCTCGTTGGCCGGCAGGTCGATCAATTGGCCGCCGTTTTTGGTCCAGACTTGCCGGGCGCCCGTGAGGATATCGAGCGCCTGTGGATTGATCGCGACAGCTTCCTTGGCGGTATCCTGATCGACGATCTTTTGCAGATCGGCGGGCAGCGAGTCGTGCCACTTTTTGCTGATTTCGACGATGATGAAGATCGAGGAGTGGCTCGTCATGGCAACGTATTTGGCGCTGTCGTAGAAATGCAGCCCCGAGAGCAGCTGGACGCCGAAGGCTGCGCCGTCGAGCGTGCCCTGCTGAATTGCCGGCAGCACATCGCCCGGCGACATGGCGACGGGCGTGGCGCCAAGGCGCTTGAAAGCCTCGGACTGAAACTCGGAGGCAAAAATCCGGAGCTTCTTGCCTTTGAAATCGGACACATGACGGATCGGCGTCTTGGAGACTACCTCTGCGGGCTCGGCGTAAAACAATCCAGCGCCGATCAGGCCCTTGTCGGCGCCGAGCGCCAGCATCGCCTTGAGCACCGCCGGATCGGCGGCGACACGTTGGCCCTGCGCCACGCTGCCGACGAGCCCCGGCGCGGCCATGACCTCGAAGCGCTGATCGACGCCGACGAAGAATTCCGGCGGAATGACCGCGCACTGGATCGAGCCGAACTGGGTACCTTCGATCTGCCGCGGAATTGAGCCGAGCTGGCTCGCCGGATAGACCTGCGCCTTGATGCGGCCGCCGGAGTCCTTCTCGACGGCGGCGGCAAGGTTGCGCGCGAACATGTCGGGCGCCGCGTGAATGGTGGGCGTCGTGATCTTCATGACATACGGCGTGGTTTGCGCCTGCGCCGCGCCGAGGCTTAGCGCGATCGAGACGATGCAGGTCGCCGCGGCAGCCGCCGTTCGCGCCGCGATGGCGCATGCTCTGGGACGCATGTCGTCCTCCCTTTGTTGGTGCCGCCGTTGTTGATGTGGCGGGCGTGTTGTTGCTTGCTGACGTGGGCGCCCGTGCTCGGGCAACGTCAGCGCGACGTTAATTGATCGAACGCGCGCACGCAACGCGGATGCCGGGAAGCGGCGGGTCAGGTTGTCGCGTCGCCGCCTTGCTCAAGCCGCTTGTTTGCGCAGCGCCAGCAAGCCGCACGCGGCAATTGCGCCCATGGCAAGGGAAATCAGCACGTTGTAGCCCGCGAGCGAAATGCCGAGAAAGCGCCACGCCGCCTGATCGCAGCGCACGACGTGGATAGGCTTCTGCAACTGCTCGAGCATCGATCGGCCGCTGTCGAGGTCGCCGAGCGGGCCGGAGCAGTCGGTCGGGCCGGGCCAGAAATGCCATTCGACGCCGGCGTGGTAGGTGCCGAGCGCCGCGCCGCAGAGGACCGCGATGAGGACCATGAGGAGACCCCCGGCGAGGAGCCGGGGCGATGCGCCGCCGCGTGCCGCCAGTACGAGCAGGAGCGACAGCGGAATGACAATGTAATAGGGGATGCGCTGCTGCAGGCAGAGCGGGCAGGGCGGATAGCCGAGCACGAATTGGAAAAACCAGGCGCCCAGCAGCGTCGCAAGGCTGATCGCGAAGATGGCGAGCGCAGCCCGGGCGGCTGGGCCGAGGCCCGACCCGCGCACCACGCTGCGGTTGATCGCCGTCGTCTGATCCATGGCCGGTCGGACTCCTGGTCTTGCGGCTCCGCAAGGGTTCGTTGCCGCAGCCAATGACCGATCATTGGGGTAGAAGCAAGGCCCGGATACAATGGCGCGCGACCAGGAAATCGCCTTGCTCCGGATGGCTGAATTTTCCTTGGCGGGTCGGGTCGCCTCCGCCTATATATTTGCGCCTAGCCCGTGTGGCGGAATGGCAGACGCAATCGACTCAAAATCGATCGCCGCAAGGCATGGGGGTTCGACTCCCTCCACGGGCACCAGCCTCCGCTCGCGAAGCGGAGCGACGGCTGGTTTTTAGTGCTCGCCAAGCGGCGAAGCAGTCCATCTTTTCAGATCGTTGTTGGTACTTCGCTCGCCGTTCAATGCAATTGGAGCGGGGCCGCTTCGGCGGTGGGTTTGCGTCCGAGCGCGGTCGGCACGAAGCGCAGCGCTTTGAGCGGGTCGACCAGGCCGGCGCCGAATTGTGGATTGACGCCGTTCGCGCCGAGATGCTTGGCGGTCGACGCCAGGATGGCGCGGATTTCTTCCGGCGTGCGCGTCGGCCGCTCCGCCAGCAGCAGAGCCGCGACGCCGGAGACATTCGCGCTCGCCACCGAAGTGCCGGTGGTGAATTGTACGTCGCCGTTCGGCGCCGGCACCAGAATGTTCACGCCGGGCGCGGCGAAGGCCACGTAGGAGCCCTGGTTGGCGCCGCTGAACAGGCGGTCGTGCTCGTCGGTGGCGGTGACGGCCATGACGTTCGGGTCGGCGCCCGGATAGAGCGGCGGCGATTTTGCGCCCGCGTTACCGGCGGCGGCGATGATCAAGATGCCCTTCTCGCGGGCGATCTGCAGCTCCTGCGCCAGCGCCGGATCGTGCGGCCCCGCAAAGCTCATATTGATGATCCGGGCACCGTGCGCGATGGCGTAATCCACGCCGCGGATGATCTTGGTGGACGTTGCCTCGGGCGTGCCGTGGCCGCCGAAGGCGCAGATGGCGATGATCTTGGCACTCGGTGCAACGCCGAGGAGACCAATGTGCGAGGCAATCGCGCCCGCCATGCCGGTGCCGTGCGCATCAGGTGGCGTATCGGGGCCGCAACCGGCGTCGTAGCTCTCGACGATCCGGCCGGCGAAGTCCGGTTGTTTCGGATCGACCTGCGAATCGATCAGCGCGACAACGACGTTTTTGCCCTCAGTGATGCGGTGTACGGCGCCGAGCTGCAGTTTTTGCACGATGTACTGCGCGGGATCGCCGTGCCCGCCGGAGGTGCCGCTCAGCTCCTGCGACAGGCCGTAGGTGTAATTGGGCTGTGCCGCGACGTGAAGTCCCGCGCTTTCGACCTGCCGGATCACCTCGGTGACCGACCGTCCGTTGGTGATGCGGAACGTGTAGACGGTGCGGCGGAGTGCTTCGATGGTCTGCTGCGATACGATGATCAGATCGAGGCGGCGCGCGACGTCGGCAACCTGCTGCGGCGACACTTCCGGCCCGAACTGCAGCACCACCTCGTTCGTCAGGAAGCGCGTTTCGCCGGGCGGCGGCAGGCCGGTACCGGGCGGCAGCGGCATAACCGGCATGTCAATCAGACGCACCCCGGGCGGCGCGCCGTTGCCGCCCTGCCGGCCGCTGGCGAGGCTGCCGCCGCCGGTGCTGCCGGTCGCGTTTCCAGGATTGCCCGCTCCGTTCGCGCCGGTTCCGGTGGCGTCCGTGGTGAGGCTCGCGGTATTGATCAAAGGCGGCGGGGTGCTTGGCGTATTATTCACCGGCATTGTGAACTGCTCGGTTTGTTGGTTCACGCTCGGCGCGCTTGCCACAACCACATTTGTGTTGGAGCTGGAAGCCGTCTGCAGCGTGCCGCCGCTGATGATGCTGCAGCCCGCGTCATTGCATCCGGCGAGCCACGCCGGAATGCCCGGCGACCAGGCGGGCGTCGATGTTCCGGTCGAGCCGCTAAATCCGCTGCCGGTCGCGCTCGAATTGGTGATCGTACCATTCGGGAAGCTTGAATACGGGAAGATCGCGGGTTCGCCGCTGAAGCTGCCGTTGACGCCCGCGATGCCGCCCGCGTAGTCCGGCGAGCCGCTCGACAGGGCGATATTGGCCGTGCTGCCGTTGATGGAGCCGGCGTTGAGGCCGGCGATACCGCCGATGAAATTGCTGCCGCCGCTGCCGGTGATGGCCGGATCGGTCGAGGAGCCGGTAATCAGGCCGAGATTGATGCCGGTGATGCCGCCGATATAGCTGTCGCTGGTGCCGCTCACCGGCGCCGTCGACGTGGTGCCGGAAATGGTGCCTTCGTTGAAGCCGACAACGCCGCCGATGATGCTGTTTGAACCTGAACTGGCAACGATGGTGTTGTGCGCAGTGGAATTCGCGACCGTGCCGCCTTCGGTGAGCACGCCGACCAGGCCGCCGACGATGCTGTCGTGGCCGGCGTTCACTGCGTTCGTCGCAGTGATGTTGGTGAAGCTGCCGCCGTTTTGCCCGTTTTTGTTGTCGCCGATGGCGGCGAAGCCGCCGGCGACGCTCGATGCGCCGACCGTGACGTTGCCGGAGGCCTGCGAATTCGTGATCGCGCCGCTGGTGTTGAAGCCGTCGCCGGTCATGCAGGACTGGCAGTTCTGCGAGTTTGAACCGGGCGAATTGCTCGACGCGAAGCCGCCGGCGGTGCTGTTATCGCCCGTCATTACCGCGCCGGTCGCGAAAGAGGAGTCGATCGTGCCGTGGTTGTCCGCCGCGAAGCCGCCCGCGGAAAGCCACATGGTGCCGGCGGTGCCGACTGATCCGGTCGCGAAGGAATGTGAAATTTGCCCCTGATTGTAGCCGGCAAAGCCGCCGAGGCTCGTCGTGTTGTCGAACGTGTCGGCGCCGGTATTCGCCTGCCCGGCGGCGCCAGTGACCCGGCCGGTGGCAAAGGCGTAGCTGATGATGCCTTGGTTCATGCCGACAAAGCCGCCGCCGGAGCCGAGCGAGCCGACCGATACGGCGCCGCTGGCGCACGCGTACGACGCCGCGCAATTCGTCGGCGCAGTGGTCCACGTCGTGCCGGAGATGCTGCCGAAGTTGGCGCCGACAAAACCGCCGACATTGACGTATTCGCAGGTGCTGCTGTCCGAGCAACTGCCGTTGGTATTGCCGGGCGACAGGCTCGCGGTCGAAGTGACGTTGCCTGTGGCTTGGGAATTGATGATTTGCGCGCCCTGGTCGTTTTGACCGACAAGCCCGCCCAGTTGGATATTAACGACGGCTCCGCCGTTAATTGAGCCGCCAGCTGTGACCCCATTGACGGTTCCTGCGTTTTCTCCCGCGAGCGCGCCGATCGATTGGCCGGATGAACCGGCATTCGGGTTTGCAGTGATGCTGACATTGCTCAGCGCAAGATTCTCAACGGTGCCGCCCGAACCGATTGTGCCGAACAGGCCGATCGTCGTTACATTCGAGTTTGTTGGGGCAATGTTCAGGCTGCTGATGGTATTGCCATTGCCGTTGAACGTGCCGGTGAAATTGGTGGTGTTATTGCCGATCGGCACAAAGCCAGCGCCGTTGTTCCAGTTCACTGTCCCGCCGGCGTCGATATTGTTGGCAAGCTTGTAGTTGGCGGTAAGCATCGTCGCGCTTGAACCGATTCCCTGCAGGCCAAACACGTCAACGATTTCGTATGGATTTCCAGACGAACCAGCGCCGCCGGCCGCGCGCAGGAATGAGCCGCCACTAAGCACGAAGTTTTGCGCATTAAAGCTCGGCAACGAGGCGACGTCCTGTGTCCAGTTGCCGTTCGCCAGCGTAAATGTTCCGACATTTACCGCGGTGTTCGCGGTGATTCCGCCGTTCACGCTAAGCGTGAGCGCGCCGGATGCGGTCACGCCGCTGGCGCCGCTGACGGTGCCAATGTTCAGACTCGTCGAGTTGGTGAGATTCATGCTGCCGGCGTTCGCCGCAAGCGTTCCGATCTGATTGGCGCCGTTCGTGAGCGTGAAGCCGACGCTTCCGCCAAGCAACGCGATGTTCGTGACGTTGATCGGAGCGGATTGTGTGACCGCGCCGTTTGCCGACAGCACCAGCGTTCCCGCGCTGAGCGATTGGTCGATGGCAAAGCTGCCGCCGGTGGCGTTGATCGCTCGGTTGGAAAGACCGTTGACCACGGACGTGTTGCCGCCGAGGGCGGTCGCAAGCCCGGCGGACAGCGCGCTGAGCGTAGTCGCGCCGCCGGTTTCGCTGAGATAGCCCTCGTAAATGTTGAGCGAGGTCGCGCCTCCGGCGTTCTGTAGATACGCCGCTCCGGCGTTGTTGCCCGTCGTGTACAGCAGCAATTGTGAAGACGCGATGTTGCCAGGTACAACGGTGAAATTGTAGGAGCCGTTCGCGCCGGTCGTCACCGTACCGATCGAGGTGCCATTATCGAGGCCATAGATCGTGATACCGCCGCCCGCGGCCGTGCCGCCGCCGAGTGCAACGCTGTTCCCGTCGTAGACATAACCGGAAACAACGAAGCTGCCGTTCGGCAACTGCCACAGCAAATAGGGATGGCCGTTGTTCACGCCGGGGCTGAGGCCCCACGCGGTCGCGTCGAAGCCGCCCGGCAACCCGGCCTGGAACCGCGCCGTCGTCAGGCCTGTACCAATACTATCTGCGTTTGCAGGTTGGCCGCTGGTCTGCGTGTCCCAATACGATGACGTAACGGTGCCAATATTGCCACCAATCAAGCCGCCGACGTTGCCGGGGCTGCTGACCGCGCCTATCGAATAGCTCTGAGTGACCGTCCCGCTATTGAAGCCGATAAGTCCGCCGACGTCGGAGTTTTGGTCCTGCGTATTAGTTACCGATCCGGTGGCGTAGGATTGCGTAACGGTACCGCCGCCCTGGTTCCAGCCGACCAGTCCTCCGAGGTAGAGGCTGCCGCCAGGGCTGCTCTCCGTGACGTTGACGCTGGAATATGACTGGCTGATCGAACCGGAATTCGTGCCGACGAGGCCGCCGGTGTCGGGGGCCGTGCCATACTGGCTGGCGCTCGTGATGATGCCGGTCGCGTACGACTTGCTGATGGATCCTTCGTTGAGCCCGGCCAATGCGCCAACGTGTGCGTAATCACCCGACCCGTCCCATTGCGTGGCCGTCAGATTGATATCGACAATTCCGAGATTTTGTACCGTGCCGTTGTGCCCGACCGCTCCGAACAGTCCGATATAAGCCGTGGACGAACCCGGATTGACCGTCAGATTATTGATCGTGTTGCCCAGGCCATTCAGAGATCCGGAAAACTCATTCTGCAAGGTTCCGATGGACACGAAGCCGGCACCGCCGTTCCAGTTGGCCGTGCTCGACGCGTCGATGGAATTGGCGAGCACATAGTTGCTCGAAAGCATCGTGCCGATGCCTTGCAGGCCGTAGACATCGACGATCTGATACGGCGATCCAGCGGAGCCGTCGCCACCGCTGGCGCGCAGGAACGAGCCGCCGGTGATGACAAAATTACTCGCCGAGAATCCTGGCAGCGCACCGACCTGGTTCCAAGCGCCATTTTGCAGCGTGAAAGTCCCGACGTTGACGTCAGCGTTCGCCGAAATCACATTGTTTGCAACCAGCGTCAGTCCGCCGCTTCCTGAGATCGAGGCGTTGATGTCGATACTGTTGTAGGCGCTGAGCGTCAGCGTGTTGCCGCTCGACCATGAAATACCCGATGCAACGATGATGTTGCCGGTGCCATTCGATGGCGTGCCTTGGCCGCTCGTCTTGCCATCTGAGTTTGTATAAACGAAGATGTTGTTCTCGGCGAGACCGTCCGAAATCGTCTTGGCGCCGGTTGCGTCGATGGTGAGGTCCGTCGGATCAAGCAGCCACGCGCCGGTCTTGCCGTTCAGCGCCGAGGTGTTGACGTTGCCGTTGAAGCTCAGCGTTCCGCCCGACGTTTCAACAAAGCCGCCGTCACCTGACAGCGCGCCGCCCTTCGCCAGGATGGTGCCGACGAATGTCATCGCCTGATTGGCCCAGATGATCACTTTGCCGCCGTTGCCTGTCGCGGTGGCCGAAGCGTCGATCATGGTTGCGGCGTCGATCGACACGGTTGAGGAATTCGCCACCGAATAGGATTCCACCGCCGCGCTCGCATTGCCGGATACGAGACCAGTGTTGGGATGCCCGCCGCCCCAGTCACCCCCGATCAGCACCTTGCCGCCGCCGGTACTGCCCGAGGCGTTGATGGTTGCGCCGCTCACCGCGATGTTTTCGCCGGTGACGATGATGGTGCCGCCCGTAGTCCCTTTTCGTTTGCCCTTGGCGGAGAGCTTGCCGGACAGCTTCACGGTCTGCGTCGGCGCACGCGCGGGCTTGCTGTCGGCGGTCGCGGCGCCGAGCACGATCATGCCGTTGTGGCTGCCGATCGAATTGGCCTCGATCACGCCCGTATTGTTGATGACGGAATCGACCACTGCGCGTGCCGCGGCCGCGGTCAGTGTAACCGTGCCGCCATTGGCCTTGAGCTTGCCTTCGTTGCTGATCAGCGATTTCAGCGGCTGGCGGGTCGAAACGTCGACCACCTGCGATGAGATGGAATCGGTGATCCCGAGCGTGATCAGGTTGTCGCCGTACATGTCGAGCGTGAACACGTTGCCGGAAGCGAGCGAGATGGTACCGAGTTTCGCGGTGATCGTGCCGGTATTGCGAACTCCGGGCGCGACCAGGGCGGCGAAACCGCCGGTCTGCGCCGTGATCCGCCCCATATTGACGATCGAGGCGTTCGGATTGCCCGGAATAGTGAACTTGTAGTTCCCGGCCATGAAGTCCTTGTTGGCGATGTCGCTGGTGGTCGCCAGCAGGCTGCCGACATTGATGCGCGCGCCCATCCCGAACAGGATGCCGTCCGGATTGACCAGGAACACCTTGCCGTTCGAGGAAAGCGTGCCGAAGATCTGCGAGGGGCCTTGGCCGCCGGTAACGCGATCCAGTTGGGTCGAATTCGAATTCGGCATCAAGATTTTGGTCGTCTCGCCCGAGCCGATGTTGAAGGTCTGCCAGTTGATGATGGCGTTCTGGCTCGTCTGATTGACGGTAACGTTGGCCGAGCCCTGGTCCTGCACCGTTGCGGCACCACGCACAACGTTGGCGCCGTTCGGTCCGGCAAAAGCGGGCGCGCCGGCGAACGGCAGCAGGGCCGTTACCGTCAGAACCGCGTTGTGCCATCGCCGCGCCATCGCCTGCCTCAGTTGTGCGCGCTCAGAATGAAAAAAAACCGCGTGTCGTTGCGCGGCCCCTCAATTGCTCTCGCAACCGAGAGGTCGGCGTCGACATGATCGAACCAGTCAAGTCTGACGCCGCCGCCGACGGAGGCCGCCTTTTGGACCTGCGGAGTTCCTGCGGAAGCATCCCGCGTGTAGAGATCGCCGTAATCCGTGTAGCCGTAGAACTGCACCGTATTGACGTAGCGCAGCAGCTTGGCCGGCAGGTCGTAGCGCAATTCGCCGACCGTTTCGAAGCAGGAGTCGCCGATCAGCTGCGAAGGATCGAAAGCGCGGCCGAAATAGCGGCCGCCGAACCCGCACTGTTCGGGCACAAGGAGCGGCGTGCCGGCATACTGGCCGTAGAGCGACACATAGGCCGAGAAGCGGTCGAACAGCGCCTGGGTGCGGGCCGCCGTGGCTTCGATCTTATCGTAGTCAACGCGTCCCACCAGCCGCGAGGCGAGCGGGTTGTTGTTGGTGGTGCTGCCCAGCCCCTGGATGCCCTTGCTGAACGTGACGTTGAACTGGCTGATCCCCTGCCATTGATCGGCGAAGTCGGCGTCGACCTTGCTGCGAAAGCCGCGCAGACGATCATCCGTGAATGGTGCGTCGAACGCGTCGCTCTCGTTGTTGCTGCCGTAGACCAGGGTCGACAAGGTGATGTTTTTTTCACGCGACCGCAGTGCCGGAAAGGAGAAGCCGGCATCGGCGTAAGGCCCAAGGGTCCGATAGAGCAGCGACTCGAGCTGGATCGTGCCGGGCGTGCCCCAGGCATCACTGCCGTCGGCGAAGAAGGTCAGTCCTTCGCTGGTGAGCACCTGTTTGTAGCCGAGGGCTGCGTAGTTGAGTTCCTTCAGTGGCACCACGCCCGCATAGGTGAACGTCCACGCCTCGTGCTGCCCGAACAGATTGTTGAGCGTCGCTGATCCGTAATACTCGAACGGCCCGCGCGCCGGCGTACCGCGGTTGTCGATATGCGCGTTGGCGTCGATCCGCTTCTCGGCGACCTCCACGACGAGCGTCGCAGCGCCGCGGGCGGTCTCCGAGGGCCGCAGGCTGGTCTTGAATTTCAGTCCGGGCAGGTCGCCGGCGAGCAGCAGATAGCGCTCGATGGTGCGGATGTTGACCGGCCGCGCGGCGGTGATCTTGGCCGCATAGGCGGTGAAAAAGTCGCGATAGCGGTGCAGCTGCGGCGGCCACTCGACCTTGTCGATGTAGCCTTCAATGACTTCGACGTGGACGATCGCGCCATCGGGACTGAGCTGCTGCGGCGGCACGATGGCGCGCGACAGCACGTAGCCGTCATTGCCGTATTTGGACGTGATTTTCTGCGCCAGCGCATAGACGGCGGCGAGCGACACGCGCTGGCCGACCATGCCCGCATAGAGTTCTGCGAGCTGCTTCTTGTCGTAGACCGTCGAGCCGGTGACCTCGACGCCCTGGACCAAAACAAAAACCTTGTCGGCGCCGGGAGGCGCGACGGTGCTGGGCAGGGTGACAACCGGACCAGCCGGCTGCGATTGCGCGGCTGGCGGTTCGATAAAGCGCTGCCGCTCCCGCCCGGGCAGATCGCTCGGCGGAACGACTTGCGCCTTGGCCGCCGTTGTCATCAAAGACACCAGCGCCAGCGCTGCCAACAGCCATATGCGGGACCCCATCGCCCGTGCCCCGGTGAGCCTTGTGCCCACTGCGCCTTTCCCATGAGGATTCAACGGCCTATAGGGCCGAGAGTCAACAACGGACAGCTCGCGCAATGCGTGAGTTTCAGGCCGAAAACGCGCTCCGCCTGTGCCTATCTGGCGGCCGCCAAGGACCGTTTCGCCAGCAATGCGTTGACGTGGCGCAGCACATGATCCGCAACGATGGCGTGCCCTTCTGCCGTCGGGTGGAAGGCGCCGCTGATCAGGGCCGCGTAGGGCGGCTGCAGGTCATCGAATGCCGAAATGCCTTCCTTGTGGGTATTGGCGGCCAGGAAGGAGTCGTTCGGACCACGGACCAGGCGCCAGTGATGCGCGTAGGGCGAGGCACCCGCCGGCGAATAAGGAACAAAATCCTGAGTCGCTGCCGACATCCGCGGCATCGCCATGTTGACCTGGTCGCTCATTGCTGCGTGCGGGTCCCGGGCGCATACGCCGCGGTGCGTGAATTCGGCGGTGTGGTCGGTGATGAACTGGAAGCCGGTGCCGCGGCCTGTGGCGAGACCTGCCGGACAGCCGGGCTTGCTGGCGTCGTCGATGCACGCCTGGCGAGCCTCCAATTGGGCGACGAACCGCGTGACTTCCTGCACCCGTCCGCTGTCGTAGCGGAATTTGGGGTACACATCGAGCCCGAGCGTCGGTATCCGGCCGCAAACGTTGCCGGTTTCGTCGAACTGAATCGGCTCATAGGCGTTCTGGAGCACCCGCGCGGGATCGACTCCGAACCCGTCCCGCAGCGCGTCCTTCACAGCCAACATGCGGCGATCTAATACCCGCAGATAGGCCTCAGAGACGCTTGGCGAATAGCGGATCTCATGGCCGATCAGGCCCGCGACCGGCGCGATATCGGATGCGCTCGAGGTGATTGCGTAAGCGACCAGCGCGCCGAAGCCGACGTCGTTGCCACCCACCGACAGCAACACCACGTCGATCGGACGCTTGCGGTCCTGCGGCGGACACCACCGCATCGTCACGGTGTTTTCGCTGATCGAGGTGCTACCGGCCGAATACGTGGGCAACCGGTAGTTCACCGCGTGCGTACGCTCACTGTCGCTGCGGCAGATCAAGCTGGCCAGCTGATCAAGTTGCGCCGGAGTCTTCTTCTGGCCATTGGGGAGCGACATCTCATCACGCGCGTCGCTCGGCGTGAACAAGCCTTCGACGATATCGGCGCCCGAGCATGCCAGGCTGACGAAAGTGACGGCGCGGTGCCGGTCCTCAAGCGCCATCCCCATGCTGACGCGGAACGGATAGCCGTACTGCGAGCGGTGGCAATCCGGGCTCAGCCACTGCGCGCGCGCCTTCTCGAAAGCACCGAGAAATTCCGGCGTGTTCGGATCATAGACCAGATCCTTCATCTCATCAGCCATCAGGCGCTTCGGCAGCGCCTTGGGATTGAACTGGTCTTCCGCCGAGGCGACGTGATAATCGGCGTTGCCGCGGCTGGCGAGATTCTGGTTGGCCTGCAAATTGACGGGGTCGTAGACCATTTGCCGCGTGGCGCTGAAAGTCACCGGACGATCCGGATTGCTTTCGCCGGACGCAAAGCTGTCGCCCATTGCAACCACCAGCAGGTCTTCAACGACGATGCTTGAATCGGCGAGCTCGGTGCCGTTCGGCAGTTTGACCTTGACCGACACGCCCGACAGATTGCGGTCGAGCGAAAACGGCACGCGCCTGAGCACGAGCTTGGCTTTGCATGGCTGCTTGCGCGCTTCCACCGGGGAATTAGGCCGGCGCGCATGCCAGCTCCACTCGCAATCGCCCGTGCCCGCAGCGGCGAGCTGTTCCGCCGACAGGAAAACGTCGACGGTGTGGGCATCCGGCATGATGTAGTCTTCCTTGGCGGTGCCCCAGGAATATTGCCGGTCGCAGGTCTTCATGTAGCGGCGCGGGCGCGCGTTACGATCGAAACAAGTGAGATCGAGGCTGCGCGATGCCCAGCCGAGGCGGCTTTGCTCGAAATATTTTCCCGCCGTGTCGAGACATGACGACGGTGTCGCGCGGTTTTTGCAATCGGGATCGTTCAGGCGCCGTTCCACCCGCCACAGAATATTGCTGGGCAACGGCTGTCCGGCGGCACCGCGCACCGCGTCGAACGCCTTTTCGTGCGCCGCGAACGAAGCTTCGTGCTTGAAAAATCGATAGGGATTCTCAACCTCCCACTGGAGATCGGCGGCGTGGCTTTTCGGCACCCCGTAAAACAGTTGGGCCGTGACGAACAAAGAGGTCGCTATAAACCAACGGCACCGCATCGCGGTTCTCCCTGTTTTTTTGAGGATAGCGACATTGGAACCCCGCTGTCTATCGCGACACCCAGGCGTCCGGCCGGACGCAAGGCACGCAAAAGCCTGGAGTTTTGTCTGTATTGAGCCCACGCCTTCCCCTCATTGAGACTGTATTTGCCGGCAAATGTTCCCCATCCCGCGGCGAAAGCTATCGTTGGCCTGATTGCGGCGGCCGAGCGTCCGTTGCCGACGGTTGTGGCATCGAGCCAACCGGCCCGGAATGGGCGGCGAAACGGATGTCGGACACGATGGCGGGCGGTCCGCCCGCCGGCTTGTCGTACCAGTACCAGGCGCCTTCGACATCCCACCACCAGCCGTCGCGGCCGAACCGCTGCTCGTGGCGCCACGTCCCGTGATCCCAGGCGAAACGCTCGCGCGCGTTGAACGTACTGACGTCACGCCGGTTTTGCGCGCCGCGGAAGTCGTACCCCCGGGTTATCGGGATCGTGCCGGTGATGCTATCCGGCGCCGAGGACAGGTGATAGCCGGCACCATTCGGCATCGGACTGGCCCTTCCGTCCGGAGCGGAATGAAACGAAGCGCCGTTGTCATCCGGGTTTCTCAGCCATTGCTGCCGCCCAACGATGATCCCAAGCGTCAGCACGGCGGCCAATCCGGCGAGGCCGATGCCGAGCGCGGGTAGTGGCCAGGCGAACGAGAACGGCCCACGTGGCCGCGGTGCTGCGGCCAACCGGGTCATGGCGCTGACCTGACGCACCGCCGCCTCGGTCACGGACGCCGGTGTGCGAGGCATCCGCAGCGCCTTCACCAGCGACGAATTGTTCTGCAGCACACGCACATATTCGCTGCAATCGTGACAGGTCTGCAGATGCGCGGCGACGCGGGCGCGATCCGCCGCGTCCAATTCCCCATCGATCCAACCCGATAGCTCGACGTGCAAGTCTTCGCACCGCAAGTCTTCGGACCGCAAGTCTTCGCCCGGCATCAGCGAAACTCCGCCAAGCGTGTTTTGAGTTTCTCGCGGGCACGGAAGAGGCGCGTTTTTACCGTGGCGACCGAGGTTTCGGTAACCCGCGCAATATCCTCGTAGGATTGATTGTCGATCTCGCGCAACAGGATGACTTCCCGAAACGGCGGCTCGAGCTCTCCGATGGCGACTTCAAGCGCCTCGCGAAGTTCGGCGCTGGCCGACGAGCGGTCGGCCCCCGGCTCGTCGCTGGCGAGCTCGGTGATCCAACTGCGCTCCGCCGGATCCTCAATATTTTTCCGTGCGGCCGCGAGACGGGTCACACACGCGTTGCGGGCAATCTGGTGCAGCCAAGTACTGAGCGACGCGTCGCCGCGAAATGTTTCGATGGCCCGGACGGCGCGCAAAAACACCTCCTGGCTCGCGTCTTCGGCTTCCTCGCGATTGCGCATCATTCGCAGGCAAAATCCGTAAATCCTGTCGCGATAGGCGCCAAACGCCTGTCCCCAGGCCGCTTGGTCGCCGCGCGCCAGCTGTTCAAGAAATGTCCGCTCGGAACTGTCCCTAGTGTCCATTTAGACCGTCGCCCGAGCCAAATGTTCCCGCGCAAAGGTTCTACGACGTCACCCTGCGCCCGCAAAACGTCCTTCGCCAGCGCTGTTGCCAACGCCGCGCGCTCATCTTCGCGATGTCGCTGCTTCTGGTATAGTCGGCAGAACTAGGGGGGAGGTTCAGTCGGCGCCGCCGGCAGAACTCACATCCGGCGGATCGAACAAGCAGGGCCAACGACAATGTTTCTGCGCCTTCTTCTTATCGCTGCATTGGCATTGCCTGCGGGGCCGGCGCTGGCGCAGTTCTACAAGGACAAGACATTGACGATGCTGGTTAATTACGGGGTCGGCGGCAACGCCGATACCGAGGCGCGCGTCTACCAGCAGTATTTGGCCAAGTACATTCCCGGCCATCCGACCGTCATCATCCGCAATCTACCCGGTGCCGGCGGCGTCAACGCAATGAACCAGCTCGGACTCAACATCGGCTCGCAGCCTGACGGCCTGACGGTCGGCTATTTCACCATGAGCGCCACCGTCCTGATCACCGACGATCCGGTGCTGAAGATCAAAATGGACGACCTCATCCCGATTGCAGCGGCGCGCGGCTGGAATGTCGTCTATGCGCGCAAGGACATCATCCCGGGCGGCTACACCAAGCCGTCTGACTTTTCGCGCGCTCGCACCGTCTATGCCGGCGGTTACAGCCGCGCCTCGTCACAGGACACCCGGCTGCGTCTGGTGCTCGAAGTGATGAACCTGCCTTACAAGATGGTGACCGGATTCGCCTCGACCGCCCAGCTCAACAAGGCGATGATCCAGAGCGAGGTGAATTTCACCAGCAGCTCTTTGCCCGGATACCAGACCGTCGTTATCCCGCAGCTCATCAATACCGGCATCGGCGTTCCGCTGTTTCAGTTCTCGATCGTCGGTGCCGACGGCAAGCCTGCGGGAAACCCGGAATTGGAAAAGCGCGGCCTGCCGGTGTTCGATCAGTTCTATCGCGACGCCTTCGGCAAGGCGCCGTCGGGCGCGAAATACCAGGCGCTGCTGCTCACCAACGACATCGCCACCAAGATGCAGCGCGGCATGTTCCTGCCCAAGGGCTCGCCGCCGGAGGCAGTGGCGGCGTTGCGCAAGGCGTTCCTTGCGGTCACGGGTGATCCGGGTTTCATCGCCGGCTATAAGACGATTACCGGCGAGGCGCCCGACCTTCTCGACGCGCAGGTGGTGCAGCAGATTCTTGACCGCATCCGCAACGTCGATCCCAAGGTCAAGCAGATCCTCAAGGAATCGATTGCGGAAAAGTGATCCAGTCCGCGAATTTGGCGAATAGCGAATGGCGAAATAGCGAGTAGGAAGCCAACAAAATGCTATTCGCTACACGCGACTTCGCTATTTGCGCGTTGAGACTTACGGCACAAACTCCGGTTTCTCTTTCAAATAATGCGCCGCCATCAGCGGCCGGAATTTTTCCATCGTCGCGCGGTTGAGTGTCACCGGCGGCTTTTGGCCCGGCGGCAAGAGTGATCGATATTCGGTGCCTCCGAGTTCTTCCTTGAAGGTGCGCTTGGCCTGATCCACCACGCCGGGCTTGCTGAAACATTCGACGATCGACGCCGCCATGACCTTGGCGCCGGCGACCGCGCCCTTGTGGGCGATCGACGTCGCGAGCGGAACGCCGGCCACCCAATGGTGAAAGCTGATATTCGGCACTGTGGCCGGAAAGTAGAGCTTCACCATCGGCACTTTCCACGAAATGTCGCCGGCGTCATTGGCGGCGGCCTTCTGCACCGCCGGCCCCTTCATCGGCACGTATTTCCGCGCCAGACCGTCGATCGGCACGTTGACTTTCGCTTGCACGGCCCGCGCCAGCGCGTCTTCTTCCTCGCTCCAGTTCGGCAGGCCGACGGCCTCAATTTCCCGCTCGACCAGCTCCGCAAGGGTGCGATTGCCACGCACCGGCCAGACCGCGCTCATGACATCGATTTCAACTTTGGTGTTCGACATCAGCGCCGCGCCTTCGGCAATTCGTTTCGCCTGTTCGAACAATTTGCCGGCGCCTTCGGCGGTGGAGTCGCGGAAATACCACCACACCGAAGCCCGTCGCGGCACCACGTTGGGTTGGTCGCCGCCTTCGGTGATGACACGGTGCATGCGCATCGTCGGGGTTATATGCTCGCGATATTGCGCGAGCCCCATGTCCATCAGCACCACGCCGTCGAGTGCGTCTCGCCCGCGCCACGGCGCAACGCCGGCATGCGCGGTCTCGCCGTGGAACGTGAACGTCGCGGAGACGAGTGCGGCTTGGATCAGGCCATAACCCACGCCGAAATTCCCGGCGATGTGATTGTGAAACGCCAGATCGACATCGTCGAACCAGCCGTCGCGCACGAAATAGGGGCGGCTGACGAGTTGTTCCTCGGCCGGCGCGCCGAACACCTTGAGGGTGCCTTTCAGTCCGAATTTTTCCATCGCGGCCTTGGCCGCGAGCGCGCTTGCGATCAGCACCGCGCCGTTGACGTTGTGGCCTTCGCAATGGCCGGGCGCTCCGTCGACGATCGCCGTCTGCTCGGCGATGCCGGAGGTCTGCGAGTTATCGGGATTAGAATCGTATTCGGTGTGCATGGCGACGACCGGATGGCCGGAACCGAACGTGGCGCAGAAGCCGGTCGGGAAGCCCGAGATGCCGCGCTCGACTTTGAAGCCGCCATCTTCGAGCAGCGCCGTCATCAGCTTCGCGGTCTCGAACTCCTGCATACCGAGTTCGGCGAAGTAGAAGATGCTGTCGTTGAGGCTGGCGATGGCCTTGGCATTGCGATCGAGGAAGTCGAAGCAATGGGTCTTGGCGGCGCTTTGGTTGCTGGCTGGACTGGTCACGGCTCGTCACCTATCGCGATGTCGCGCGCTTGCAGTGCTTTGTGCGATCCCGTATCGCAAAGGCGCCGACAGTGGTTACTGCTATCATGCCGCACCGACACGCGTGAGAGACGTAAGGCGCCGCCACCCATGAAATTCGCGCATTTCTCCCATATCTGGGGCAAACCGGGAATGACGCCGCACCAGCGCTATGAGCAGCTGTGGCGTGAGCTTGCGCTGTGCGACGAGCTTGGCTTCGACCACTCGTTCTGCGTCGAGCATCATTTTCGTCCCGACGAAAGCTGGATGTCGTCGCCGTCGCTCTACGCGGTCGGTGCCGGCGCGCGGACGAAGCGGCTGCGCATCGGGCCGATGGGCTATATCGTGCCGCTCTATCATCCGCTGCGGCTTGCCGAGGAGATCGCGATCGTCGATCAGATGCTCGGCGGCCGCATGGAGCTCGGCTTGGTGCCGGGGATCAACCCCGACTATTTCCGCCCATTCGGCCTCGATTACGGGCTGCGCAAATCGCCGACACTCGAATTCGTCGATTATCTACGCGCGGCGTTCGGCGATACACAGCCGTTCTCGTATCACGGCCATGATTTCCACACCGACAACGCGCGCATCTCGGTGCCGCCGGTGCAGCGTCCGCACCCGCCGCTGTGGATGATGAGCCGCGATCCGCAGACGCTCGAATTCTGCGCCAAGAACGGTATCAGCCCGGGCTACTTTCTGGTCTACCCGCGCCCCGACGCCGCGCCGCGCTACCGCAAATTCCTGGCCGACTGGCAAGCCGCCGGCCACGCCGCCAAACCGAACATCGCCTATTGCACGGTCGTCTATGTCGACGAGACCGATGAGAAAGCGGTCGAGACCGCGGCATTCCGCGCCAGCCGCGCCTACGAGGGATTTCTGGCCCCGCCAAAGCCCGGCGATACCTTCGAGCAGCGCGCCGCAGATCACGCCAAGATGTTCGTCGGCCGCGGCGAGCCGGGAGCCTCCGAGATTATGCAGCATCTGTTCGATGCCGACTATCTGCTCAAGCACGAACTGGTGTTCATCGGCTCACCCGAAACCGTCGCGGCAAAAATCCGCGCCGCCGCTGAGAGTGGCGTGTTCAATGTGTTCATGGGCGAGTTCAACTTCTCGGATCTGCCGGAGGCAGACCTGATGCGTTCGATCCGCCTGTTCGGCGAGAAGGTGATTCCGGCGCTGCGCGGCTACGAGCCGTTTTAGAAATTCCTCTCTACATAGCGGGGCAGAGGTGCAATCCCTATTGCCCCTGCGCCAGTTCTGGGTGCGCCTTCAGCCGTGCGTTGTTGAGCACGTAGATGATGAAGGTTACGACCGCGCCGAGCGCAAACGGAATCGCGGCGAACAGATATAGGTGCTGGATGGGGAAAGCGCCGACCAGCATCGTGCCGGCGAGCGGTCCGATGATGGCGCCGAAGCGGCCAAGCCCGAGCTGCCATCCGGAACCGTTGGCGCGCAGCGATGTCGGATAGATCATCGCACCGACCACGTTGATGCCCGACTGGATGCCGAGCACCACGGCGCCGGCGAGGAACGCCACAATCACCAGGGCGGATGTCGACGACAATCCGGCGTAACCGATCGCGGCGACCACCGGGACGGCGATCAGGAACAGGATCGCGATGGCGAGGAAGCGCTGCCGCTGCAGCCACCAGCACAGCACCAGCGCGCCGATCGTGCCGCCGACCTGCAACCCTGCCCCCGTCAGCGCCGCCACGGTCTGCGACGCCTTGGCGGCCGCCACCAGGATCGTCGGCGTCCAGGAGATCAGGAAGAAGTAGCCCATCAGGTTGAAGACGAAGATCAGCCAGGTCAGCGGCGTGATCACCTGCAGGCCGTTGTGGAACAGATAACGCGGATTGGAGCTGGGAAACTGTTTCTCGTCCTCGATCACGAACCGCGCATTGGGCGGCACCTTGAAGTCGGGACGAATGGAGGCGATCAATCGTTCCATCTTGGGACGCTGACTCTCGTGCAGCGTCATGAATTTGATCGACTCGGGCAGTCCGTACATGGCGACGATCGCAAAGACGATGGGAGCGACGCCGCCGATGTAGAACAGGACCTGCCAGCCGTAGTGCGGAACAAACGCCGCGGCGGCGAAACCGGCGAGCGCGCCGCCGATCGGCACCATGCCGGTGGCAATGATGGCGAGCGTGGCGCGCAGATGGCGCGGCGCCGATTCGGCGTTGATCGCCACCACGTTGGGGATCACGCCGCCGATGCCGAGCCCGGCGATGGTGCGCAGCCAGAACAACTCCGTGAGGTTCGTCGAATAAGCGGCCCAGTAGGTGAAGATACCGAACAGGATATTGCTCAGGATCAGTGCGGTCTTGCGGCCGTAGCGGTCGCCGATCCAGCCGAAAATCTGCGAACCGAACAACACGCCGAAATTGCTCGCAGTCAGCACGAGGCCGAGCGACTTCGGCGCAATGTGCCAGTCATGGATGAGATGCGGTGCGGCAAAAGCGATGGCGCCGATGTCATAGCCATCGATGAAGGCGATCAACGTGGACCAGAAGATGAGC
>Ga0265338_10003260_pt1 | contig 23073 bp, 33 predicted proteins | sample 42126metaG_FD_193579 | JGI IMG/M metagenome (GOLD analysis project Ga0265338, IMG submission 193579) | Rhizosphere microbial communities from Carex aquatilis grown in University of Washington, Seatle, WA, United States - 4-21-26 metaG | ecosystem: Host-associated > Plants > Roots > Rhizosphere... | reverse complement strand
GTTGTGATTTCGATTCGCTTAAATCCAAGTTCTTTAGCCTTTGCCTCTAATTTCCAATATAAAGGAATCATTGTTTTTCCTTTAGCGGCATATGGGTAAAGAATATGAATTTCATCTAGAAACATCCGAAATACAATAAAGCAATCATCACCTATTAAAATATGATTGCTCTGTATTACTTGCGCTATTTGTGAAGGATTTAATCTTGTAGGTGCACGGCGGCAGTAGTCTTCAACCATTTCAATTAGGTTCATTTGCCTATACCCACAACAAAATATGTTCCTGCCGTTCCTGAACCCGTTGTACTTACCCGACTTGTTAATACTCCACCGTTTACACTAAGATTATAAGCAGCAGTAACATAATTACCACTTGCAACCGATGTCGATAACGCACCGTAACAAGCAGTTGAAAACGCTGTAGGCCAACTAAAAGAATAATTATCTCCTGTTGCGTTAGCAGTAAGCCACTGAATCATGGTTCCGTCAGGAAGTTTTCTGTATCCATTTGCGGAAAAAGTTCCGGTAAATTGACTTAAAGTCATAGCTCCAATTGACGCAGGAGTTATCGGATCGCTTGCTCCACTTGCGTGGGTTGAGGCGTGAGCAATTACCGTGGTTGGAGCGGTATAACTATTCACCCAATCAACCAATTGATTTAATAGTTTTCCCATTTTTATAAGCCAATCCCAGGTAGGCTTGGTTACACTCGTGTCAACATTGGGAGCAGAGGGAAGTTTATTAATCTGCATTATACCGGCCCCCTCATCTGATAGTAGATGACATATCCGGTAAGTTTCCACGGTTGATTTTGTAAAGTCGTACCGAGTTTAAACGTCATATACCGGGCGGTAATGTCAAAGTCCACCCACGGCGGCGTAGTCTTGTCAAGACTCATATTATAGGGACCATACCATACAATATCTTCATCGACGTTTGCCGCCGTTCCTACGTACATAGGAAGTGTGTAGGGGCCTTCGCGGGAAATCATCAGTTGTAGTCGTATGACCCTTTTCATTAGAACAGGATTGCCAAAGTCAAATAGTTTTGTTTGGATAAAACTATTAATATCCGCACCGTCGAGGGAATGACCATCAAAATTATATAGATTGCCGGAAGAATCGGAGCATAGGTTAATGGGCGCATTGGCAAGATTTTTCGATGAGTCCCATTCCTGCTCTTGGCTATCCCAAGTTACATCTTGATCGTCCCACAATGAGGTACTAATTTGATTGTAGTAACCAAAACACATCATTGGCATATCACGTATAGACCATGCCTTTGTATCGGGATTATAAACTATTGCCTTATCCGGAAGTCCGTCAGGACTGGAGGTAGAGACATAATTAAAGCCCCCTTCGGGGACTTCTTCAAAATAGAAACAATTCGAAAGTACCGTGTTACCAGGGTCAAGGTCATTGAAAAAATCCTTGGAAATATCATCACCAGCGATTTTTACTTCTCTTGTATCGAACGAGTAAATATTGTTATTGCCAAGAAAAATATGTTCGTCACCTAAATCTAGGAGTGCTTTTGGAGCAAGGAGTCCATAACCTTCGATTGCAGGCCACTTATCGAATATCTCATCACCGCCGACATAGGTTACAACCTGTACGCTTCTTTCTTTGTAAGCGACAACGTAGTTACCTATCGTTTGCAGGGATTGTATCCAGTCAACGCCGTCCGTCATGTCGGCCCAACCCGCCTGTAAGTCCTGTGTAGCTTGATTCGTGTTTTTCCACTTCGTAATATCGCCTATCGTTGACCACCGCAATCGCTGCGGATAGGCAATTCCGTTTTCAACGGTTCCACCGAGGATAAGAAACTCATTGAAGTACAGAAGACATTTTGCCACAACCGAAGTAACTGCGGTTCCATCATTCCAGGGAACACAATCCGTCAATCCGCCAAGATTACTAATATTCCCACTGCCGTTCCAGCACTTTACCGGATCGACTCCGTTAGTGAATACAAAAAGATTCTGCGCGTTTTCGCTGAATACCGGATTTTGAGTTTTACCATTTAGTGTTCCCCCGGTAATATCGATAGCTACGTTATTAGTTGAATTGTAATAATAAACTTTGGTGGTAGTGATAAAGATTAACCACGAATCACCGTTGAATTTAAAGTAGTTGTCAATCGCCATTGGCGTACCGTTTAACTTATTGACTCCTACCTCTGTCCAGACGACTCCACCATCAGTAACGGTTCCTCCTGCGGTTGTGGGGTATGTCGGAGTCCCTGATCCCGTTGTGCCTGCCGTAGTGCACTTGTAAACGTGTGTATTCGGTGTGGCAGGGGTAACGTATTGCCCGACTATATAAGCGGTTAGAGCGACTCTAGCGGCGGCCTGGTTGAATAATTTTTTATATCCTCCAACCTTTTCGACGTATCCTACGCCAAAGTGGACATTGTTTCCGTTAGACCATTGTTCATCTTTGATTAAATTAATAGGGTTGTTGTTGTTGATGCCAGCGGCAGGAGCCATTACCGCCTTAAATTGTTCGTTTGATTTTGGCATGTTATCACCTGCCTTTGTGGTATAATATGGATGAGGTGATTTTGTGAATAAATCATTGCTTCTAGTTTTCATTGCTATTTTTCTTGCGGCATGTTCACCAGGAAAACCAATTGTTTTTGTTGGTGATAGTCTGACTGCTAGAGCAAATTGGTCTGATTTATTGCAAACCACCATTGTTAATAAAGGGATAAGTGGGGACACAACGCAAGGAGTTTTAGCAAGAATTGATGATGTTGTTTCCAGCAAGCCAGACAAATTATTTATCATGATTGGGACGAATGACTTATACTATAAAATTCCTGATACGATTAAAAACTATGATAAAATATTGTCATCTATCCAGGGAAAAACACCATCGACGCTGATTTATGTTCAAAGCGTTCTCCCTTCCGATTTTGAGGGAAGAACAATATTGGAAATAGAAAATCTAAACAACCAACTAATGATTCTATGCAGAAAACACAATGTAATTTTTATCAATCTTTATCCCCTATTTAAAGACGGTCAAGGAATAAGAAAAACACTCACTGTTGACGGACTTCATTTGAACGATAATGGTTACAAAATATGGGCCAATGCAATAAAATATTATGTTTTAATGCAGTAAAGAACAGCGACGTTTCGCGGACGGGTTTCAGTTACACCTGTGGATGCGGTATTTTGCGGCGTACCGGGGTTATTTGTACTCGGTACAGCCCACGGGGTTCCTGTCGACGTATATACGTATCCAGTTGTCATTTGGTGGGTATGAGGTTGAACATCTTGGGCCTGTGCGCTGCCTATTGTTCTTCCCACATCTACTCCCCTTGAATCATCAGTACCGCGCAAAAACTCTCCCCGGTACTCGGGAACGTTAAACGTCGTAGAACCATTACCACTTCCATAATTTGTTCCAATTACGTTAAAAAGGTCGGAATATGTCGTTCTACTTACTTCCTGACCATTGCATTTTAAATATCCTGCCGGTTCGCTTAACATAGCAAAAGCGTCTACCGTTCCCGCTACACCGCCAGAAATTCTTACCCATGCCGTTCCTGTCCACCGTTCTTCTACTGCTAAATCAGAGTTATAACCAAACTGTCCAGTATACGGAGAAGCAGGACGCGTTGCGACTGTCCAAGTAGAATAAGAAGGAGCGGTTAAGGACTTCCAGGTTACTGTTGAAAGGTCGTAATATTCGATCCATCCTAAATCCGAATTGTAACCTGTAACTTTATCGACAAGACTTGTATCTGTCGGTCTGCCTACCGTGTTCCATACCGTAGTCTTTAGCGCAGGAGTAGTTCCGGTTGATGTACAGTTACTGATCGCCGCAAGTACGTCAAGTACAGCCTGTTTTAGCGATCTAATTTGATCGTCACCAAATTTTACTTTATCAGTTCCAGCGGGGGAAGTGGGGTCTATTGTAGGCCATGCCATATTAAGCACATCCTTTCTATGTAGCGGGGCCGAAGCCCCTTGTATTAACGTTTGCGCGGCATGAGATCACCTCCTTATCGTAATCCAGGGGTGATTTTTTATATATTCTTCAATATCAAACATGAAATTTAGGGTAAGTTTTCAGTTTATACCCATCTTCTTTGATTTGGAAACTCAGGTATTTAGCCACTCTAGCGTCGCCGTCTTGTTTCCAGCCTGCTGATTTGTCAAACTCTTGCAAAAAGACGAAATAAAAGGCTAGTCCAAGACTAACCCACGCCATACCTAGCTCAATTGTGGTTATATCTGAGGAATTTACATCATCAGTAAGGTCAACCGGCCATATTTCACCGTAAAAGTTGATTTGTCCAGTGGCGGGAACAGGTAAGACCTGTATATCCGCGCCAATTTCGATATAATACAGTGGTGTTCCGGTTACTGTAAAGCTAGGATAGAGATGTTTGGCGTGTTCGTAGTCTCTTAGTCTATGCAAATGACTAATTGTACCACCTGCGTCCTGGTATTCAAGAGATTTAGCGTGTTTGATTCTGTTGGTTGCGCCGTTTATCAGTCCATTTATCTGTGAAATATTAGAGATTACTTGAAAGAATCGTCTTATTTCGGTATCCATTAGCGCCTGTCTGCGTCCTTCGTTGACGTACTGCAAAAGCAGAGTACGATTTGTGTCAGTTCTGGCGATAATGGATTGACAGGTATCTAAGATTGTTTTACCATTCATTTGGATCGCTCCAATCGGGGCCGTCTAGTAAATCAATTAAATCTTGTGTGGTTGTTCCTATTGGGTTTAGGATTGTTCCGCCACCCTTACTATGACCACCACTACCAGGTTCATCGGGGTTATCAGGATCGTCATTGTAGACTATTACATTAGAATCATTATCAGGATCCGTCAATAAGGAGGCATATTCATAATGCAATATTGCCTGTGTTCCGTCTAATGATTTTCGCCAAACATCAATCGGACAAATTCCCATATCATCCTGCCAAATTGACTGCCAGTATTCAATAGGTGCGATAACGAATTGCATTACCAAGTCACCCCGGCGTTATAGTTTTGAGTTCCTTCAGAGTCAGACAATAACCTGTTATAGATCCTTGTGGAAATGACCCCGTTTTTTCCATAATTCGAAGCATCTGCTTTTGCCGATATACGCATACTTCCCGCAGCTTGAGAAACGCCAGCACCCGCCGATATAAGGGTAACAGGAGAGTTATTTATCCATACCTTTAGATCTGTTACACTTGTTGAAAATTGTGCCCTTAAATGAGTTAATTGATTTGCGGTTAAAGGCGGTGTTGATGTCTCAAGACACTGACCAACAACATTAGAACCTGTACCTAGTCTGATATTTCCAAGGGTATCTAGGAAAATAATTCCCCACATATTTGTCCAGCTGCTAGAAGTGGTCATAATTCGTCCGCTAGTGGTAAATGCTCTTGGATAAAACCACATATCTACTGTTAATGTAGCAAGGTCAAGTGTCGCAGTGTAGGCTTTATTTGCATTGTCATCTACTCCGTCAAACTCTAACCTGTCAGGATCCCCCGATGTATTACTTCCGGTCCACCCGCTACTGGTTGTGTACGCAAAATTACTAAGACCGAAATTTAAATTATTACCGCTTAAATCTGTCCATGTTCCCCTATTAGTTGAGTCGCTATTACTTCCGGGGCTTGAACCTAAATCAGCTTTTGCAGCGTATAGATCAAGAATTAACCCTGCCGCCGAATGTGCAGATGCATTTCCGGAACCTACATAATTCGGGCCACTTGCCCGATGTCTTGTTAAACAAGGGATCATGTTACATCACCGCTAAGTATCCAGGTATTAGTGGCAATCTTAGTCAGCAACACAGTTCCGTACTGCGCCCTAACCGTCATGGATGAAGCGTTGTTAACGGTAGCACCAGTTCCGGCAACGATTGTCGTTTGTCCTGCACCCAACTGGATTACCTGTATTTGTGTTCCAATCGGGAAAGCCTGACTAGAATTTTGCGGTACGGTTAAGTTGTTTGCTGTGCCGACGTTCATTGTAACAATCCCTTGATAAAGCGGAGCGGCGGCATCGGTTAGGACAAGAGAATAAGAAGCAGTTTGGTTATTTACTGGAAGGTATGTCGGGAATCTGATATCGTTTCCTACCGCTGCTGTCGAAGACGTTGTACCGTACTGCACAGCAAATGAAATTTTGTTATTGGCATCATCATAGGTTGCGGTTATCCCGGTTTGGGTTCCCGCCGCAATCATTGCTGCAGTTGCATCCTGGGCCTGTTCATCGGTATATGCAGAAGGAATTGACGGTTTATTTAGAATCTGACCCATTCCAGACGAGGCGTTCCAATCACTTTGCACCTGTGCGGCGGGAATACTAGGTTTATTGAGAATTTGCCCTAATCCGCTTGAAGCGTTCCAATCCGATTGAACCTGACTAGCGGAATTTACTGTTACCGTTCCTGCTCCAGCATCACCCGTCATAGTGATGTTTGTTCCATTTACCAATGTAACAGGATCAGCAGTTACAGTTGTTCCACCGGCAACCAGGGATGTAGTAGATACATCAGAACCAAGATAAACCCAAGTTGAACCGTTTGACCTATATAAACCCGCTTCGTGTCGATTAATAAACCAAACCCCTGTTGCACCTTGAACAACGTAAATTACTCCGTTATTCGATGCAGCGGCGGGTAAATTTGCAAAAGCAGCGACTGTCGGATACGATGATCCGGCAGACATTCCAGCTACAGTGGCGGCAAGAGCGTTTACTTTAGCAAGCGCAACAACGCCCAAGTCGCTCATAACGCACACCAACTACTGGTATAAACAAACCAATTCTTTGTATCAGTCTCACAAAAAAGAGAACCAACCGCTATATTTACAGTTGGTTTTGTATCGGACGATAATCCGTAAAATGTATCTGTAGTCATAGTTACTTGCGTAATAGCCATTTCTTCACCGCCTTATAAAAGGGAGGGGGAATGAATCCCCCTCTTAGGTATTCTTGCCAACACACTTCCAGTTCGTTCCATCATAAAAAGCCAGGGAAAGTTTATTGGAATCATCCGTATTTTTAAGCAGGAACATATTCCCTGCCGCCGGTTCGGGATAAGGAGTAGCGGCCAGAGTAGATACGGTCGAATAACCTGAACCACCAGAACCGGATACGTAAGGAAGCGTCAAGTTACAGTTATAGTAATTCGTTCCGCCTACTTTATGGGTTACTTTTGACATTTTGTTTCACCTCCGAAGGGATAAATATCTTGTTGGTACTAGGACCATCTGTTGAGGTTCGCATAGATGGATATTTTGCAAAAACCTTTTTCATCAGTTTTCTATCACCTGTGGAATTGGTAAGAAACTCTCTTACTAGTGGATCGTGCATATATGCTAAATCAATTTCACCGATTTCCTTTGCCTCTGAACGAAAACACATACCATTACCGATTTCTTTTTTTCGGTCATGGTTGTATTTCGCCTGTGCGGTTCTGTCGATTTGCACAATATGCTCATACTGTCTAAGTAGTGGATTCCATTCAAGAGTTTCGTGTAATGTTTCTGCCATAATACCCCCAAAAGGGGGGATAAACCCCCCAGGATTAAGCGGCCAGAGAAGCAATATGAGCGTGAGCATTAATGGCGGATACTTTAAGACCGCCAACCATATGCACCATATGTTCTTCGGCGTGTTTGGTAAAACCAAGCTGAACATGCTCAATCGGAATAAGAATAGCCGATTTTACATAGTCGAGGTCAAGTACATAAATGTCAGTATTTGGAACATAGCGCGAGGTAATCATTTTAAAGATACCGAAGGACGATTCATAAATTTTGACCGTATTGGTCAGTTTCTTATCGCCAACATTGGTATTCTTGATCGCGCCACCGGAGAAACCGTCAATAACGAGTTTGTTGGTAGACGAAGCAAGGACAGCCATATTACCGGGTTCATGGTCATCCCACTGCTGCTGCATAGCGGTAAGCAAAACAGTTTCAGTCGGACGGGCAGAGCCACCGGCCACAACGTTAGCGACGGAGTTGTTAGAAGTCAATAGCCAGTAACCAAGGCCACCAGTGACCTGGGCCGCGCCGGTAGTTCCAAGAGTACGAGCAGTATTTACACAAATGGCGTATTCAAAGTCACGCCGTACTTCAAGAGTACGATTCTGCAACTGCTGTTTAACGTCGAAGGATCCGCCCTGCTTCTTCTGAATAGCCTGCTGCCTATCGGAGATAGCAAAGGTTTTTTCAAGCTGTTGTGCGTAGTTGTAGAGTCTTGTAGGGATAGCGGTAGAAGCAGCAGTAATACTGGCTGCTTCGATGATCGCGTTAGCGGCAGGGGTCGCCAGGGAGTCTACAATCCATTCAAATTTATCACTGGCAATATCTACCTGACCGATAAGAGAATACAGGGGAGTAGTTTCCGGAGAAATATTATTAGCGAGTTTTTCAAATTCCTCGGCGTTACCGACGCCGCGCATGGTAGCAGCATATTCCTGACCTGCAAATGCCATTTATTTTCACTCTCGTTTCTTTATTTTTTCTAGATACGCACCGAATGCGTTCAGTTGACCATCATGATCTAGGTCTCGGATTTCTTTAGGACTCATCTTCTTAGGACCATCAGTTTTCACAGACGGAGAAGAAGATTCCACCTCTATTTTTGCTGCCGCAGTTTTAGGAGCCTTGCTAAGATAGTAATCTTTAGTGGCCTTTACTGCGTAGTCATGGAGTTTATTGGCCTCACTCATCGACATATGAATAGGATCAAGACGTCCTCCAGCAATAGCGAGAGCTTTTTGAAGCGCGGGATATAAGACATTAAACTCACTTCTAGTAGCCGCATCCCCAGCAAGAGAATAAATACTCGATTCAATAAAAGTACCCACCTCCGGTGGATTTTGTTGCAGGAAAGAAGCTAATTGATTAAGTTCTGTCTGCACCTTGCCGACTTCGGTCTGCTTTTGCTTTGCCTCCAATTTTTCCATTAATCTCGCTTCGACCTTTTTCTCTGTTTGGGATTGGATGATACTAGTCAAAGCATGAATGTGTCTTTCATCGGTTGCATCATAGTCGAGTTGATAAAGCCGCTTAAACTCTTGAATTGGACTTTCTTCTTGTGCCGGTTCAACAGATTTTGATTGCGTCATCATTTCTTTGACGTACGCTTCAACCCGTGATTTTTCTTCGTCTAATTTACGCCGTTCATCGGCAACTGCTTGCGTTTTTCGGGTGTAATCTTCACCCATCTGTGCACGCTTGATTACCTCTGATTCAGGCATTTCGATTTCTACACCGGCAACTTTTATCTTGAGCATCCGTTCAATGGACGCTTCTTGTGGAGTGTCCTTAACTTGCTCCACTTCTTCTTTAGGTTCTTCTTTTGTTTCTACAGGTTTATCTTTATATGAATCAAGATAAGACCCTTCCGTGTTGATGGTTTCAAACAACTGGTCCGGGGTTGTCCCTTCGCCGTCGTTGTCAAACATATATACCCTCCTTGCGGTTCCGAAGATTGCCGCAAATTATTTTACTTTTTTATTTCTTCTTCTTGCCACATTTACCCATTAGCACTTACCACCTTTACATTTTTTGCAACCTTTACCACCACAAGATTTACATTTAGCCATGTTTACGCCTCCTAACTTTTTCTCCTTTAGCTATCAACTGTTTTTCAACTGTCTTCCCGGTTTGAATATCCGCCTCCCACAATAACTTAAGTTTGGTTATCGCTTTGCTAAACTGGCGGATTTCCTCCGCTTCCTGCGGGGTTTTGGTTTCCCACCCCATCATTTCCTGCGCCCGGAGTCTGTCCAGGGACGTTTGGAGATGCAGAAGCAGTTCCTCCGATAGGTCCGCCCTGTCCAGGTATTCCTGTGAGTCCATTTTGACCTCCCATATGTGCTTTTATTTGATCTGGTAACAGTGATTTGATTAACGCACCTGTGACATAATCATCAGGGGTTATCTGTAGTGTCGGGAAAGCATTATTAAGCATCTTAATTTGGATTGCCTCAGGCAAGAGTTCAAACTTAATCGAAACATTCTCACCAATATTAGGTTCCTTTGGTTGCGGAGGAGGCGGAGGCGGCTGTTTCGATGGGTCAAGCAGAAACTCGTCGGGATTCTTGACTCCCATCGTTTCATACTGTTTCTTTTTGAGCGCATAGACGTTCTGCATGTTCATTAGTCCTGCTTGTACCAACAGCGGAGCATCTTGACTCATCATCTGGTAGTTTTGTAGGTTCTCTTGTTTTACGCCTGTTCCTAAAGTAGGATCAACCGTGTAACGTAGTTTAGTACTTCCAGGAAGCGGTGTAAGAGGATGGCCGAGTAGTTCAATGACTTCCTGATTAGGCGGCGGGTACTTTTCATTTAGTTCGACCATAAATTCAAACAGGTCACCAATACCGTCTTCGGACTCTGCAAAACACCTTGCTATATTCTCGTCGTCTTGATTTGACAGACCTACGGTCAACTGCATCCCGGTAGCTGTTTTATTTAGACCTTGGACTTCACCTGCCACACCCTGATTAATGCGGGTTACAGCAGAGATTTTCTCTAACTTCTGGTCTTTAAGTTCCAAGAAATTAATCGTTGTCGGGTCAATCTGTCCGATTGGTAACTGTTGTATAACCTTACGAATATCCTCTGTTCCGCGAAGTTTTACAAGTTTTTCCCGGTTAGAAATATCGTCTAGGTCTTCGATATATTCTAGGATAACGCCCATTTGCGGGTCGTTGTTTTGGGCCAAATTAGCAATCCACAGTCGAAACATAGCGGTATCAAGTTCGGCTAGTTTACAAACAAAGTCCATCATAGAAATATCCGGCCATACTTTGTGTTGCTGTTCGGACGGAGACGCCCTAAAGATAGGGACTCTACCCAATTGGTTTTTTTCTGCTCTCAATAGAGTTTCGCCGCATACGGTAGCAACAACAGGTTCTAACAGGCCGTCATCGTTTATATCCCATTGAATATAACACTCATAGACTTCTACTTCTTTTGCCGGTCCTTCTTCGTTTGTAAGCGCAGACCGTTCTTGATAGTTAGTTTCTTCATATATGGTCATTGAGCCAACATCGCCAGTTTTAGCAACTTCTTCAACTGCATCCGGCCAATACATCCCGGTTTCTGTGCCATCAGCAAGAGTCTTTTTGATGTTACGCCTGAGTTCGTCAATGGTTTTCTTGGGACGGTGACAGACAAACTCGCTTGACTTTATCGATTTCGCCCGAGGACTAATAAGAAATTCATAGGCAGGAATGTTTTCAATCTTGGGATATGATTCTATTATCTGTTTTTTCTGGGTTAAAACAACAACACCGCCCATAGAGGACGGCTGTACGCCAGTTATTTTGACTGTTTTGTCTTTCTTGAGAAGTTTCAGTGCGTCCATTGATACAATCGGAATAGGTTGCTGGTCTACCCAGTCTTCATCTGTTTTAGGATAGACCTTGATAAATCCCACTCGATTAGTAAAAGCATCTTCGAACCAGTGTTTGAATTTAGTAAAGCCGTTATTCTTCTCGATTAGTTGATAATTAATCAAGGTCTGTCGATCTTTGGCTGCATCTTCAGAGGGATTGCCTTTTGTTCCTTGAACCTGGATTACATCAACGCCGCCGAAATAGATTTTTAACTGTTTGGCTACTTTGCTTTCTCTAAAAGAATAAGCATCAGGAGAAATATAACTAGATTTCGTATCAAGAAACGGCATCTTGCGAGAATAATACTTTTTGTCACCGTTAACTACTTCCTGCATCTCTGTTATCTTTGATTCGACATAATCCTCATAATAGGTTTTTGCCTCGGCTATTTTACGTAGGCAGTAGTCAAGTATCTCATTTTGCATGTCTTCGGATAACACTTTACCACTTCCCATTAAGCGTAGTTTATCTGTACAATAATATCTGCCGCGACTAAATTAGTTGTATCAGTATCGCCAATAGCCCCTGTAGCCGCCATAGCAATTCCATTAGCGCAGGAACATCCTATATCAGTCCAAGTCAATGCAACCTGTCCTGTAGCAGGAACAAGAAACGTCATAAGCGGTGTGTCAGAAGCCAATGTAGGATTAGATGCCTTGTCGTATAATTTAACATAACAGGCAGATGCCTTTTTACTGAGAACAACAACACCATAAATACGACCGGCAGCGTTTTTGATTACTGCTAGGTTAGTGTCGGCTGTGGCAATTCTCCGGTAGGTCAGGCACCCTCCTGTATTTGCCGTTGCTGCTATGGCTGTGGTCGGTATGGGGTTAGCCACCGCAACAGCAGATCCACCAATAAATTGGATAACATTTGAACTGCCATCAGCATTGACTTTTAAGTCGTAATTATCGTTTTCATTTCCGATTCGCATACGATCACTCACTAGATCAACTCCTTTAATTCATCCCGCATTTGCTCCCAATCAGGATTGATTTGTGATAACAAAAAAGCCGTCTGTTCAAACGACCTTACTCCAATTTCTATTCGTGTTAATATCAGTAATCGCTTGTCGACTTACTCCGTATGCTTTAGCAATTTCTTTATGTTTCATTTTAATGCCAAGGAAATACTTTATTTCATAAACGTCTTGAGTGTTTAACTTTGCACTATGGTGATCTTCCCCAACCTGCCCGCTTTTACCATGTCTGTTTCTTCGCATCATGTCATTAATATTATCTTGTTGTGTTCCTAGATAAAGGTGGTTTGGGTTTACACACTTTCTATTATCACAAGTATGAAGAACATCTAATTCTTTACTAAACTTTCCATATGTCAATTCATATGCCAACCTATTTGCTCTTACCGCTTTTCTATTTAGCTTGAAATAAACATACCCTGTTTTATGTATTGCCCCTATCCAATTCCAGCAATCATCTTTTCCTTTTTTGTCGACCTTATCCCAAAATCTATTCATGGATTCACCATCTTCCCCAATTCTTCTTTCATAGGTTCCCAATCTTTATTTATCGATGACAAAAGATAACTAAGTTGTTCATAGACGACCATTCGGTGGATTTTATACCATTCGTTCATAACTTTATACTTACACTTTCGATAGATAGGTATATATCCCCATCTTCTTCACGTTGCCAAACATTTGCCTTATATTTATCTAATATAGTTCTCAGTTCATGTTGACACTTTAATAGTTCGGGCCATAATCTTTTAAAATCTTCTTCTTCTTTTTTTGCCGCATCTTCTTCCTTTTTTCTCATAATACCGAAAGATTCTTCTAGATAACGGTCAAGAAATTCTAAGTCACTTGTAGACCATTGCATCTTTCATTACCTCCCGCACCATCCTTGTAGCATCACGCACAACAGTAAACCACTCGCATAAGTCTCCCTTATCGATCATCCATACTAAATGATAAGGCTGGATAACATGAATAATTAGCATGTTCCATATGTAAGGATCAGTTTCTACAACTGCGCCCATTGTGCATAATCCCTCTAAACCTCGTTCACATTGATAGATAATCTTATCAAGTCGCTTTACTGTGTCTTTCTTTAAGGCATCCCAGTCGACCTCTGGAGGATCGTAATCACTGAGCATATAGTCTATCATGTCAAAGGCGTTTGCTGCTCCTACAGGCCACGGTGGAAGGTTTATAGACTTAAATTTTTTATGCGCGGTTCCTTCGATATATGCGCCGCCCTCCGTTGCGTTGTATACGTCTTTCCTGCGTTGGGAATCAAGAGCAAAGATTCGCACCGCATCTGCAAATTCCGGCTTTGAATCAACAAGTCCACCATAATACCCTTTAATTCTACAATGTCCTTGCTGTTTACCAATGTATTCCTCCGCTCCTTGGGCGTGAGTCTGATTTCCGCTAAAGGCATGGTCCGCACCAATGAGGACGATGGGACTGCACCCAAGTAATTCAGCCAATCCGAAACACATATTTCCAACCGTTCCTGGCTTTCGAATAAAACCTTTTTTAAACGGCATCCAATTGAAGTGAGCATAGTCACGATAGGCAATTACCTTCCTCCCCTCATATCGCGTGAATACATCAGGATTACATACAGGACATAGCACTAATACTGATTTATGCTTACCTTCTACTGCCGCTGTAGTGTTGTCGAAGCGTTCTTTCTTGCAGACAAAATGAGGTGTTATTCCCTCTCGCTCCAGTACCTTTAGCGCAGTATCGGCACATATTATTACTGCTTTATCTTGCATGGTTTTTAGGTAAGGAAGTTGCTTGTTTAGGCTAGGACCAGATAGCGCAATGATCGCAGGTATTTGAATAAAAAGTCCCTCAAGTTCATCAACTCCCGGTGTGATTCTAATGAGTTCGGCAGAGTCAACCATATTCTTTAGTCCTACATATGAGTCATAGGGGCTGCTACCGTAGTTTTGCAGGATGAATCTAACTGCATCACTGAGTATTTCGGGAGTGTCGGTTTCAGCATTGAGCCAATCAAGGTATCGAAAGTCTTTGAGTAACCATTGTACTACATCGACGAAATCCTTTTGTTCGGTTATTTCGCCTCGTATTATTATCATATTACCCCCTATGTTCACCAATAAAATTATATAGTCTTTCTGTTTCTAAATCTTGATAGAATCTCCAATTACCACAAGAACATAATTGATTAGATGCTCCAGCGGTATACCATTCGGATACACAACAATCACAAATATAAGTTGAGGTATCTGCATATATTCCCGTCTTAAACATCATAACGAACCTGCCTTTGTGCTTAGTTTTTCCGGCTCGATACCATAGCGGCGATAATACTTCGCTTTGGGGTCTTCGGGTTTGGCCGCCGTAGGCTTATAAGGACGCGCCATACACATATAACGTACAGCATCGTATGCGTGATCCTCTTGTGAACTATCAACATCTTCTACTTTATGCTCGTCGTATTGCAGCATTGGCAGCGTTCTAATCAGGTGCGTACAAGATGAGAATATCTTTATCTTTTCATCTTTTAGACGTTGATGTAGTTGCATCTTTCCTTGTATGCGGTTATTGTCGGCTTTGCGTAGCAGTACACCAGCCTGTACGAATTGTTCGGCTATAGTTGGTCCGGTGTGGCCGGTGTTACTCCATATAGAAGGGTCTGCCACTGAGTCGAAGTCAGCGACTTCGGCATCACGCACTCTAACAGCAACTGTTCCTGCATCTTCTTGAACACCGGTGTCATTAAGTCCGGACTTACACCCATACAACTCCCTGTAAATCCATAAATTATCATCCCAATCAACCGCTCCCCAATACGCCGCATACGGCTTACTATAGCCCCAATCTAGGCTTCTGTATCTGCGCCAGTCTTCCGGTATTTCATAGGGACTAACAACATGTTTATCGCGGCTAAATTCAGAGAACACTTGGCCTATAAACACATCCCAATCACCATCTAAGTGCGCCTTGCGTAGATGCTCGGGTAATGCTTCAAGAGTCTTGATATATTCTGGGTTGTTATCCATTAGTACAGGATTATCATATACTTTTGCCTGGATAAAAAGATAGTCGTCTGGATCCTCATTTTCGCGATACTGGCGATCAATAAATAGTCTCTTGAAATAGGAGTGGGCTACACCGCCAGGGTTCATAGTGTAGTATGCTCTAGGTTTGAAATCTGACCGTGTACTGCGGTTACAAGTAAGAATAAATTGTATCATTGCCTCTGTAAACAACGTTGCTTCTTCAAAACCTATAACATCATATTCCTGTCCTTGATACTGGAATATATCTCTTTCGTTGTCGCAGTATCCAAGTTTGAGTCTGCTACCATTCGGAAAGATAAAAGCCTTTTCCTCCGCTTGGTATTTCGCCAGCGATCCAAGCATAGATAGCAAAGGGATTATATGATTCTCTCTTAGTTCTGGCAAAGTCCTTCTTAATAGGAGGAGTTTTAAACCAGAGTATTTCATCGCCAATAAGATAAAAAGTGTTCTCATTGCCCATGATTTCCCGCCTCCTCTACTTCCTCCGTAGGCCACATGCCTAGCTTTGGCCTTGAAGAATTGCCGCTGTTTTGGGTTTAGTTGTGATAGATCAATCATGAGATTAAATCTTCAACAGCCGCTGGTAGTTTAAACTGCATAGGGCCACCGTCAGGGCCGCTGAGTTCTTTACTCTGCACATCACGCCATTTATCTTTTTGTCGGTTCTTTAGCCAAAATATACAGGCTGTTGTATCAGGAGCATAATGTTTAATAGTAGGCACAACCATTGCCCTACCGTCATCGTTAAATATCTTATCTTCGGGATGCTCATATCCCTTGGCTCTATGGAATAGGCTTTGCGCAATAACAGCGTCGGCTTCATCCTTACCTCTTTTTAAGGACTCGGAAAACTCTGTATAAACTTTCTTCCACTCATTTACAGTGTCTTCACTTACCTCAAAGAAATCTGCTATCTGCTTATCAGTTGCACCAAGCAAACATAGCTTATAAGCTTGTTCGTTATATTCTGTTTTATATTTGCTCGGTCTTGCCATCTAATCACCAACCTAGTTACATTGTATTTCTCCTTGACTGTCTATATATATTACTGCAAGGTGTTTTATTGGCAGTTTAGAGTGTTCTTTGGACAGGCCGGTTATCATATTACCTATATTATCTATAAATCTTATCATTTGCTTAGATGACATAATAAACGGCATCCTAGAATCGTTTCTAAGACGTTTTGTTTGTGTGGTCGATATGATTGTATAGGTTGATTTGGAGCCTACTGTAGGATTCGAACCTACACCCACCTCCTTACAAGGGAGAGACACTTCCGATTGTGCTAAGTAGGCTTATTTTACCTTATGGCTAATTGGTCATACGACATATGATCTACCCTTGAATCAAGTTCCGCTATTTTTGAGTCATTGAAGTTGTTGATATTAGACAAATAGCCAGTTATTCTTCGCACCCTCTGTATGCTGCCTGATCCCCAGGCTTTTATTATTACATGGTCATTATCAATTTCAATGTTGATTTTGTCTGTTGTCCAACCCTTATGAGCGCGAAGTTTTACTTCTTCTTGCATAATCGGCAATATTTCTTCCCATGACATAGACGCAGGATGTTTAATCTTTAAGTCTCCGTATACTGTTATCATATAATCAAACCTTTCGGCTAATATTCACCATGCGCCGCCCCTCCTGGACAGAAGAACGACGCACAGCGGAAGGAGGAAAGAAATGAAAGTGGTTTCGCGGGTTGCAACTCCTGAATATCTGGCATAAGATTTAGAGCCAGTGCCTTCGTTAATCGCAGGCCGCGCTTATGACTTCACCACAAAGCCACCGAAGTATTAACGCATTTCGCGCCAAGATAAATATTCATTCACTCTGTTTTTTTTTATAATTTCCACTTAGAGTGTCTATATGGTCGGGAACATAGTTTCTACAAACTGAGTTTTCCATAACAGGATATTTTTTGTGCAGTTTTACAAAATCACACCGATCGCACTCGTTAAGGTAAACGCAGTCTGTGCACATATTCCCTCCAAAAAAAATAGGACCGCCAGTAGGCAGTCCTTAATCCTACTTATATTATACCATATACCTCCTAGCGTTTGTGCCGTCAGAGTGCCACGGGAGTGCCATTACAACACAATTTCTATAAACTCTGCTAAAATATCATCGCGAATACGCCAAAAAGTTCTTCTGCCAATATGTAAATGCGACATTACTTCTTCGGGATAGTATTTTCTGAAGTAATATAACTCGATAAACTTGAATTGTCTGGCTGATAATGATTTTAAAAACAGTTCAATAATGTCTACTTGCAATTGTGTTTCTGAATTGTCAGCCCGCTTTATTCCGAATGTTGCTGTTGTGTCGCTTATCTTGTTGGTCTGTACGCCTATGCCGTCATAGTTAGCCGTACATGCCGGGAATAAGTCTTTTAGTTCTTTGCGCTTGATCTCTGCCTTAGCTTTAATGCGGGGATATCTCCGTAAAACATTTTCAATCTCTTTATTGTTGTATTGCTTGTCCAAGTAATCCCCTCCACTTGTTTTTATCTAAGCTCGTCCTGCCTCCCACTCTCTATATATCTCTAAGCCGTTTTAACCGTCACAGCAACCGCGTAGGCACTCCAAATATCTCCCTTAAATCCATAGAACCAACCTGGATTTTTTTTTGTTCCTACTACCCCATATCGGTCAATTAGAGCTTGTCTTATATTAGAGTCTTTTGCTCTCATCGAACCACATAAAGTCATTTTTACATCCTTTCGGTATACAAGCTTTATATCTGACCATTTTTCTAGCGCCTCCATAAATCTTCCGATCCATACACAAGTTTCAAAGACTTCTTTCCCCACAGCCATACCATAACTTGCAACCATTTCAATAGCAGCGATTTCACAGTTTTTAAAACAACCGTCATATATGTAGGTTAAAACGTCTTCATTTTTTGCTTTTTCATACCATTCCGGTCTTAATCCATCTCCAATTACTACAAAAGCAGACTCTATATTTCCAGGGTCAATTGCAAGTAACATCCTTTCGCCTCCTATAAAGCCGATTGAAGTATTTGCGCCGTTCATAGTCAGTTAGATTCATCGTTGTGCTGTGTCGATATGCTTCGATTATGTACCATATTGGCTGTTTAGAATGTATGTGATTATAAAAGTTATTGAAGTCTCCGTGGATCATGGCTTTTCTCCCACTATCTTTAGAACGTTCATCAACTGCCGTATCATTCGTAGCAGCTTTATATCCTCGGCATAATTAAGAAATCTCTGAGCTACAAGACTGTTAAGGCGGTTACTCATTTGCCTATCCCCCGGCATAGTCTCGCGCAGCGTCTTCACGTTTTCCCCTCTTTCCCCTCGCGGCCCAGGGCGGCTATTGCTATTGTCCTGCACTCTCTACATCCACATTCAGCGTTACAATCCTTACAGTTGTGGGTATGACCACACGCATCAAGAACCGTTTGCCGTAGTTCCCGCATCTTATCCCGCTCCCCGCTGGCGGAAGTGGTAAGGGCGTCATTGGCTATGTCGTCAGTAATTTTACCGCCGCACATTGGGCAATAATTAGGTATTTGTGTTCCTTGTGATGTATACCCATAACCAAATCTATAGCAATCACCGATAAATCTCCAATGACAGTTCGTGCATTCACATATAAGCTGCGATATAACCTTATCATCTTCGTTTATATCATCATCCAAAAGCTCAACTTCCGACTCTTTGATAATCTTTATCTCCACCTCTTTGTCCCGCTCGGAAAGTTGCTGCTCCAGTTCTGAGTTTTTGTCCTGTTGTGTAAAAAGTTTAGCCTGTTCAACGGCCAGTGCAGTTTCAGCGGCTTCCTGCATCTTGATGGCCGTGATAATCCGTCTGGACAGATGTCCATGCTTAAACTTAATCCACTTTACACACGCCTCTATATCGTTGCAGAATTCGCTGCCGCCGGGAGTGAGCGAAACAAGCGCTGTTTCGGCGGCTAGGGCGCGGTTATACGCATCCTCACACGCAGGGCAATCGCAAGAGCAACCAGTAAAATTTCCATCGCCTAAATCAGCACCTTTACAAAAACCATTAAGCGGATAATTATTTATAACTTCGCGAGATTCAGATTTTATAACGTGGCACCGACTACATACACCTCTATTGTTTAGATTGGATTCAGTCCCGCAAAAATAACATTTACCCATCACTTAATCCTCCTGTCCAAATTCCCATTTACTATGGTTCTTACATCCACCACACCTACCAACATAATTCACAAAATGAAATTTACAAAAACTACAATTTTTCATAGTTGCTATTTTTATTTGAGCCGCCTCCACCTCGGCCTGCAGGCGCTGGATCTCCTTTACAGCAACAGGGTCTTCATATCTCGACAAATCACCGTTATAATGCGGACATTTTCGCTCACTTGTCACTTACTCCACCGCCCCGCTACGAAGTATCTCGTCAATCGCATAAAACATTTCCTGACCATATCTGTCATACTCCCAACCTTTGGCTTTCATGTGTGCTTTTTCCGCCTCCCGACCCAACTTAGCCTCAAGCATAATTCTTTGCATATGATCTACTCTGACCATCACATTATCAAGCCTCATATATTCTCGATTAAGTCGCGTTGCTTGCTCTATGGCTTGATTAATTTTACTCAGAAAATCCATGTCCTATCTCCTTTCATCCCGAAGTTTGCGCCACGCCTCTATCGTGCAATCTCCCTCTGTCGCTATCCTCGCGGCCACACACGCCACTTGAACAGCCTCGGCATATATTCTTTCAGGCGACTCGTCCAGCAGCGCCTTGGCGAGTTCTCCGACCTCCTCAGTCAAGGCCACCATTAACAGGTCATTCTTGGGAAACTTTTCCCTCGCTCGATTTACTTCATTGCTTGTATCTCTTAGAAATTTCCATACATTATTATCCATTTTCTATCTCCTTTCCGCTATTGCGGTTATTGATTGGCCTCTACCCTTTCGTATTTTAATGATTTACCGCAGTTAGCACATTCAACCTTGGTAATTCCTTCTCGGGTCCAACGTCGAACACCGTCAGGCCATTGGACTCCCCATTCCTTATATGTCACAAAAAACTGTTCACCATTACAGCAATCTTCGATCAAGTAATCACCTTTGCTATTTGGCGTCTCTCGCATCCCCCTCAACCCCCTCCCCACCCTAAAGGTAGGCTATTGTGCTATAAATTCGATCTCCCAAATATCCGCCAAAGGAAAGTCCATGGTTTCACCGGGGGAAATTATCCACATACTGTTGTCGTTCATTTCAATCTTGATATTACGATTCTGGGGACAGGTTATCTTTACCATCACTGTGTCAGCATTGATTATTGTTTTACCGCATCCAGTTCCTGTGCGAATCTGTTTCATCCCTACTCCCCCTCCCCCTTCGCCAACTCTGCTTCCCTCGTCATATCCGTTACCACCATGCCGCCAATCGGTATTGTTGCTGTCGGTACAAGTACCGCCGTCTGCATCCTCTTTGTCCACCGCTTAATATTGCCCCACTCAACATCTGCCCACGAGCCGTCTTTTGCTACTCGCTTGACAAATCCGATTCCACCTGTGCCGTGACATTGTACCCAATCGCCGCTTTTTATTTGCATAACACTTCTCCCTTCGCCTCGGGCGGGGCAGGGAGTGGCATCCAGTGTGTGACCACCCAGGGAGACCTCATCCCGCCATTCCATTCAAACCTTGGCATTCTTCCATACTGGTTTTTAGCATTCGGATATGCCGTATATCTCATCATCGTAATGTTGTCCGGAGTGGTTCCCCAAGCAACAATAACGTTGCTATTTATGTCCGGCAGCCTATCCTTGACGCTTATCCAGTCCATTATTCTTCCTCCTCCAAAAGCTTCGCATATTCGCAGTGAGATGCGTGTTTCTCTTTATCTGACCAAACTTCTCCGCATACTTGACACTGATACATCTGTCGTCCTCTACCCAAAAGATCAAATTTAGTCCATTCTTCGATGACATGTTTTCGCAGCATCTCCCGCAGGGCGGCGAGGCGTTGCAACAGGAACGCGATGTCAGTGGGGGCGGCGGCGATTGCGGCAATATCGGCAATTGTCTGATTGTCAAAGTGTGGATTGTTGTAAATTGCTCTTTCAACGATTACCCTGTTGGTACTGACAACCGTATTGTCGCCAGTGTAGAATGATTCCTTTTCGCCATTACCGACACGCCATGGTCCCTTTGTAGCCGCCGCCCATCGGGCCGCTATCTCGTTCATGGTGTACCTCCTTCTATCGCCGCTATTGCAGCGAATATTGGGTATATCTGCTGGGGTACTACGGCATTTCCGAGTGATTTAAGTCGGTGTATCCTGTTGGGTATCCCATGAACCATTCGATGAACGCCGGGTTCGGGATGAGGTCTTTCCCATATAAGTCCTTGATCGCTCTCGGTAGGTCGTATTGTTGGGATGCCGGGCCTCTCGGGTGACTCCCGTCGCTTGCTGTTGGCGTTGGTAAAAATCTGATAAAATCGTGAATCGTTGTCGTTACTTGCCGTCCCGTCCTCTTGTCGTATGGTTTCTTCCCTGGTTTCCAGGGGTTTCCTTTGCTGTCTACCACATTCGCCATATCCGAGCAATTGCTGCTCTGCTTGTTGGCAGTTGGAGTTGGCCACAATAAAGCATCTATACCGCTCGTGGTCGGCTCCTGCGCTACAAGCCGGAATAATAAACGTTTGGCAGGTGTAGCCGATACTGTCCAAATCAGATAACGCTTTGTCGAGCTCCATATTGACGAAGTTAGCAACATTCTCACCAACAACCCAAGCGGGCCTTGTTTCGGATATAATGCGGAGCATTTCCGGCCAGAGGTGACGGTCGTCTTCCTTGCCTCGTCGCTTCCCGGCAACACTGTAAGGCTGACAAGGAAATCCGCCGGCCACAATGTCAATTCTTCCGATTCCTGCATCGTCAAGCACCTCCTTGGTCAGTTTCTTTATATCAGGGAATATCGGCACGTCCGGCCAATGCTTTCGCAGCACCTTCTGACAAAACGGGTCGATCTCGCAAAACGCCACCGTTTCAATCCCCGCCCATTGTGCCGCCAGGTCTATGCCGCCGACGCCACTGAACAGGGACAGCATCCTCATGGACATCGGGCCGCTATTGATTTAAGCATGGTGTTCCTCCTTCTAACCCAATAATTTTAATTTTCCGCCGACTAACTGAATTACCACAGTATTTTCATAATCATTTTTCTGCCGGTTTTTTAAGTTATTGTAAATCTTGATAAATTGCGCCCGATCAATGGATGGTGATTCTGAATCACATAAGTTTCTAAACCCCATTACTCTTACAGCGTCTTGAATTAGCTTATTTGACCACTCAGGAGTACGATAAGGGTCTAACTGGCGCAATACTTCTGACCATGCCTGTTCTGCTGTTGGCGTTGTGTCGGTTATAGACTGTACTGCTTCAATTATGTCTGCCGGTTTTGGTTCGTATTTATTGGCGCGAAGCATTTTAACAACAGCTTGCTGTGCGAGGTGATAATTTATATCTGCTAACAATAGTGACCAAACGCCAACCTTTTCGTTTATATCCCCTTCACCGAATCTAGGATGTACTGTAGCCATCAATGTCAATAGCTTCGCCGTCTCCTGTTTGTTAATCGCTTTCCCCTCTCGCCATTCTCTTTAGTTGATCTATACCGGTTTGTTTATT
>Ga0265338_10003259_pt1 | contig 23073 bp, 7 predicted proteins | sample 42126metaG_FD_193579 | JGI IMG/M metagenome (GOLD analysis project Ga0265338, IMG submission 193579) | Rhizosphere microbial communities from Carex aquatilis grown in University of Washington, Seatle, WA, United States - 4-21-26 metaG | ecosystem: Host-associated > Plants > Roots > Rhizosphere >... | reverse complement strand
CACCATTCTCGAGACGTCGCTCGATGAGCTGGCGCTGTCGCCGGTGTCGCGCCCCGCGGCCATCACCATCACCACCCAGGACCCCCCAGGCAGCCAGCCATCCCCGCAGCCGGTTCTGACCGATCCATTCCGCCGCATCACGGTGCGCGGTCTACGCATCCACGCCGTCGACGCGCCAGGGATCGTCATCCAGCAGGCCAACGACCCGACGCCGTCGGTGTTCGACGTCGAGATCGCCGGCGTCGCGATCCTGGCCGCGACGCCGATCAGCCCGCACCCCAGGATCGCGCTGCCCGACGCGCAGGCGATGTCGGTGCCGCTCATCGACATCGGAAACGGCGCGCAGAACCTCGTCCTGCGCGGCATGCTGCTGGAGCCGGCGGGACGGACGGCGATCCGGGTGGCCAACTCGTCGCACGTGACCATCGACGATGTGGCGATCTCGGGATCGCCCGTGAGCACCTCCAGCCCCGGGCCGCCGATGATCGACGTCCAGGCGGGCTGCGATTTCGTGACCATCCGCGACGCCGTGCTGAGCACCTTCGGCCAGGTCGGAATCGCCACCACCGGCGCCAGCCGCGACACCACCATCCTGCGTGCGACGGTGGTGGCGGGACCGCACCGCAACATCTTCGGCCGCGTCACGCCCAGCCGCACCGGCATCGACGTCGACGGGGCCGAGCGCGTGCGCGTCGAGCGATGCCTGATCACGATGGACGACACCGTCAGCGAGAACGCCGGCATCGTCGTCGCCGGTCAGCAGATAACCGTGCTGGCAAACCACGTCGAGGTCCTGGCCCGCTGCTTCGATTCACCGCCGGACCCTCAATCCCCCGCCGATTGCCGCGACCTGCGGATGCTGGCCTGGGGCGGCATTCAGATCCGCGGCAACTCCACAGGCATCGAGGTGCGCGAGAACGAGATCCTGGGCGGCGTGGGGCACGGCATCACGCTGGGCAGCGTGGTGTGGACGCTGAGCAGCCCGGTGGTGACGCGCCGGGAAGGGGCCGGCCGCGGGCAGATGTCGACCCGCCGCGACGGACAGATGGGGCCGAACGGCAACATCCGCAGCGCGCTTCGCCCGGCGCGACGGCTGCTGACGGCGCAGAACGAGGGGCCGCTGACCGACATCGTCATCGCCGACAATCGGATCGAACAGATGTCGGGCAACGGCATCTCGGCGCTGACCGTGCTGGGGATGGCCGACCGGGACGATTTGATCGACATCACCGGGTTGCGCATCGAGAGCAACACCATCGTCGACAACGTGCGCTTCCCCGCCGAGGACGTCCCCGTTCGCTCCGACGCGCTCCCGTTCACGGCGTCGCTGGTCGGTGTCGGCGTGCCGATCCCGTTCTTGCCCATCGGCGGCGTCGTGCTGGGCATGGCCAGCAACGCCGACATCCGCGGCAACGTCATCATCAACAACGGCAGCTCGGCGGTGCTGCCGACCAACGGCATCTTCATCCTGTGCGGGGACTCGATCCGCATCGCCAACAACCGCCTGCTCGGCAACGGGGGTCGGCCCTTCCCCGACAGCCCGATCGCGCCGCAGCCGTCGCCGCGCGCGGGCGTGCGCGCGGGCATCGCGGTGATGCTCGCCGGCACGGGCAACGCCGGATCCCTGTCTGACATCGACGCGGAGCTCGGGTCGCGGGGCAACCTGCTCGAAAGCGACGGCACCTCGCTGCGGATCGTGAACAACTGCGTTCGTCACCCCGAGGGCCGCGCGCTCTACGCCGTCGCCACCGGGCCGGTGGCGGTCGAACGAAACTTCCTCTCCTCCGAGGGAAACCACGGCGCCGACACCCTCAACGACTCGTTCTCGATCGGCGACATCGTCTACATCCAGAACCTGGGCGCCCCCTGGGAGGCCGACCTCGGCCCCGACGGCCAGGGGACGCCGGAGCCCGACGAGGCGACCTACGGTACTCACCCATTTGAAGCGACGAGCTATTTCAACACGGTGTTGCCCACGCCGCCGCAATCGCCGACCAATCCCCGCGTGCTGGTCGGTGAAGGCGGTGCGGTCCTCTTCAACAACAACCAGGTGGTGTTCGACTGGGAGGTCTTGCGGCTGCCGAAGGTCGGCTTCCGGCCGCCGCTCTCATACTTCCCGGTCGCGCTCTTGACCGTCGACCACCTCGGGATCGCTGGCAACCAGCTGTTCTTCCGGCTGCGGGGCCAGAAGATCCGCAACAGCCCGCCGATGACCAGCCCGCCGGTCTTCGGCTTCCGCGAACCGGTCTTGAGCCACGTCTTCGGCGTGGGCGCGACCATCAGCGTGTCCGGCAACCGCGTGTCCGAAGCCATCGAGGACGCGATCCTGTCGATCTTCACGGTGGGCGAGCTGCTGAACCTCAGCGCGCTCAATCAGTCGACGCACCAGGTGCTGGTCCTCAACAACAGTCAGCGCAACGCGCCGCTCGGAGCTCGGCCCAACGACAACACGCCGCTCAATCAGCTGCAATCGGACGAGAACCTCACCCTGCGGGTGAACCAGGTCATCTTCGACGCCGACCGCAGCATCACCAGCGATACGATCTCGACGCTCAAGGACTTCGTGGTCCGGTTCGTCAACATCCTGCTGCGACCCGCCACCTGAGGAATCGACGGCAATGGCAAATCAAGATCTCTCGCGCGCGCTGCTCCAGCCCCGGAAGCACTACGTGGCCGCGCGGCTGCAACAGGGCCGCATCCTCGTCGACTCCGACTTCAACGACGGCGCCGAGCTGGCCGACGAGGAGCTGCGACAGACGGTCCTGGACCTGGTCGGTCCCGAGGGATCGGGCGATGCCGGATTCTCGGTCGGTCAGCCGTTCCCGACCACCGGCCCGAGGCCGGCGCAGACGCCCGACCTGCGCACCGGGGACGAGGTCGACGTCGCCAAGGTGATCCTCGACGGCCAACCCACGATCATCCACCCGGTGACCGTGCGCGCCGGATCGCTCTATCTCGGCGGCCTGCGTTTCGAGCAGGAGGTCGCCGAACAGATCGCCTTCCAGCGCGATTTTCTCCAGCTGACGCCCGCCGGGATGCCCAACATCGCCCCCGGCACGACCGACCTCGGCAACGTCACCAACGCGCCCGCATTCAATCTCTACTACCTGCACGCCTGGGAGCAAGCGGTCGGCTCGGTCGAGGACGCCGAGATCGGCGAGACCATGCTCGAGGGACCCGACACCTCGGTGCGCGTCCGCCGCATGCGCCGGGTCGAGGTCTACGACGTGCTGCACGCGCCCGACGTCGCCAGCATCGAATCGGACGAGCAGGCCTTCCAGTCGCTGATCAACAACGTCTTCGTCCCTGACAACGCCACCTTCGACGGCGGGACCTCGGCGCTGGTGTCGAACGGGCGCCTGCAGATCACCTTCGCGCCCGGCGCCTCCGACGACACCTGCGCCCCGTGCGTTGCCAGCCAGCTTCGCTACCTCGGCGACGAGAACGTCGCGCTGCGGATCATGCAGACGGACACGTCCCACTTCGTGTGGTCGCTGTCCAACGCGGCGCCGATGTTCCGCGTGACCGTCGACGGTCTGGACACGGCTGGCGCGACGACCCTGACCGTCACGATGCTGACGCCGCCGCGCAGCGAGACCGAGCTGCCCCTGGTGAACCAGGTCATCGAGCTGCTTCCGTTCGGTGCGCTGCTCGACGGCGGCGATCTGCCGCCCGCGACGCGAACGCCCCACGCGCGCAAGGTGGCGAGCGAAGTGGGCGCGTTCGGCCGCGTGCTGACGTCGTTCGACGCCGACACCCAGAGCTTCACCGTCGACTTCAGCACCACCAACGCGCCACGCTTCCGCGCCGCCATGGACAGCTTCGTGCGCGTGTGGGATCCCGCGCACCCGGACGCCGCCGTGCTCAACGATCCGGCGCAGCCGCAGGGGACCAACGCGTTCTTCTTGCGGCTGTGGCACGTGGCCATGCAACCGCAGGATGTCGAGCTGCCGCTCAACACGAACGTCGGCGGCCCGTCGCTCGGCGACACCGGCGTCGTCCCGGTGTTCCACACCGCCGGCCGGCGCGGCGACTTCTGGATCGCGACCCTGCGGGTCGATCGTCCCGGCGTGGTCGTGCCGTTCGATCTCGGAACAGCGGTGGCCGGCGTGCCCCCGCACGGGCCGCGGCGGTTCATCCAGAGGCTGGCGCTGGTGACCATCAACGAGGAGACCGTGCCGCAGCCGTCGCCGCCGCATCCGGCGCCGGTGGTGACCGAGACTTCGGACACCCGGCCCCGCATCCGGCGCGTCACCGACGACACCTGCATCACCGCGACCGTGGGTGACGGCGTGAACAGCATCGGTGACTACCCGTCGATCCAGGCGGCGATTCACGCGTTGCCCAGCGCCGGCGGCCGCATCGCCGTGCACCCCGGGCAGTATCACGAAGAGATCCAGATCGCCGGGCGGCGCAACGTCAGCATCGAAGGATGCGGCGACGCGACGGTCATCGAGACACCGGCCTTCTCGAACGCCGAGCTGATCACCATCTCGCAGTCGAGCGGCATCACCATCTCGGGCCTCACGCTGAACCCGCTCGACCAGCGCGCCATCCTGATCGCCGATTCGACCGACGTCAGCATCGGCGACATCGCCGCGACGTCGGGCGTCGTCACTCCCCGGCAGACGTTCAGCCCGGGCGCGCGCGTGTCCGGCATCCCGCTGGTCGACGTCGAGCGATCGTCGAACGTCAACCTGCGCAGTCTCATCCTGGAGGGGTTCCAGCGACCCGCCCTGCAGATCCAGAACTGCGAGGTGGTGACGCTGCGGGAGATCTCGGCGTTCGGCAGCAAGGTCGACGGTCAGGTGCCGATCCTCCCGCTGGTGTCGTTGATCAGCTCGGCGCTGGTCAAGATGAGCGACTCGCGTCTGTCGGCGTTCGGGCAGGTCGCGCTGGACCTGAGCGGAGCCGGCACGCAGGACATCGATCTCACGAACCTGAGCATCGACGTCGGCGCCTTCGAGCCGACTGACAACCTCGACGGTGTCCTCGAATCGCGCTCGGGCGTCGACGTCGAGTCCGGCGATCGGATCCGCCTGCAAGACAGCCGGATCTCGATGGAGGCGAGCTCCTCCGACGCGGCCGCCGTCGTCGTCAAGGCAAACGACGTCGTCATCAGCGGCAACAGCTTCGAGGCGCTTCGCGACCCCGACCCGACCAAGATCGACAACCTGGCCTGGGGCGGCCTGCAGATCCGCGGGGGCTCGACGCGCGTGCAAGTGCTGCGCAACCACGTCATCGGCGGCATCGGCCACGGCATCACGCTGGGCAGCGTGCTCTGGCGGCCGAACAGCTCGCCCGTTCAAAGCCCGAAGGGGCCGCCCGAGACCAAGGCGGTGCGACGCGAAGGCGCGGGCCGCGGGCAGATCGCGCCGCAGACCGGGACGGTCGCCGCCGGCGCGCCCCGCATCGTCCTCAACGCCGACATCGGCGCCGGCTTCGCCGACGAGGACGGCCACGACTTTTCGCCGGTCAACGAGGGCCCCGTCGTCGACCTCACGATCTCGGGCAACCGCATCGAAGAGATGCGCTCGAACGGGATCTCGGCCATCACCGTCCTCGGTCTGCGCAACCTGGGCGGAGACCTGGTCGAGGTCGAGCAGGCCCGCATCGAGCGCAACGTCATCGTCAACAACGTCCAGGCCCCGGGCGCTTCGCTGCCTCTCACCAGCGAGCTGTTCCCGTTCTCGGCGTCGCGCGAGGGCGCGGGCGTGCCGCTGCCGGCGCTGGCCTTCGGCGGCATCGTGCTGGCTTCGGCCAGCGGCGGCATCGACATCCGCGACAACGTGATCGTCGGCAACGGCAGCTCGCCCGTCGTCCCGATCTCGGGGATCTTCTTGCTGACCGGCGACGCTGTCTCCATCACCGGCAATCGCGTGAGCGACAACGGCGCGCTGGCGCTCGCGCCTGCCACCGGCAACCCGAACAACTTGCTCGCCGGCGTGCGCGCCGGCGTGGCGGTGATGCTCGCCGGGGTGGCGGCCGGCTCACTGGACGACGTGAGCCCGGTGTTCTCGGGCCGCATCGTGCCCGACGCCGAGGGCTCGTCGCTGCGCATCGTCGGCAACACGATCTCGCAGAACGAAGGTCGCGCGCTACACGCAGTGGCCACCGGCCCGGTCACCGTCGACGGCAACTTTCTGCTGTCGCACGGCTACCACGGCGCCGAGACCGTCAACGACCGGTTCGCGATCGGCGACGTGGTCTTCATCCAGGATCTGGGCGCGCCGTGCGAGCAATTCGACATCACGCGCATTGCGTCCCGCGACCTGCTCGATAGCACGCGGCCGACCGAGTTCCAGGACTTCATCGCGCCTCACGGCACGCAACCATTTCTGCTCAACCTCTCGCCACCCGGACCGCGCTCATTCATGGGCGAGGGCGGGTCGGTCCTGTTCACCAACAACCAGGTGACCTACGACTGGACGGTCGCACGGACGCCGGCCCCGACCTCCGCGGCGCCGCTGTCGTTCTTTCCCTTGGCGATCATCGGGCTGGATCACGTCGGCGTGATGGGCAACCAGCTAGCGGTGCGGCTGGACGTCAGCCAGCTGTCGTCCGATCAGCTCACCGACCTGGAACGCCGCCGCGCGCTGCCGATCGTCGCCGATGACGAGCTGATCCTGAGCCAGCTCTTCATCATCGGCACGACCGTCAATGTCAGCGGCAACCGGTGCTCTTCGGGATTCCACCTCGAGCCCAGCATCACCGGCCCGGTGCCGAACAGCGTGCTCTCGATCCTGACCTTTGGCGAGACGCTGAGCAGCCTGGCGATCAACCAGACCTCCAACATCATCGTCGGCTTCACCGCGCGCACGCCGGCGAGCATCCTCTCGTCGGGGCTACCTGCGGACGACCCGACCGTGCTGACCGATCGCGAGGAGGAAGGCAACCTGGTCCTCTTCCCGCGCCCCGACCTCACCACGTTCATCAAGACCTTGAAGCGCATCCAGGAGGAGTTCATGCGTCTCATCTCCACCGGATCGCCGCAGGACAACAACGATCTCGAGATCGTGACGCTGCTTCCCGCCGACGACTTCCGCGAGAACCAGACGATCACGGTGATCGGCCGAAACTTCGGCGTGAAGACCGCCACGACCCAGATCACCATCGGCAACGTCAAGGTCCGCCCCGAGCAGATCGATTTTCCGGACAGCAGTGACACCCAGCTGATCTTCACCGTTCCGCCGCTCGGTCCGCTGCCGTCGAGCGGCACGCTGTTTCCGCTGACCATCAGCAACGGACAGACGTCCGACGCTGTCGTCCGGCGGTTCCTGCCGATCCTGCTGCCGCTCACCGGCGACGTCAGAGTCCGTTTGGTGGCAGCCAGCCCGTCACCCCTGGCTCCGGGACAGTCGATGTTCTTCCAGTTCAATCTGGTCTCGAACGCGTCGGCCAACGCCACCTTCGCGATCAGCACCGTCCTCGGGTCTCCGCCGGGGGAGACCCCGTGGCGCGCCACGGTGACCGACGCCGATCGGGTGCCGATCCCTTCGAATCAGATCAACACCGACCCGGGCACGGTGACCTTCTTCGTGCAGGTCGATCCCACGAGCAACGTTGCGAACGACTTCTTCACGCTGGCGGTCAATGCGACGGCGTTCCCTCTGGCGGGGGGAACCGGCCTGCTCGGATTCACGACCGGCCAGACATTCACACCGCCCGATGGCACGATCACGCTCGATCTCGTCGAGACCGATCTGGCGCCGGGCGTAGCCTTCGACGGAGCGACCATCTCGTCGCCGGTGGGGCAGATCTCGTCGTTCGTGTTCCTGGCCCACTTCACGAACGCCGGCTCATTCGGTCAGCAGATCCTGCAGTCCGGCGGGGCGGCGGGCTGGAACCCCACGTTCACCGCCGGGCTGCCCAACCCGACCCCGGCGAACACGACCCGCTCACTCGGATTCAACGTGAACCCGAGCGCCACCGCGGTCGGTGGATTCATCCAGTTCGAGATCACGGATCTTGCGACCAACAACGTCCTCCAATCTGCTCTCTTCGCCGTGAAGTTGATTGCGCAATGACGCCCATCGACAGCGTCCACGGCGAACAACCCCTCGAAGATAGGGACTGAACCATGGCCAATCCACTTTGCATACCGCAAGGGTTCGGGACCCCGGACGCGCCCGGACCACCCAATTTTCTCCAGGATGCGGCGCAGGCGACGCTGCTGCCCAGCCACGATCTGCTCATTCGAGATCCGCGCTGGGTGGGAGCGCTGCGCCTGGCGTTCAGCAACGGAGCCAGTCCGCTGGGTTACTTTCGAGCGCTGCAAAGCTCGGCCGGAGGTAGCCCGCACCTTTACCTGCTCTGGCACCAGACCGCGGACTTCGATCCCATACCGCACACCGACGCCGTGTGGGTCGGGTTCGCGAGCGGTGCCTATGCGCGCGTGTTCCGCGTAGAGCCCTTTATCGACCTGACTGCGACAGCCGCCAGCAAGACGGGCCTGCAGATCGATTCGTACACATTGATCGGCGGCACATGGACGGTTGGCGCGCCCCCGGCCTGGTCTCAGACGTCGACCGTCAGCTGGCTGGAGAATCCCAACACCAGCGCAGCCGACTGGGCCGTCGCCATGCGCGTTCCGCTGGTGGGGCCCGGCGGCCCGGACGCGAACGGCATCCCGGTGAACCTGGGTGATACGTTCAAGATGTTCTTCAGCATCGTGAACTGGACCTCGAGCCCGACGAAGACCTTCGCCGAGACCAACTGGCCCGCGGACACCGGTTTCATCCCGTTCACCAACAACAACGAGAACCTCCCGACCATTCCTCTGCCGGCCGTCTGGGGCGACTTCCAGGTCGGCGGCGCCCAGCCCTGCCAGCAGGGTGTCTCCATCGACGCCAGCCAGATCAAGGTCAATCACCCGGTCAAACAAGACCCCAACACGGGGCTGTCGATTGACAACGAGATCCTGGTTCAGGTGGCCGCCAGCGCGGGCGACCCGATCAATCAGCAAAATGTGGACAACAACATTTTCAGAGCAACGATCAACAACGCGACGGGGGGCGCTGTCGGACAGGTCAACGCGACATTTCGTCTCGCCAACTGGGGCGCCACCGTCGCCGACGATGGTCAATGGACGGAGATCGCCGTCAACAGCACCGGCGCGGCCACGCCGGCCGGCGCGGTGCTCATCACCGCAAAGTGGGGCGACAACGTCACGAGCCCGATCTCAGGCGCCTTCAGCATGCAGGCCTTCCTGGACGCGACGAAGCACAACGCCGACCAGTGCATGCTGGTGGAGCTCGACGGCGCCAACATCGTCTTCTCGCAGGACAGCGCGCGCACGAACATGCTGTTCAAGAAGCTGGCCTCACCCCTGGATACCGAGGCGGAGGTCAGCGCGCGCGGGCTGGGTCCGGACCCCTTCGGAACCAGCCACCGGACGATCTACCTCTTCGTCCAGCAGCTGAGCATGCCCCCGACCTTCGATCCCCAGGACGTTCGCACGCGGCGACTGCAGTCGCTGCTGTGGGACAACCAGGGCGAGCTGGGAGACGGTGGGAACGGCGGGGGCGATGGAAACGGCGGGGGCAATGGAAACGGCGAGGGCAATGGAAACGGCGGCGACGAGGGTGTGGTGGGCCTGCAGGCTCGCGTCGCCCCTGGCTCCAGCTCCAGCGGAATCTCGACCGGTGTCATCGACTCACCGTGGGACGTGCTGGACGCGCTGATTCCGACCTACAAGGTCCATGCGTTCTACGAGACCGGCGCGGTTGGCTTCAACAAGGGCGTCGCGTTCAACGCGATCGCGTCGCTCAGCAGCTTCGGGATCTACGCCAACGCCACCGGCCCCCAGCTCTTCGGCTGGGATAGCCAGCTCGCGGGAGCGGAGCGCCTGTCGGCGGACGTGTGGCGGGTGCGCGTGCCCAACGAATCGGCCGTGCGGGTGACGGTGCGGCTGCTCGCCAAGGACAACCCGGGCGACACCCTCGACCACTCCGGCGAGACGCCGACGGCGCTGCTCGGCGGCCTTTGTCTCTTTGCGCAGCGCACGCTCAAGATCGGTCATCGGGTCAAGACGTTGGGGCCGACCGCCTGCGCAGGGCGGACTCACATCGGCGCCGACACGCACTCGGTCAGCGTCGTCAGCGCCGGCGAGGTCCATCTGCGCGACCGCGCCAGCATCAGCGGGTCGGTGGTGTCGGGACACGGTATCGACTTCGGACACGGCGTTCACGTCGGCGGAGGCGTGACGACGAACGCGCGGGTGCGGCTACCCAAGCTGGCCCTCGATGTCTCGTTTCCGCACAAGGACCACGATCATGTCTGTCTGGAACGGGGACGAACCGCCAGCATCGACCCGGGTGCCCACGGCGATCTCGTCGTCGAATCGCACGCGACCCTCACGCTGACGGGCGGCGTGTACCGCTTCAATTCGCTGAAGCTCGAGGCGCACTCGCACGTGTCGCTGAAGTCGGGGGGCCGGCCGGTGATCATTTACGTTCGTCGCCATTGCGCCATCGGTGGCCGATTCATCGTCGCGGACGGCAGCCAGCCCAACCTCTTCATCGCGGTCCTCGGTCATACGGATGTCCGCGTGGACGCGCCGTTCGCCGGGACCTTCGTCGTGCCGTACGGGACGCTGCGCCTCGGCACCGTCGCCCAGCCGGGCTTCTCGGGCGCGTTCTTCGCCGCGCACCTCATCGTCGAGTCCGACAACACCGTCGCCTTCGTGCCCTTCGGCGGCGCGCCCGCGATCGAGATCTGACAGGAGGACCGAGCCATGTCCGACGCAAACAAAGTAGAGCGCAAGGGCGCGCAAGCGATCCTGGCGACGTTCATGCAAATGACCCGGCACGCCGAGCTCGCGCGAGAGATCCAGCAGGCGCGACTGAAGGCAACCGCCCGCCGGCTGGGCGCCGTCGCCGAGCCGAGCGAGATTGCCCGCCTTCAACAGCAGCTGGATCTGCAGCAGAGCCAGGAGGCGGCAATCGAGCAGGCGGTGCGGCGGCTGCACAAGCGCGTCCCGCAGCTAGCCAGCTTCGCCGAAGCCGGACTCACCTACGAGGACTACGCCGAGCTCGGTCTCGAGAAGGTGGTCGACAAGGAAGCCGTCGAGGAAGCCCGCCTCCGCGGCGAGGAAGCACGAGGCAGGGCACGCGAGGGCGGCGACGCGCCGCCCAGATAGCAGACTCCCGAATCACTTCACCGTCAAAGGAGCTACCTCGATGGCCACTCTTCTTTGCATCCCGGTCGCGGTTGGAACCCCGGACGCGCCCGGCCCCCCGAATTTTCTCCAGGATCCCGCGCAGGAGCCCCTGCTTCCCAGCCACGACCTGCTCATTCGCGATCCACGCTGGGTGGGCGCGCTTCGCCTGGCCTTCAGCGGCGGCGCCAGCCCGCAGGCGTACTTTCGCGCGCTGCAGAGCTCGAACGGGAGCGGCCCGCATCTCTATCTCCTGTGGCACCAGACCGCGGACTTCGACCTGGTGGAGAGCACCGACGCCGTGTGGGTCGGCTTCGCGGTCGGCAACAGCTACGCGCGCGTCTTCCGCATCCTGGCGTTCGGCGACAGCAACACCGCGGTTGCGGCCAGCAAGACCGCTCTGCAGATCGACTCGTACACGCTGAACGGAGACTTCATCAGCGGCACCTGGGCGCTGGACAATCCCGGCCCGAACGCCAGCCACTGGACGGTGCAATCGACCGTGAGCTGGCTGGAGAATCCCAACACCAGCTCGTCAGACTGGGCGGTGGCCATGCGGGTCCCGCTCGTGGGACCGAACAACTTTCAGGACGCGAACGGCATCCCGGTCAACCTGGGCGATTCGTTCAAGATGTTCTTCAGCATCGTGAACTGGACCACCACGCCGACGAAATCCTTCGCCGAGACCAACTGGCCCGCGGACACCGGTTACATCCCGTTCAGCAACAGCAACGAAAACGCTCCGACAGTGCCTCCGCCCGCCGTCTGGGGCGACTTTCAGGTCAGCGGCGCCCAGCCGTGTCAGGCCGGAGTCTCCATCGATGCCTCGCAGATCAAGATTGGCCATCCCATCCAAACCGATCCCGACACCGGGCTGGCCTCCGACAACATGATCCTGGTGAACACGGCGGCCAACGCCAACGACCCGGTCAATCAACAAAACGCGAACAACAACGTCTTCACGGCCAGCATCAACAACGCCTCCGGAGGCAGCGTTGGTCAGATCAACGCAACCTTCCGCCTCGCCAACTGGGGCGCCATCGTTGCCGACGACGGACAATGGACAGAGGTCGCCGCCGGCAGCACCGGCGCCACGACGCCAACCGGGCTGGTGCCCATCACAGCCACCTGGGGTCAGAACGTCAACAGTTCGATCTCCGACCCGTTCAACATGCAGCAGTTCCTGAACCCGGCGTTGCACAACGCCGACCAGTGCGTGCTCGTGGAGCTGGACGGGAACAACATCATCTTCACCTCCGACAGCGCGCGCACGAACATGATCTTCAAGAAGCTGGCCTCGCCGCTCGACACGATCGCCGAGATCAGCGCCCGTGGTCTCGGTGCCGATCCCTTTGGAACCAGCCACCGCACGATCTATCTCTTCGTGCAACAGCTGAACATGCCCCCCACCACCGACCCGAACGACCTTCGGACACGGCAGCTGCAGACGCTGATCTGGAACAACCAGGGGAACCTCACGGGATCGGCGGGTGCATCGTCGTCCAGCGGCGGCGGCACGGAGATCCTGGATTCGCCGTGGGACGTGCTGGATCAGTTCGTACCGACCTACAAGGTTCATGCGTTCTACGAGACCGGCGCTGTCGGGTTCAACCGCGGCATCGCGTTCAACGCGTTCAAGTCGCTGAGCAGCTTCGGTATCTACGCCAACGCCACCGGCTCCCAGCTCTTCGGCTGGGACAGTCAGCTCGTGGGAGCCGAGCAACTCTCACCCGACGTCTGGCGGGTCCGGGTCCCCAATGAGTCGGCGATCCGTATCACCGTCCGCCTGCTCGCCAAGGACCACGCCGCGGACACCCTCGACCACTCGGGCGACAAACCGACCGCGCTGCTGACCAACCTGTGCCTCTTCGCGCAGCGCAACCTCAACATCGCCGATCGGGTCAAGACGCTGGGACCGATGGCCTGCGCGGGGCAGACCAACATCGGCACCGACACCCAGTCGGTGAGCGTCGTCGGCGCGGGCGCGATCCAGCTGCGGGATCGCGCGAAGGTCAGCGGGTCGGTGGTCTCGGGCCAGAACGTCTCGCTTGGCAATGGCGTGCAGGTCGGCGGCGGCGTGACCTCCAAGGCTGCCGTACGGCTGCCAACGCTGGCCCTCAACGTGACGTTTCCGACGAAGAACCAGGGCCCCGTCTCGCTGGACCCGGGCAAGACCGCGACCATCACGCCGGGCGCTTACACCGACGTTTCGATCAAGTCCCGGGCGGCGCTGACGCTCAACGGCGGCGGCGTCTACTACTTCAACTCGCTGGATCTGGAGCCGCAGTCGGTCGTCACGCTCAGCTCGGGCGGCAGTCCGGTCATCCTCTACGTGCGGCAGAGCTTGATCTTCCGCGGTCAGTTCACCGTTCCCGGCGGAGGCGCGCCCAACCTCTTCATTGGCGTCGTCGGTCAAACAATGGTGAGCCTGGAGGCGCCGTTCACCGGAACGGTGGTCGTGCCGAACGGGACGTTGCAGCTGGCCACGGTTCCCAAGCCGGGCTTCACGGGCGCGTTCTTCGCGGGGAACCTGGTCGTGCAACCGGACAACACGATCAACCTCATCCCGTTCAGCGGAACGCCCGCGATCGAGATCTGAGGTCTTCGAAGCTGGTTGGTCGAGACATTTCCATGATATCAGCGAGTGATGATGCCGTTCGGGTCGATCCCACGGCTGAGGTTGCTCGCATTGTTCATCGTCAGCGTCGCGTCCGCGGCGACGTCAATGCTCGTTGGCGGTTGTGGGCAGCGGCCCCTTCCTCTGACAACCCTCGACAATCCTCCACCGCCGTACGACGCCGGAGCCGAAGCTGTCGACGGCTCCGGCGACGGGCCCCAGGGCTCGATCGATGCGCCAGCTGATGTCCCCGACGTCCCGCCCACGCTCGGGGATGTCTCCATCCACTGGATCGACGCGTCTCCCATCCAGCTCCTCGACGGAGCCGCGATGTTCTTCCGGTTCGTCGTTCAGTCCACCGTACCGCACGCGACGACGGTCGCGCTCGCTGCGCGCCTGTCGGTGCCCGGCTGGACCTCGTCTTTGTTCGACCAGAATCTCGACCCGTTGCCCGCGAGCGGGATCGCGGTGGACGCGCGAGCCAGCGCCGAGCTCTGGGTTCGCGTCGATCCCGTCCCCGATCAACTCGGAGAATCCTTCATGCTCGCCGTCGACGGGACGGCGGCTCCTCTATCAGCGACCACCGGTTGGCTCGGCTTCACGATCGGCCAGATTCCCGCCTGGCCCGATGGCTCACACACCATCCTGCCGGGCACCACGAACCTGGGGCCTGGGGTCACGTTTGACGGCTCGACCGTCACGGCGAGGCCGGGCAGCCTGGCGTCGTTCACCTTCAAGTTTCTTTTCATCCAGGGAGGCGACGGCTTCAGCGTCTCCGTCAGAGAGGTGGGCGGCGCATCCGGCTGGGGTCCTTTCCTCACCTCGGGCATTCCCACCCAGATCGCGCCCAACACCACACGCTCTCTCGGTTTCGGAATCGGGATGGGTGCGACGGGCGCCCCCCATGCCGGCTACATTCGTTTCGACGTGCTGCAGAACGGCAACGCGATCAGATCGATCCTCGTTGCCGTTGCCGTGGCGCCGTCGCCCTGACCAAGAAGCGACGACCATCATCAGGATCGGGTTCTCGGCTGCGCGAGACTCCGGCAGGCAAGGTTAGGCGTGGCAACCTTCGCCCCACTCACGAGGAAGTCGCAAACCGGCAAGGCTCCGCAACCGATCGTCCCAAAGAAGCCGCCGCCACCGAAGATCGAGAGTCGCCCGCGCGTCCCCGAGCGGCGGCCCGAGCTACCGCCGTTCGCGATGCGCGGCGGGTCGGACCTGGTGCAAGCGAAGCTCCGGGTGAGTCAACCTGGCGACGCCTCCGAAGTCGAAGCGGATGCCGCTGCCGAGCGATTGACGGCCGGTCTGCCGGCACCGGTGGGACCCGCACCCGCCGATGCGGATCCGAACCAGCAGCCGGACGAATCGACCGCCTCGGAGCAAAAGGTCCTGACGACCAGCGCGGAGGTCGCCTCCGCCGGCACCGCGGCCGGTGACGAGAGCGCCTTCGCCAGACGCAGCGCCGCTGGACCCCGGTTCGTCGGCGCAAACACGCAGGCGCAGCTTCGCAACAGCGCGGGCCGGGGCGCGCCCCTGGAAGAGTCGGACCGCGCGAGCTTCGAGGCCGGGCTCGGCCATGACCTCGACGGCGTGCGCGTTCATCGCGACGCCGAGGCGGCTCGGATCACGGCCGACGCCGGCGCTGTGGCCCTGACGCACGGACGCGACATCTACTTTTCGCCCGGTGCTTACGCCCCGCGAACGCCGTCGGGAGCGCGGCTGCTGGCCCACGAGATCGCGCACGTGGCGCAGCAAGCGCAGCGCGCGCCGGCCGTTCAGCGTCAGGCGGCGCCGGCGCCCGCCGCGGAACAGGTCCGCAAGTTCAAAGTCCACTTCCCGAAGGGCGCGCAGCTCGACGGCGCGGAGGCCGGGGCTCTCACCTTGACGCAAGCCTTCGGCGTGACGCTGGCGCAGGCGCGGCAGCTGCTCGTTCGCCACCACGCCCAGTGGGCGGAGACCTTCACGCTCACCAAGAGGGATCGCGAGCAGGGATTCTTCAACGTCGACATGTCGGAAGGGCTGTACGACGAGGTGCGGGACGAGCTGGCCGGCATGCGCGAGGAGGCAAAGCGCACCAAGGATTTCGGCAAGCTGCCCAAGAGCGAGCAGCAGAAGGTCAACGACGAGGCCGACAAGCAGTTCTGGAAGGAGATCGACGACAAGACCAACGAGAAGATCGATCCCAAGAAGGGCGCCGCCGAGCAGCAGAAGGCGGAGCAGTGGAAGATGATCCGCGACCAGCTGCTGCAGCTGCGCGAGATCCTGGGAGCACTGCCACCGGCCGTGCGGAGTGTCATGGGCGACCCGTCGCGGTTCACCCCCACCCAGTACGAGCAACTGGTTCGCATCGGCACGAAGCTCAAGGGCCTGAACGCCGATGATCTCGAGCTTTACAAGATCATCGCGACCGCGACGACCATCGATCTCGACGCGGTGGAGACCAGCCTCGATCAGTTCATCTCTTTCAAAGAGAAATATCGGCAAGCACTGCAGACGAACACCGCGCCCCCCGCGAGCAGCGGCGGGGACAAGCCGGCGCCCGCGGCCGGCGACCAGGCGGAGCTGCCGCTCGACAAGCAGCTCGAACGATCCTGGGAGGGGTTCGACAAGGCGGGCTTCGGAAAGATGGACGCCGCGTCCAAGGAGGCGACTGCGCGGCAGATCGCCGCGCAGCGCACCGCGACGCAGATCCGGTACATGACCACGCACCCCGGCGAGACCGCCGTCAACATGGCCAAGGGTCTCAATCCGGCGGAGCTGGCCCAGGGGATCGAGAAGGACGTGAAGGAGTTCAAGGGCTCCGAGAGCAGCTGGGGCAAGTGGGCCGCCGGCACGGGAATCGGGGGCAAGACCGCCGGGTGGATCGCCGGCGTTGCGGCCGTGGCCTGGGTGGTGATGTGGTTCATCCCCGGGGTCAACCTGGCCAACGCCATGGCGACGGCGCTGGCGGTGGCCATGTACGCCGGCCTCGCGTCGGTGGTGCTGGCCGGGGCGTCGTCCGAGCTGCATATCCAGGCCGCGGCCGCTTCCAAGACGGAAGGTGAGTTCGAGAAGCAAACCAACGCCGCCGCGGACGAGCTGACCAGCTTCGTGCTGGGCGCTGCGCTGCTGGCCGCGGCCTTCGTGCTCAAATTCCTCGGCCGCGTCAAGTTCGTCCAGCGCTACCTCAACATCGGCAAGGTCCTGAACGACGCCAAGGTCAAGGCGTGGAATGCCGTCGGCGTCGACGCGCTCCGGGCCGTGCGGCAAGAAGCCGTGGCGGCCATCCAGAGCCAGGTGGCTGCGCTCGACGCGGAGATCCAGCCCGCCCAGGCCGAGCACCTGGCGCTGCGCAAGCAGATCGAGGCGCTATCGCCCGCCGATCTCATGAGGAAGATCGCGACCGATCCCGCCTTCGCTAGCCAGCTCGGGCTCGACCCGCAACAGGCCAAGGCGTTCGGACCGGCGGCGGAGGGACCGCTCGCGGAGCAAGGCGCGCCGAAGGCGAAAGCCAAGATCCTCGAGGCGATGGACGACGCGGCCGCCGAAGCGAAGGCGCGGATCGATCGCTTCAAAGGCGACGTGCAAAAGTCGATCGACGACCTCACCGGGGCCGACGACAAGAGCTCGTTCGACTCGGCGGTCAACCGCGCCCAGAAGACTCTCGCCCCCGAAGAACAGGCACGCGTCAGCGACGAGGCCGGCAAGGCGTATCAGGACCGCAAGCTCAAGGCGGCGCTCGAGGAGCTGGAGAAGCAGGCCGCCAAGGCGAAAGCCGACGCGGCGGCCGCGAAGGCGAAAGTCGACGCCGACGCGGCGAAGGCCGAGGCCGACACGGCCACAAAAGCCAAGACCGGAACCGCTGCCCAGCCCGCGACCGCGGGCGTGAAGCCGAAGCCACCGGAGGCCGGCGCGCAGCCGGCGGAGAAAAAGCCCGGGACCAGCACGAAGGACGCAACCCCGGCCGCCGACGCTTACCTCGAGGCCGGGAAGAAGCTGGGGCTCTCGGATTCGACCGTCGACCAGCTGCGCAAGGCCAACGTGGAGATGACCCGCGTCGCGGATCTCATCAAGAAAGGCAACGCGCCCGAGATCGCCGCCGATCTCGCGGTCCGCGAGCTGGATCTGGCCAAGACGTTCGAGGCGGTGAAAGTCGCGAAGGGAAAAGAGGCCACGCGCCTCGCCCGCCTGGCTGCCGACGGCGGCATCATGAGTCGGGTCGAGCAGCTCATGGACTACGCCCGCAAGGGCCTCTACGGAAATCCCCGGAAGCTTCCCCAGCTGATCACGGCGATCGGGAAAGGCTCTCTGCAGCACATTCAGGCCATCGACGACGGTCTCTCCCGGCTGGGCCAGGGGCACACGGTCGACATCGAGGCCGAGGCCGACATCGTCGACCACACCACCCAGGAGGCGATCCAGCACAAGCAGGTCAGCGGCAAGGCAGCGGAGGCGCTGGGGGATAACGTCAAGAGCGCCCTCAAGCAGCTGGCCGGCAAGAGCGATCCCAAGGAGATTCCGCCGCCCGGGTTCAAGCGCATCGCCGACATCCGCATCATCGAGCCCACGAACCCCAACTTCGCCGCCGACGAAGCGACGCTCAGCCGATACCTGAAGGAGATGAAGGCGCTCAGTGAAAAGATAGGGACCGACCCGGACGCGGATCCGAACGCAAGGATGGAGGGGCTCGACGGCAATTTGCAGGTGCGGATCACCAATTCGAAGGGTACGTTCAAATTCGACGGGCCAGACTTCGACCCGGTCAAATGAACGAACGCAATCACTGGATCACCTTCCCGAACCACTTCGTCGTGCGCTGGGGCGCCTTTCTGCAGGGGCCGCGTGGTGACGGGGACGCGCTGGCGCGCTTCGCCGCCGGCGTGATCGACGCAGGCGTTCGGCAGGCTGTCTTCAGCCCGGTTCGCCTCCCCGATTTCTCATCCGCGGGCGACGGGCCAATCACCGCCGCTGCATACGCAGACAACATGCGCGCTCAGATGCAGCGGCACGGACGTGTGTCCCTGTTTTCGGGCAACGTCGGTCCCGGACCCAAGCTCTGGACGCAGGCCCGCCTCGCCTATTTTCGCGGCGACGAGATCGTCGAGGAGGAGGTAGGCGACGTGGGCGCTTTGCTCCAGACGCTGCGGCCGGATGTGGTCGAGCGAGGCGGGATGTTCATGCGAGGAGCTCCTCCGATCGCCGTCGAGGGTATGACCGTGCCGCTCAGCCGCGATCAGGAGGTTCGTGTCGAGATCCGCCTCGACACCGACATCTGGTTTCCGCGCGTGATGGGCATTCTCGAAGAGGCCCCCGAGGAAGGCGACCTCCCCGAGGCGTTCGACAACCACGCGCTGGCAGAGCGCCACACCCCGCGCCTCAACGCTTTCCTGAACGAGGTGAGAACGCTCACGGTGGCGCTCGGAGGACGATGGGAGGTGCTGGAGGTCGACCCCTTCGGGGCCGACTACGCGCCGATGTGGAACGAGGGCGGGATCCTTCTCTGATCAGAACGCGACGCTGAAGGCTCCGAACCCGACGCTGCAGGTTCCGCTCAGAACGTGACGCTGAAGGTGGCCATGATCGTGATTCCCTTCACCGCGCCCTCTGCGGCGTATGGCTGATAGCCGACGCCGGTGGCCTTGATCCCGAAGCTGACCTGGCCTCGCTTGACGGCGGCCGCCTGCTGAGCGGCTTCGAGCGCGGCCTTGATCGCCGGCACGTGAGCGTGGATCACGTTGTCGTAGATGTCCTTGGGGCTTCCCTTGGGTCCGGCTGACAGGCCACGGGCCGCGGCGCCGACCGCGGCGCGAGCGTTGGCGAAGACGCCGGCCAGCGATGCGAGGTCGGGGACCTCCGGCCCGAACGACAGGCCGATCTGCCACTGGTTGGGATCGATCGCCGCCGTGAACGACAGCGGCCCGACGTTGGTCGAGAACTTCACGCCGAGATCGGTGGTGCCCTGGATCGACGTCGTGGTCCTCGAGGCGCTGTCCCTCGTCGTGAACTTCACGCCCTCGGTGTCGACGACCACCTGCTTGCCGTCCTTCACGATGTCGGGCGTTTTTCCGAACGCGACGAGCGTCGTGCGCCCGCGGCTCTCGGTCACGGAGATCGCCAGCGCGTCGGTCACGCCCTGCGCCGCGGCCGCCTTCACCTCGTCGGCCGTGTTCTTGGTCGGCAGCTCGTCTTTGGGCAGCGGCAGCCTCAGCTGGCTGGCGGCGTCGTGAATCAGCTCCAGGACGTGCTCGTCGGTGGCGACCACGAGCGAGGGCTGGTCGCGTCCCACCTCGCGCCGCACCCGGCGGATCAGATCGGGCATGCTGACGGTGATGACGATGTCGGCCTTGTGAGCCGCCATCCACGCGAGCACGGCCTGGTTCTCGCTCGTCGTCACCGAGGGCGACGCCGTCGCCGCCGACGCGTCGAGGCCCGGCCCGAGCGGCCTGTTGACGTCGATGCCGATCGCTTTCAGGTCGCCGAGCGCGGGCGTCGCGGTCGCCTTGCCTCCGGTCGGATCGAACGTGAACGGTGCGGTCGTCGCGGGGAGTGTCAGGGGCGTGCGCGGGGCCGCCGGGCTCGCGTCGTCCTTTTGCACGGGCGCCTTCGACCCACGCGGGCCGCGGCTGCCGTCACCCGCGCCCGCGATGCTCCCGCCGCGACCGCGGAGCGACGCGTGATCGAACCAGCGCTCGACGGAACGGCCGGAGACCACGTCGTCGGCGACGGCATCGGCTTGCCGCTCGAAGCGATCGCCCGCGCGCCCGACGCCGCCGTCCAGCTGGATACCGGCGCGCTGCTGAACGACGTGCGCGGCTTCGTGCGCGGCCAGGTGCAGGTCCGGCTGCGCTGCAAACGCGACGTCGCGGCCCGAGGTGAACGCGCGCGCGCCGATCGCGCGCGAGGCGTCCGCGGCCGCCCCACCCACGTGCGCACGGACGCCGGACACGTCGTACCGGCCGAACGAGCGCTGGATGACGTCACGGTATGGCAGCGGCGCGCCGTCACCGCCGAAGCCGTGCGCCGCCATCCTCTGGATCTCGTCGTCGTCGACGTCGCTCGAACGCCCCGTCCCCTTCTTCTGCACCGGCGCGGCCACCGCGGGCTCCGCCGTGGCCACCGGTTGCGAGCCGGCCTGGCTTGGCGGCGGCGGCAGGATCAGATCCAGGCTGTCGATGTGAAGCCCGACGAGCTTGATGTGGTCGCCGGTCTTGACGATGTTGACCTTGCTGTGGCCCACGTCGATCTTCGCGCCGCCGCGCTGAAGCGCCACCTTGTTGAGACCCGCGGTCAGATTGATGTCGTGGCCCTCGTGCGCCTCCCCGGAGAAGTAGATCCTGGTCCCCGCGGACACGGTCGCACCTTGGATGGTGAGCGGTTTCGCGGCGACCACCTCGAAGTAAGCGGCGCCGGAGGCGCGTTTGTACTGCACCCCCTTGGAAAAGAGCTCGCTCATTTGCGACTTCTTCGGGTCGTCCGGATCTTGAGCTTTGGTGAGCCCTCCCACCTTGATTGCCAGCGCCGCCAGCCCGCGAATATCCAGCGGCACGAAGATGCTCCCGTTCTTGAAGAGCAAATAGGCCCCGCCCAGGAAGGCCACCAGCCCCGAGATGAAGCTGTTCGTCCCGAGGAAGCGGATTTGACCGGTGGCGCCGTCGACCGTGAAGCCCTCGGTCGAAACCGGGAGACCCAGCGTCTTCAAGGAGCTGTACGACAGCTTGGGTTCGAAATCGATGACGGCGGCCGAGATGTTGCCGTCGACGATGTCGAGCAGCATCCCCATGACGGTGTTCGGCGCGACGCTGATGCCCCCGTAGTTGCCCGGCAGCACCGGGACTTGCAGGTCGATCCGCGCGGTCTTCACCAGCCTGGCCGCTTCGACGTCTTCGTCGGCCTCCTGCGGGCTCAGCCGCGGGGGTGTTTTCGTCTTCTTGTCGAACGCCTCCTGCGCCGCGGCCTGCTTTGCCGCTGTCTCCTTCGCTTCGTCGGCGCCGGCGCGGTCCTTTTGCTGCTTCGTCGACACGTCGTCGACGTCCGCAGTCGCGCTCAACTCGCGAACGCTGGCGCTGGTCGGCGTGCCCGATTTGAAGCCGGCCTTGATCTGCTTCGACGACGCGTGGATGGTGCCCTTGTAACTCGCGCTTTCGTCCTCGTATTTGAACGCGCCCGAGGCCGTCATCGATTGGGCTTCCACGCTCTCGAGCAAGCGGTTGGGATCCAGCTTCACCTTGACGGGCGCGGCCTTCGGGTCGCGCGTGCCGACGAAGCTGATATCCGCGCCGTCCACGGTATATTTTCGCTTCTTGTCGTCGGTGAAATCGACGTTGGCCTTGGCGTCGACTTCGGACGCCGTTATCTCCATCGCGCCTTTCCGCGGGCCTTGCGTCACCTCCCGCTCGGCGATGTCCTTGACCGTGATCTGGCCCTGGAGGCGATTCTTTTCGATGAAATCCAGCGCCGCGTTCAGCTTGGGCAAGACGTCGGCCGAGATCAGACTCCGCGCGTTTTCGCTGCGCAGCCCCTGGAGCCGGCTGGCGTCGCCGGTGATCCGGACGAAATCAGCCGACAGGTTGTTCCCCGCTATCTTGCCGCCCCGAATATCCAACGTCACCACAGGCGTTGCATTCGGATCCGGATCGGCGATCACCTGAACGAAGAGCGATTCGAAGTCGTGGCTCGACACGTCCTTGCCGGTCGGCGTGTCCTTGCCAACCAGCTTCAGCATCACGCGACCGACCTGCGGGATCGAGAGCTCCGCGGAGACGGTGCCGCGAGCGACGACCCGCCCGTCCTTGACGCCGACCTCGACGTCGGTGGCGCGGGCCTTGAAGTCGGTCTTTTCCTCGATGGCCTTGATCGCGATCTTGGCTGCGGCCGCGACCTGGGGAGGCAGCGCCTCGACCTGCGAGAGGATCGCCTTGAAGAGCGCCTTCCGCTTCTCTTCGTCGCCGGCCTGGGTGATGTTCACGCGGTCGGAGACGGCCTTGGCGCCGGTGGCAGCCGAGCCCAGGCCGCCGGTCGCCGCCGCCGCGTTGCCCTCGTGGCCGGCGTTGGCCGCGGCGGCGGCAGCGGCGGCGCCCGCCGCCATCTCTCGTGCGGCAACCGAGGTCGGGGCTGGCACCACCGCCGCCTGGAAGGCCGGCTCGACGATGAAGAGCGCATCGCCGTCGTTCACCGTGGCGGTGAACTTGTCGAAGAACACCTCGGACGCCGCCTGGGTGTCGATGCCCCTGAAGCCCTGGATGTTCACATGAACCTTGCCGAGCGCGGGGACGTCAAACGACGCGTCGAGCTGACCCTGTACGCGCATGTCGCCGTT
>Ga0265338_10003258_pt1 | contig 23074 bp, 20 predicted proteins | sample 42126metaG_FD_193579 | JGI IMG/M metagenome (GOLD analysis project Ga0265338, IMG submission 193579) | Rhizosphere microbial communities from Carex aquatilis grown in University of Washington, Seatle, WA, United States - 4-21-26 metaG | ecosystem: Host-associated > Plants > Roots > Rhizosphere... | reverse complement strand
CGCTTGCGGTCGTCGACGACGTGCTCTCGGTTCTGACGCTCGCGATCTTCTATCCCCACGACTTCAATCTCGGCTGGCTGGGGGCGAGCGGAGCCGCGCTCGCGCTGCTCTTCGCCCTCAACCGGTGGCGCGTCTACAGCACGTGGCCGTACGTGATGGTGTCGGCGGTGCTGTGGATGACCCTGCACACCGCGGGCGTCGACGCCGCGCTGACCGGGGTGGTCCTGGCGCTGCTGCTGCCCACGCGCCCGGCTCCAACCGCCAGCGTCTTGCTCGCCCAGGCCGCGACCGCCCTCGCCGCCCTCGAGCACGCGGAGACCGAGGCGAAAGCCTCGGGGCGGCAAGCCCCTCCCCTCCAGCAGCTCCCCATCTGGGATTGGGCCAGCCGCAACCTGTCGGCGGCGAGCGCTCGGCTGCTCTCGCCCGCCGACAGGTTCGAGCTCGCCGTTGGTCCCTGGAGCACCTATGTGGTGCTCCCGCTCTTCGCCTTTTCGGCCGTCGGCGTCCCGCTTTCGATCGACCTCTCACATCCGGGAGCGTCGCGCGTCCTCCTCGGCGTCGTCCTGGGCCTCGTGCTCGGCAAGCCGCTCGGGATATCGATCGCCTCCTGGCTCGCCGTCAAAGCGAGGCTCGCGATCGCGCCCGACGGCGTCACCCTGATTCAGTTCGTGGGAGCCGCCATTCTGTGCGGCGTGGGTGACACCGTCGCCCTCCTCATGGCCGATCGGGCGTTCTCCGACGGAGAAGTGGCCGCAGTCGCCAAGATCGGCGTCCTGCTGGGATCGGTCCTGGCCGGTAGCCTGGGCTCGCTGGTCCTCGTCGTCGGCTCGCGCGGGCCGGCGCGCTCGCCGGCCCCGCCACCAGCGGCTATCGGCGCGCAGCAGCGATGATAAATTGCGCCCACGATGACGATCGTGACGCGCGCGCGGCTCGCTCTGTGCGGAGTGATGCTCGGGGCAGCCGGCTGCCGCGAGCACGCACCCCCGGTCCCTGAAGCGGCGACGAGCACGCCGCGGCCGCCTGCCGCGGCGCCCGACACCGCAGCCGAGCGGTCCTTCAACGCGGATCGTTTCGCCCGGCGGCCGAAGCCCGCCGAGATGACCGAGCTCGGCCGCCAGCTCTTCTTCGATCGCAGCCTCTCGGCCTCGGGCCAGATGGCGTGCGCCACCTGCCACGACCCGCGCTTCGCGTATGGGCCGCCGAACGATCGCCCGACGCAGCTCGGCGGACCAGACATGAAGAGCCCGGGCCTGCGCGCCGTGCCGTCGCTGCGCTACCTGCAAGCCGTCCCGGCCTTCACCGAGCACTTCCTCGACGAGGCCACCGACGGCAGCAAAGACGTGGGCCCCACCGGCGGGCACGCCTGGGACGGTCGCGTCGACACCAAGCACGAGCAGGCGCGGCTCCCGCTGATGTCGAAGTTCGAGATGGCCAACGCCGACATCGACAGCGTCGTCGGCAAGGTCGCACGTGGACCGCTGGCCACGCGCTTCCGCGCGGTCTTCGGCGACGACGTGTTCGCCGATCCGGTGCGCGGCGCGACGGCCGTGCTCATGTGCCTGGAGGTTTTCCAGCAGAGCCCCACGGACTTCTACCCGTACTCGAGCCGCTACGACGCGTACCTGCGCCGCCAGATCAAGCTCAGCGCCAGCGAAGAACGCGGCCTGGCGCTCTACGACGATCCGCAGAAGGGCAACTGCGCGAGCTGCCACCCGAGCGCCGGGTACCACGGCGCGTTTCCACAGTTCACCGACTATGGCTACAACGCGCTGGGCGTGCCGCGCAACGCGCGCATCGCCGCCAACGCCGACCCAGGCTTTCACGACATGGGACTGTGTGGCCCGGAGCGCAAGGATCTCTCCACTCATGACGAGTACTGCGGGATGTTCCGCGTGCCGTCGCTACGCAACGTCGCCATGCGCCGCGTGTTCTTCCACAACGGCGCGTTCAACAGCCTCGACCGCGTCATGGCGTTCTACGTCGAGCGCGATACGAACCCGGCGAAGTGGTATCCCAAAATCGGCGGCAAGAGCGGGGGCAAGAGCGGCGGCAAGATCGGGGACAAGATCGGCGGCAGCGTCGAAGTGTTCGACGACCTGCCGGCCAAGTTCCGCAAGAACGTCACGCACGACCAGCCCTTCGGCGGTGCGGCCGGCGCGAAACCGGCGCTCAGCAAGTTCGAGATCCGCGACGTCATCGCCTTCCTGAAGACGCTGACCGACGCCGATCTGGAAAAGAAATAGCCGCCGCCTCGAAATCGAAGCGGCGGCATCCGTGCCGAGCGCTGCCGTGGCGGCGCGGGCTCGCTAGTCCACGTTGAGCGCCGCGGTCAGATCGCCCATCGCCTTGCCGCCGGTCACGGCCGTGAGCGCGGTGTCGCGCGCCGTGATGCCCGGCAGCGGATCGAGACTGAACCGCTTCTCGATGAGGCGAATCGTCGACGCCGAGTCGTACTGCGTGTGGTCGACCGTGCCCGCCTTGGCGTAGGGCGAGATGATGATCGCCGGAATGCGCGAGCCGGGGCCGAGCAGGTCGCCCTTCGGCGGCGCGACGTGGTCCCACTGGCCGCCGTACTCGTCGTAGGTGATGACGATGACCATGTGCGCCCACTGCGGGCTCGCCTTGAGCTTTTCCACGAGGTCGGCGATGTGGGCGTCGCCGTCGTCGATGTTGGCGTAGCCCGGGTGCTGGTTGATGTTGCCCGTCGGCTTGTACCAGGCCACCGGCGGCAGCGTCCCCGCCGTGACGGCGGCCAGCATCGCCGTGTAGTCCTTGAGGTGCGCGGCGCGCTCGTCGGCGTGCGCGACCGGATCGAAGCGCGAGTAGTAGTTGTACGCCTGGTGGTGCGGCTGGAAGTCCGGCGTCCCGCGCGCCGTCGACGGCGTGTAGATGATGTTGCGCGCCTTCGTCGGGTCCTGCGTGCCATCGGTCGTCGCGGCGTCCCACGACGTCGCGTACCAGGCCCAGTCCACGCCCTTGCCGGTCAGCTGATCGCCGATCGTCATCTGCGACTGCGCCGGCAGGGTCGAAGACGATCCCGGGTCGGCGAGCAGCAGGTCGTTCCCCGTCGCGCCCGTGGCCGGCGTGTTGCCGCTCGGCTGATACGCAGGCTGGATCGTGTTGATCGCGCGGTAGCCGTCGCCGGCGCCGAAGTAGTCGAGCGGCGCAACCGCCGTGCTGTGCGCGAACCCGGGCGGCCCCGTGAGCGCCGACGGCGGCGAGGTCGCGGCGAGCGAGAGCTGCGGAACGCCCTTGCCGTTCGGCGAACCGAGCGTCGTGATCGCGGGCGTGTTGGGAGTCATCATGACGAAGCTCATCGGAGCCACCGGCGCGCACGCGCAGATCAGGTACTGGTGATTCAGGAACGAGCCGCCGAACGCGCCCGAGAAGAAGTTGTCGGCCAGCACGTACTGCTCGGCGAGCTTGTAGAGCTTGCTCTGCGTCGTGTCGAAGTGGCCCATCGTCAGGCCCCCGGCGTCGAGCCATGCCGCGAACATGTCGTTGCTTCCGCCGTTGAGCTCCATCTGATTCTCGAAGAAGCGGTGGGTCAGGTCGCGCGTGACGTCGAGCGTGCCGAGGGTGGGCGCTCCGTTCGCGACGTAGGCGTTCTCGATGCCGAACGGCGCGTTGGCCAGGCCGTCGCTCTGCGCCTCGGTCACCACCGTCGGGTTCCCGGCGAGCGTGACGCCGCCCCAGGTCTTCGGCAGCTTCGCGAGCACCGTCGTGCCGTCGCGATCCTTCTGCGGAACATAGGCCGACGTCGGAGCGCCCTTGTCGTCGAGGACCTCGCCGAGGCCGTGCGCGCCGGGGAAATTGCCGAACATGTTGTCGAACGTCCGGTTCTCCGCGTAGATGATGACGATGTTCTCAATCGCCGTATTGAGCGCGGTCGGCGCGACGTCGGTGCTGCCGTCGGTGACGCTGCCATCCGTGCCCGTCTTGCCGGCGGAACCGTCGGTGGTGACGTTCGTGTTCGGAGTGCCCGAGGAGGCGCTGCAGCCATACCCGGCCAGCGAAACCAACGCGAGGCCGACAAAACCATTTCTCAAAAATTTAGCCATGGGCCCTTGCATACATAAAATCGCTGTCAAGAGCGTCCGACAAAGTCGCAACGTCACGACGTCGTCTCTGCATCAGCCAGGTAACGGCTCTGCAACGGACAGAGGAGACCCCGCCCACCGCGATCGCTTGCTATGAGAACGAGATGACGGTTGCCGCAATCCAGGACCTCTCGACCGAGCTCAAGGTGCTGCACAAGGCGCTGCTCCAGGCGGGGCAGGCCGCGTACGAAGCCGAACACGGTCCCGTCGCGGGCGGAGCCGCGCTGCTCCACCTGGTCGTCCACGATCCGGCCTTCGCCTGGCTGCGTCCCCTGTCGGAGCTCATGGCCGACCTCGACGCCGTGCTCGACCTCGGACAGCCTGCGAACGACGAGGAAGAAGGGGCCATCCGCGGCGAGCTCGAGCACCTCTTGTCGCCGGCAGGCGGGGAGCTGTGGACCGCGCTCACGACGTTCATTCAGCAATCGGTCGACGTCGCGGCGGCCTATGCGCGTATCCGCCAGATCCTCGTGGCGCTCCCCGGGCCCGCGCCGGCCGACGAGGCGGCCTTGCTTCACGCCAAGCACCGGTGGGCGGAAATGCGTCTGCACCGGCGGCCGCGGTGATACCCTGCTGCCGATGCCAAGGGTTCGAGCCCTGTTGTCGTCGGTCGTTCTCGGTGTGACCGGCTGCGCCACGGGAGCCGCGCAGCAGGCCTACGACCGGGGCGACGACCCGGCCGCCGCCACGCTGGCCGACGACGGCCTGCGCGCGCGCCCTGGCGACGCTCGCCTGATCTCGTTGCGGCAGCAGGCGCGCGATCGCTTCACGCAGAGCGAGGTCGTTCGCATCCAGGGCTTTCGATCGGGCCGACACGGCGAGGCCGCATTGGTCGAGACCGATCGCCTCCTCAAACAGATTCACGGTTGGGGAGGCGCCGATGGGCTGTCGCCGGCGGCCCACTCGGCGCTGGACGCCGAGCTGGCCGCGATCCCGGCGGTGGTGGCCGGCCTGATCGACGGCGACCTGGCCGCGGGTCATCCGCTCGCCGCAGAGAAGGCACTCGCACGAATCGCGCCGCTCGTCGGTCACCCCGAGCTCTCCCGCGCGCGACAGGACGCGGCCGACAAGACGCGCGCCACAGGGCAGACGACCTGCACGCGTCTCCAACAATCGCCGGTCAGCGACAGCCCGCACTGGGCTTTGACCGTGGGCCGATACTGCGAGCACTTCGGGGCGGCCGCCAATCCGATCCCCGCGGCACAACTCCCCGTCACGGCGTTCGAGATCACCGGCACCGTCAAAGGCATGAACGCCGACCAGGTGGCCGCCCTTCGCGGACGCATCACCGAGTGGGTTCGCGCGTCGCTCTGGAACGACCCGCTGCGCGGCCCGACGGGGCGCGGCACCATCGAAGGAGCCGTCGAGTCGTCGTTTCGACGTCAGACGGTTTCGCTGCACACCGAGTACGAGGACACCATCACCGTCACAACGCCGTCGTTTGGCATCGCTCCCAGGCCCGTCGACACCGTGGGCAACAAGCGGACGTTGCCCCGGGTGGGAACCGTGGGCAACGAGCCGACGTTTGGCGCCGCGTCTGCCACCATGAACCGGACCTTCACCTACGACGCTGAAGAGCTGCGCGGTCACTACGGCATGAACGTGACCGTCCGCCTCGACATCGGGACACCAACGCCGGTGACGCTGCGACTGAAGAAGGTCGAGGACGAGAAGGGCTACGAGCACGACGTGACCTTCGAACCCGCCGGGATCTCGCCCCAACGCGATCGCGTGCCGTCGGCGGATGAGTGGATCAGGTCCAAGCTGGACGGGTTCGCCACCCGCGTCACCTGGGCCCTCAACCGGCAGTTCGTGCGGACCCTGTGCGACCGCGCGCAATATTCCGTCGAGGAGGCCGCGCGCTGCCTGGTGGCCGGTTTGAAGCCGACCGCCGCACTTTCCACGCTGACCGCGGCGCTGGGCGAGAACGCCGAATCGGTGATGCCCCTCCTGCGTCCGATACCGCCGGAACGCGTCGAGCCGACGCCGGCGCAGGCCAAAGCGAGGCCGCCCAGACCCGCCGCCGTCACGGCAGACGACGAAGACCCGATCGTCAACTAGGGCAATCGGGCATCACCTCGGAGGCCGTTCGTCGGCCCGTATCTTTTCGCCAAGCGGTTCCGTTTGATGGTCATGAGCACAACATCCGACCTGCCCACCACCGCCAAACGATCGTGGCACCACTTCCTCGAGACCTACGAGCCGCTGCGCTCCGAGCTCTACCGCTACTCCCGCTACCTGACGCGCAGCCCTTGGGACGCCGAGGACCTGGTGCAGGACACCCTCGCGCGCGCGTTCGTCACGCTCGCCCAGATGGGAACGGCCCCGCCAAATCCGCGCGCCTGGCTGTTCCGCGTGGCCTCGAACCTGTGGATCGATGAGGTGCGCCGCCGCCGCGAAGTGCCGGCCAGCAGCGCTCCCGTCGCCGACGAGAGCCCCGACCCTGTCGCTTCGCGTGCGACCCGCGAAGCCGCCGGCACGCTGCTGGTGAAGCTGTCGCCGCAAGAGCGCGCCGCGGTGGTTTTGAAGGACGTGTTCGAGCTTTCGCTCGAGGAGATCGCCGAAGCCCTGGGATCGACCGTGGGCGGAATCAAGGCGGCGCTGCATCGCGGGCGCGGCAAGCTGGTCGACGAAGCGGCGCTCCCCGCCACCGAGACGACGCCGGCGCCCGGCGCGCTCGACGCGTTCGTCACCGCGTTCAACGCCGGCGACCTCGATCGCCTGACGTCGTTGCTGCTCGATTCCGCGGTGGTCCAGGTCGTCGGCGCGACCACGCAGTACGGGCCCGAGGCCGCGCGTCGCACCGTCCTCACCGGCATGCTCTTCGGCGTCCGCCGCCTGGCCGCCGCCGACCCGAGCACGGGCATCGACGCGCGCTTCATGCAGGGCGTTCTGCTCGAGCCGCCGCGGATCGAAGCGCGCTGGCATCGCGGCCGCTGGGTGCTCGTGCACTGGTACAAGCACAGCGACGGCGACCACGTCCGCGCGTTCACGATGCTCGAGCTCGACGGCGATCGCATCGCCGGGCTGAAGAACTACTTCTACAACGCCGAGCTCCTCGTCGATCTCGGCGGTGAGCTCGACGTCCCGGTGCGCGCCAACGGCCACCGCTGGTGGACCACGGAGGCGGCGTCATGACCCTCGCGTTGCTGCTGCTCTCGGCCGCGAGCGCACCCGCCGTCGCGTCTAAGACGGCGCACTACGCGAACGTCGGCGGCGGCCTGCGCATGTACTACCAGGACCAGGGCCAAGACCGGGGCCAAGACCAGGGCCAAGACCGGGACCAAGACCGGGACCAAGACCGGCCGCTCGTCCTCATCCACGGCGGCGGCTCGACCGTGCAGACCAGCTTCGGGGCGATCCTCCCGCGCCTCGCGCGCGGACGTCGCGTGATAGCCGTCGAGGAGCAAGGCCATGGTCACACCGCCGATCTCGACCGCCCGCTCTCCTTCGAGCAGATGGCCGACGACACCGCGGCCCTGCTCGAGCAATTGCACATCCGCGACGCCGACATCCTCGGCTTCTCCAACGGCGGCATGACGGCGCTGCAGCTCGCCGTCCGGCACCCGTCGCTGGTCCATCGCCTGGTGATCTGCTCCGGATTCTATGCCCACGCGGGCTTCATCCCGGCCCTGCGCGACGGATTCGAACAGCCCCCGAACCCCGACCAGATGCCGAAGGCGCTCCGCGACGCCTACCTCGCCGCGGCGCCACACCCGGATCTGCGCGCGCTCGTCGCGAAGACCGTGGCGATGATGAGGAGCTTCTCCGACCTACCCGATGACAAGCTGCGCGCGATCGAGGCGCCGACGCTGGTCATGCTCGGCGACCAGGACGTGATTGTCCCCGGGCACGCGGTGAAGCTCGCCCAGCTGGTGAAGCACGGGCAGCTCGCGATCCTTCCCGGCGCGCAGCACGGCGCGTACCTGGGTGTCGCCGAGTCACCGTCCCACCCGGCGTTGGTCGAGCTCGGTGTCGCGATGATCATGGGCTTTCTGGCCGAATGATCGCGTGTGATTTCGGGCGCTTGAAAAAAGATTGGCCCTCGCGTCGATCGCCCGCAGCGCCGTTCGTCGTGTCAGCAGGAGCCGGCGAGGAACGGCGCCGGACCACGTCATACTGAAGAGGAGAACGACCATGCGCTTCATGATCATGCACAAGAACGATCCGCGCAGCGAGGCTGGCGAGAAGCCCCCCATGGAGCTGATCCAGAAGATGGGCGAGTTCATCGGCGGCCACGCGAAGGCCGGCACCCTCATCGACGGCGCGGGCCTGGGCGCGAGCCAGACGCGCACGCGCCTGACCTTCCGCGACGGGCAGGGCACGGTGAAGCACGGCCCGTATCGAGGCGAGCACGAGCTGCCCGCGGCCATGTGGCTCCTCAAGGTCAGGACGCGCGACGAGGCGATCGGCTGGGCCGAGCGCTACGGAAAGATCCTCGGCACGGGCGAGCTCGAGCTCGGCAAGGTGAACGAGCCATGGGACATCGGTCTCATGCCAGCGCCCGAGAACCCGCCGCTGCAGATCCTGATGATCGAAAAGGCCGATCAGGCCTCCGAGACCGGCGCGCGAAGCCCGAAGCAGAAGGCCGAGCTCACCCGGTTGCGCACCGAGATGACGAAGGCCGGCGTGCTCGTGCGCGCCACCCAGCTGAAGCCGAGCAAGAACGCCAAGCGCCTGATGTTCACCAACAACGACCTGCGCGTGCTCGACGGACCTTTCTCCGAATCGAAGGAGTTGCTCGGCGGCTTCGCGGTGCTGGAGCTGTCGGGGATGGACGAGGCGATCGCCATGTGCCGGCGCTACGCGGAGATCCTCGGCGGCACGCTGGAGATCGACGTCCGCCCGCTCGCGGAGATCGAGACGGCGTAGCCAACTGGAAACGGCGGCGCCTTACTGCATGCCGCCGTCCATCGGGCCCCGATCCTGTCCGCAGGATTGGAACTGCCATTTGGAGCTGCGCCAATCGCCCGAATCGTCACTGTGGAACTTCAGCAGGACGCGGCCATGCTCGTGTGCGGTGGTTTCGTAGCTGAGAACGAGCGAGTCGATGCAGCCACCCAATGGACGGGTGGCGGTGTCGAGCAGCAGCCAGCGCTTGGTGAACAGGCCGGGCGGAGAGGTTCGATGCTTTCGAGGGTCGATGACGGTCGCTCATGCCCGCGAAAGTAGGCAAACAGCGTTCCAGACGGCTCCGCGCGCGTCCAACGACGGAACGCTCGATCGGACAATCCTGCGAACAGCGCCGCCGAGGCGCGGATGTCGCTACGGCGAGACGTTCAGAGTCAGATTGAAGACGCCGGCGGTGAGCGCCTTGGTTCCGCCGGCGGTCTTGTTGAGCACCGCCGAGAAGGTACCGGAGACGTGCTCGCCGGTGGCGGCGCCGAGGGCGGTGATGCTGACCGTGCAGCTGACGAAGAGTGGATCGACGCCACTGGCGGTATAGCTAAACGACGTGATGGGATAGCCGGCGGCGGGGCCCGGTCCGCACGGGAACGATCCGAGCTCCACGGTCGGCTTCGCCGAGACGCCGAACGCGATGCCGATGGTGGGCTCGCCGCCGGCCACCTGCAGGATCTGGAGTCCCGACGCGGCGACGAGCGACGCCGAGGCGAACAGCGTCTGTTGCGCCACGCCGTCGTCCTGCCAGGTGATGGTGCCGGCGCCCGCCGCGCCCCCGCCACCCCCGCCGTCGGGCGACGCGCCGCCGCTGGAACCGCAGCCGGCGGCGCCGGCAGAGAGAACAGCAGCGAGCGCCAGACACGCCGCGACAGCGCCAATCGGATTCGAGATCTTCATCACGTCGGGCAGCATGCCGGAAGGCGCCCGCGCGGGCGAGCCCAAACGACTGACGCCATCCGCGGGCGTTGCGACGTTAGCCTGCGGCGTCAGGCGACTTGCCGCTCGCGGAGCGGGCAAAGAACGCGCGCAGCTCGCGCGCCAGCAACTCGGGCTCCTCCATGGCCGCGAAGTGCCCGCCGCGCGGCATCACCTGCCAGCGCCGCACGTCGATGAAGCGGCGCGCCCACTCCTCGGGCGACGTTCCGATCGTCCCGGTCACCCAGTAGACCATGACGTTGGCGAGCAACTCGTCCTTGCTGAACCGGCGCTCGAGGTCGCCGTCGCAGTCGCTCCAGCGCTGGAACTTCTCGACCATCCACGCGGCCAGGCCGACGGGCGAGTCATTGAGCGCGTCGGCCAGGGTCTGCGGCCGCGAGCCCCGGATCATTGCAGCGGACTACTTGACCAGCGCGGCGTACCGGGCCGCGGTGGCGCGGGCTCTGTCGCGCGCCGCGGAATGGGCGTCGAGGAACGGTTTCTCGGCGGCGTCGGTGGGGTTGACCCATTCGCGCAGCTGGTCGACATCCTCGAGGAACCCTTGCATCTCCTTGCGCGCGTCATCGACTGTGCGGGCGGGCGGCGATGTGTACGTCTTCAGCGCGTTTGCGTACGAGCTTGCGAGCACCCTCGCCTTGTTCAGCGCGGCCTGAAACGCCGTGGTGAGTGGCGAGCCGGCGGAGTTGGGCTCGAGCTTTGCGTTGGCCTTGAGCGACTTGGCATCCTTCAAAAAGGCACGCAGTTGCTTTCGCGCGTCCGCCAGCGACAACCTCGGGGGCGCTCCGGGGCGCGCGGGTGTGGGCGGAATGTCGTATTCGAGCGATTCGGTTTCAGCCGGCGAGGCCGCGGAGAAATCGATCACGATGTTCTTGCCCGATCGTTGCCAGGTGCCTGCGTGGGGACTCGTCATGAAACCTCTCCAAGCAAGACCCGTGCGCAACGAAAGCCGCACGCTGACGCGGCCCGCGGTCTGAAACCACCGAACGGAGCTTCGCCGGAGGTCTGTGGCGGCCGCCGACCGAAGGCCGCTTCGGACGTGGTCTCGCGCCCCGATCGACGAGGGCCGTCACGTTTGTTGCGGCCCCCGCGCGTCCGGCGTGGCTCGAGGTACAACGAGCGCTCGCACTGTTCCGAGCGCAAGAGAGCGATGGCGCTTGGTGAGGCAGCGCACCGTTCCACGCGCTCGCGCCAGGCGCGCCGCCGAGGCACGAACGTTGCGAGGGCGGTCTGCGAAAGGAGTCCCCGCATGACGAAGCACTCTCCCGTCCGGTTCCGGTTGGCGCGGAAAGGACCAGATCGACTCAGTGGAGCCCTCATTGTAGGCCTTTGGGCGGCTCAGGCCGGTTGCGGCGCACCGCCGGCCGATGACGCGTCGACCGAATTGAGCTCGGAAGAGAGCGCGCTCGGAGCGGCGCTCAATCCCTACGGCGTCAGCTCGACCGTTCACACCAGCGGGGCGATCGATACGACGAACCCCTTCTTTCAACAGCTGGGCACGAACCCGCGCTCGTGCGCCACGTGCCACTCCTCGGCGTCGGGCTGGACGACAAACACGCTCTCCAATAGCGCGTTGCTGCTGTTCACGCAGGGCACGGCGCCGCTGTTCAACCTGGTCGACTCGGGCACGCGTCCCGACGCCGACATCTCGACGTTCAAAGCGCGCCTCGACACGTTCGGGACGACGGTGGCGCTCAAGGGACTGACCCGCTTCACCCGCAAGATCAGCCCGACCGCCGAGTTCAGCTTGATCGCGGTCGATGATCCGTACGGATGGTCCACGACGGCCGCCTACTCCGGCTTCCGGCGTCCGACCCCCACCGCGAACGAGAGCAAGGCGCCCAGCATCACCTGGGCGGGATCGCCAACCGTCGACGTGATCACGCAGCTGCGCGGCTTCCTGCCCGGCGCCGCCACGCTGCACGAGCAGCGCGACCCGACGAATCCCGCGCCGGCCGATGTGGCAGCGGCTGCCGGCGACTTCATGTTCGGCGTCATCTTCGCGCAAAGCCGAGACTTCCGCGCCGGTGCGCTCGACAGCGACGGAGCCAAGGGCGGCCCCAATAACTTGCTGGCGCAGCAGTTCTACGTCGGCATCAACGACAACGCCGGCAACGATCCGATGGGGCATCCGTTCAATCCCAAGGTGTTCGACATCTTCGACGCCTGGGCCAAGTATGCGAACGCCAATGGCCACGACGTCACGGCCAGCGCGCGCGGCGCCATCTATCGCGGCCAGGAGATCTTCAACGGCGCCGGCAAGTGCAGCGGCTGCCACGATAGCCCGAACGTGGGTAGCCACTCGGTCGTCGCCTTCTTCAACACCGGCACGGCGGAGCCACCCAACTGCAGCCCGGCGCTGCCGCTGCTGACGTTCCAGAACAAGACCACCCTGGAGACCAAGCTCAGCTGCGACCTGGGCCGCGCGCAGTCGACGGGGCTTTGGTCGGACATCGGCCGCTTCCGCGCGCCCCCGTTGCGCGGATTGGCCGCGCGGGCACCCTACTTCCACGACGGACAGGCCCAGAACCTCCGCGACGTCATCAACCACTACGATACGCGTTTCAGCCTGGCGCTGAGCGATTCGCAGAAGCGGGACCTGGAGGCCTTCCTCGGGGCGCTTTAGCTCCGTCCCCCGCCAACCGGACGCGGGCTGCCCTCGTCCGGTTGGTCATCCGCACACCCTCGAGTGAGCGCCTTCTTTCAGTCGTGACGTTGGTGGGCCGCCGCGTAAGCGTGCGCGCGATCGAGCAGCTCGAGGTTCCCGCTGACCGTGCTTGCCTCGACGGTGACGGCCAGACTCACGCCCTCGTACGACATCCCGACGCCCACCCACGCCCCGGCCAGAGCAAACGGGTCGTCGGTGAGGCTCGAGGGATCGAATCGCCCGAGCGCGGCTCGGACCGCGTGGCATTGCAGGACGCGAAGCATCTCGCTTGCGCTCATTCCCTGCGGCGGAGCGACGAGGAGCTTGACCCCGCTGACACGCGTTTCGGTCCCGGTTCTCACCGAGTGGATGTAGCTATAGAGCGGGTCGACCCGCAAGACAGCGCTGCCGTCGAGAACACGGCTCTCTTGGGCAGCAGTCGTGCGCGCATCGCAGTGACCGCTCTCGAACTGCAGCGCGCGCGCCGGCGAGTCGGTGGTTGCGCAGGACGACAACCCGACCGCCAGCGCCCACAGGACGCTCCGAACGTGCGGCGCGAACCCCTGCCCACGCATCTCGTTGAAGGTTCTAGCGCCGGGGGTGTTAAGAACCGCGTTAAAAAGACGTGCGCAAGCGATAGCCCAGGCCGGCTTCGTTGACGAGATAACGAGGGCGGGTCGGGTCCATCTCCAGCTTGCGTCGCAGCGAATGCATGTACACGCGCACGTACCCGTGTTTCGCGCGATAGGCCGCGCCCCACGCCTCCTTGAGCAAGGCGTTCGTGGTCACGACCTCATCGGCGTGTCTCGCCAGCGTGGCCAGCAGCTTGAACTCCGTGGGGGAGAGGCGGATCGGATGCCCACCCCGCGTCAGGAGACGAGCCTCGAGATCCAGGGTGCAGTCTCCGAACGAGATGCTGCTTCGAGACGGGCCGCCGAGCTGGGCCTGGCCGCGCAGGGCGACGCGGACCCGCGCGAGCAGCTCCGGAACCGAGAACGGCTTGGTCAGGTAGTCGTTGGCGCCCGAATCCAACGCCCTGACTTTTTCCGTCTCGCGCTCGCGGGCCGACACGACGATGATCGGTGATGCCGTGTTGGCGCGAATCTGAGGAATGAGATCGAGCCCGTCCGCATCGGGCAAGCCCAGATCCAAGATGACGACGTCGGGGTTGCGCGTGCGCACCACCTCCAGGGCCTGTTGCCCGTTCGCGGCATCCATGACCCGGTAGCCGCCCATCTCCAGAGCGGTCATGTAGACCCGCACCATCCTCTGATCGTCCTCGACCACGAGTATGGTGGTCCCGTTGGCCACGGTCGTTATGGCTGAACGCCCTCGCCCAGCTCGGTCTCGGATATTTGCGGCGCCAGCGCCGTCAGCGGAAGGGTGAAATGAACCGTGAGTCCGCCGCCCGGCGTTTGAACCGCCCAGATTCGACCGCTGTGCGCCTCGACGATTCCCTTTGCGATCGTCAATCCCAGGCCCAATCCGTCCCCGACCGTCTCACCGTTCCGATAGAACTTCTCGAAGATGCGGCCGAGCGCGCCGGCGGCGATTCCAGCTCCGTGATCGACCACCGATACCATGACCTCCACACTGCTCCGCAGCGCGATGTCGATCTCGATGGGCTGGCCGCTGCGCGCATACTTGAGGGCGTTGTCGACCAGGTTGACCAGCACCTGCTCGATGAGGACCGCGTCGATCTGCACCAGCGGCAAGGTGCCCGGAACGTCAGCCACCAGCTGTCCCGCGCCCGCTTGCTCCTCGACTCTTCTCAACACACCGGCCACCACCTCCTCCAAGCTCTCCCACTCGCGATTGACCTGCAGTCCGCCCGACTGCAACCGCGTGATGTCGAGGAGACTCTTCAGCAAATCGTTGAGGCGCCTGGCCTCGTCGTTGACGATCTTCGCCATCTCGGTGCGCGCTCGGGAGTCGAGGCGGTCGCCGTGCTCCATCAGCGTGCTCGCGGCCGAGCCGATGACGGCCATGGGCGCGCGGAGATCGTGCGACACCGAGCTCAATACCGAGTTGCGGATGCGCTCGGTCTCAGCCTCGAGCTGGGCGGCCTGCTTCTCCTCGGTGAGGAGGGTACGTTCGATCGACATCGCGCACTGCGCGACCATCGCCATGACCAGCGAAGAGGGCCGGACGAGCGACGCTCCGCGCTCGCGCGCCCGAAGTCCTATGACGCCGACGCATCCCCGCGCCGCAACCAGAGGGAGGTAACAGGCGCCCGCCTCCGGGGAGTTACGGGTGCCCTGTCCCGCCGGTTCCAGTCGATTGGCGGCCCACAGCGCCACCTCGGTGTCTTCACCACCGACTGACACCGGACCGCCCGCCCCGAAGGCGCGCGCGAGCTCGCCCGTTGCCCCGCGCAGCAGGACGACGCACGCGGCCCCGGAAGCAACGCCGATCTGCTTCGCGGCTGCCATGCAGAGGTCACCGACCGAATGGGCGGTCGACAGCTCACGAAGCAAGACATACAGGGTCTCGGTTCGCTTCTCACTCTGGCGAGCGGCTCGCGCCTGCTTCTTCAGTCGATTGTTCAACGAGCTGATGAAGATGGCGACGCCGAACATCGCCGCCATGGTCACCAGATCGCGGCCATTGGCGATGACGAAGGAGTAGCGCGGAGGAAGAAAGCAATAGTCGATGCAGACGGCGCTCGCGGTCGCCGCAACCAGCGCGGCTCGATATCCCAGGTACATCGATATCGCGGCGACCACGAACAGGTAAGAGACGGTGATATTGGTGACGTCCTCGGCGGCGCCGAACTGCAAGCCGCCGGCGGTGACGGCACCGACGACAAGAAGACCGAGCAGGTCGCGGCCGAAAGCGGCCGCGGCCCGCCGCCAAGCGTTCGCCTTGTTGGAAGTGTTCACGGAGCGGTGCTCTGTCCGATTCCTCTTGAAGAGTGATCGCCTGGAGTTGGGCCCGTCGCGGAGCGCGCCTCGCGTACTTAGTGATCCACCACCTCGGCCGTCACCGGGCGTCCCGACATGGCGAGCATGGTGTTCGCGCGCCGTGCGATGTCACCGGCAGCTCCGTCGCTGTTCGCGTGAATCGTGACGAGGTAGCCGGTGTAGGTCTCCTCGACGCGTACGGTGGTTCCCGCGACGACGAAGGGATCGGCGGGAACCTCGGGGAGCTGGCCGGACAGCGTGAGCGCCACATGGCAGCTGTTGATCCGTTCGAGCCAGGGCACCGTCATCTCGGGAGCGGCGCGCAAGGTGACGGTCTCGCCGCGCACGTGGCTGATCTTGGTCTTGCCGACGGTGATGTCCTCCGACAGAGGCGCCGCGTTTGCCAACTGCTCGCGAAAGGCCAGGAGACCTTTTTCACGCATGGCCGCCGGGACCCCGGCGCAAGCGTCCTCGGCGGCCTGCGCCAGCTGCGCCGGACTGGATGGCGGCAGATTTCCCGTGACGCCGGCGCACCCTCCTGCGCCCAGCGCGCCAACGATCAACAGGCCGCATGTCCCCACGATCGATCCGATTGTTCCTTTGATATACGCGTTCATTATCTGACCCTCCTCATCTCTCTGTGTGACGACTCATGGCGCGACGTTCATCGTCGCCGCCACCCCAATCCTTCAGCAGAGCGTCGTTAAAAGCGCGTTAAAAACGGCGTTAACGTTCGCGTTAATGCCGTCGCCGCGGGCAAACGTGCTCATTGAGGACTTGCTTCGCGCCGGTGCATCCAACGTGCTGATGTTTCGCGAAAATGTCGTCGTCGTTTCCGTCTGATTGAATCGACCGTGGTTGCCCGCGGCGTCTTTTTTTTAACGCCGTTTTAACAACGTCGATTGCTAGGGTCCGACCCGCACGAACTGAAAACAACGTCACGAAAAAACCGCCCCCCCACATTGACCGACAAATACACGCAAGGAGGGAGACATTGGACTCACGACGACGGCTACTAGTTGCGCTACTCATATTTGGTGGGGCCGGCTCACTCGCGCTGGCGCCACCCGCGCGCGCACAGTCCGACCCCGGAACCCCAGCCGCGGCGCCGCCGACAGCGGCACCGGCGCCCGCGCCGGCAGCGGGCCCGGCTGTGGCGGCCGCCACGACCCCGACCCCGCCCGCCGCGCCAGCGTCGGCCGACCCGCCTGCCTACGCGCAGTCGCAGTCGGAGCCCTTCGCCTGGGGCGACTTCACCTGGCTCAACGGCAACAGCCGCCAGCACAAGGCGCCGCTGGACACGAAGTACTTCACGCCGGAGCTCCTGTTCGACGTCAACTACACCGCGTCGACAAACAACCCAATCGACAACACCGTCGTTGGTTCGACCGCGCTGTCTCGCAACAACGAGTTCACGCTTGCCTTCCTGGGCTTCGGCGGCGACCTCCACTATGACAGCGCGCGCGGCCGCATCATGACCCAGTACGGCGTTCGATCGACCCTGGTTCCACGCAACGACTTCAGCGCGACGCGCGGCCAGTTCGATCTTTACACCGCGCTCCGTTACGTCAGCGAAGCGTACGGCGGCTACCACCTCGACGTCCTTCACGGCATCAACATCGACGCCGGCATCTTCATGTCGTACGTGGGCCTCTTCTCTTACGACAACTACGAGAACTGGATGTACCTGCCGTCGTTCACGTCGGACAACACGCCGTGGTTCTTCAACGGCATCCGCATCCAGGTCTTCGTGACGGACAAGTTGAAGATCGAGCCCTGGATCATCAACGGCTGGCAAACCTACGGCAAGTTCAACAGCATGCCGGGGTTCGGCGCGCAGGTCCTCTACCGGCCGACGGAGTGGATGTCGCTGATCTCCAATGACTACATCGGGTGGGACGCTCAGGACAACCCGGGCCGCACGCGGTTCCACAGCGACAACAGCATCCAGGTCAGATGGTTCAACTCCCCGACGGGGATGGGGCCGGTCACCCGGGCGGCGTTCTCGGTCACCGCGGATATCGGCGGTGAATCGGGCGACGGCGTCACTCCCTTCGGCGGCAAGGGCGTCGAGGGGAGCTGCAACAAGGCAACGCCGTGCACGCAGCACTTCCTGAGCGCAATGGCCTATCAGCGCTTCTGGTTCGGCGAGCGCTGGGCGTGGACGATCGGCGGCGGCGTCATGAACAACCCGGGGCGCTACCTCGTCCTGGCACCCACCGGCAACGCGTCTCCGGTCGGCATCATCCAGCCGCTCGGGACCTCGGCCGCCACTCAGCCCTTCGACCTCAACCCGGGCACCAAGTTCAACGCCTGGGACTACGAGACGGGATTCCAGTGGATGCCGACGGAGCAGTTGACGTTCGACATCGAGTACAACCACCGCCAGGCTGACACACCGTACTTCGCAGGTCACGGCGGCGTCACCTCGCCGGACGGCTACATCACGACGACGACCCCGGCCGGTTGGCGTCCAGACCTGACGAAGATGGATTCGCGGATCATTCTGGCCCTCATGGTGCGGTTCTAGGCGTCATGACATTGCTGCGGAGAAGGAACATGAGCTCATCGTCAAATAGAAAGAGCATCTCAGTGATTGTGCGGATCGTGGTTCTGACAGTCATCGTCCTCACGGCGCTGCTCTCGGGAGTGGCGTGCAACGAAGGTCGCGAGGGCGACCGGTGCAACCCCGTGTCGGCCGCCAACGGAGAGGACGAATGCGGGAGCGGATTGAGCTGCCAGACGCTCTCGGTATGCATGGAGAGTTACTGCTGCCCGTCAAATCCAGCGACCAGCACGAACGGATACTGCAACGGAACGTTGTGGTGTCCGCAGCAAGCGACTCAGCAAGACGCGGGGACGGACTAGGACCGGGCGTGGTGGCGCGCCGGCCCGATCGGTCGAGCGCGCCACCGCGCTCCATTATGAGGTAGCAGAATGAACGCTGACGTCCGAATTGCGAGCATGACCGACAAGGTAGAACGGACCCTGCAACAACGGCAGGCGGCCGCGCCGAGCGGCGCGGGAGCGGGATCGTGGCTTCTGGACTCACCGCGCGTCACGGCGACGTTGTCCTTGGCGTCGAAGATCGCGGCGACCCCCACGGTGCCGGTGATCTTGTCGGGCGAACGGGGGACCGGAGTGTCCGACCTGGCACGATGGATTCACGATCATGACCCCGGCAGCACTTGCGGACGCTTCGTGCAGACTTCCGGTCACTTGGCGGTACCGAGCGAGGTGGGCGTGCGGCCGTTGAGCGGCACGCTGTTCGTCGACGACGTCGAGAGCCTACGAGCGCCGTCACAGGCGTGGTTGCTGAATCTGCTCCTGGAACGGGAGCGCCGGCGATCGCCGCTGCGGATCATCGCGGGGACCCGGATGAGCGTGCCCGACCTGCTGGCCATGCCGCACCTGAGTCAGGAGCTGGTCCACGCGCTCGACGTGACGCGATTGACGATCCCGCCGCTGCGTGACCATCCCGAGGAGATTGTTCCGCTCGCCTATCGGTTCTTGCACGTCTGCGCGGACCGCGTCGGAAAGTCGCTGCGGGGCTTTGCCGTTGCGGCCGAGGACAAGCTCCTTTCCCACGACTACCCGGCCAACGTGCGCGAGCTCAGGAACGCCGTGGAGCGGGCGGTCGTTCTGGAGACGTCGAGTGAGGTCCAGGCGAGCTCGATCGCTTTTTACTCGGAGGACGGTCCCAAGGCGAACCAGCTGGTCGTCAAGCGGGTGGGCGCCGGCCGTCTGCCCAGCTTCGCCGAGGTGGAGCGCGATTACCTGGTCATGTTGCTGCAGCAACTGCGTGGTTGCCGTGCCGAGGTGTCGCGCGCGATGGGCGTGTCGTATCCAACCGTCCTCAAGAAGATCGCGCGCCATCAATTGGATGTCAGGGCCATCGTGGCGGCGTCAGAGCTGGGCGGCAGGAGCATGCTCGGGCCGGCAGCCCCGCTTTTCCGCCGTGGAGCATGAGAGGTTCTGGAACCGTGGCCGTGGGACTGGCTACTCTCGTCGTCGCCACACCCATCGCGGGCGCGGCGCCGTCCGAGCCTGAGATTCCGTCGAAGCTCGCCCTGTCGGAGGCCGTGAGCATCTTCAGGGCTCATGGCCTCGACCTCGTCATCGCCGAGGCGCAGGTCGACAGCGCGGCAGGTGACGCGCGCGCCGCCGCCGCGATCCCCAATCCCAGCGTGTCCGGCGCTTTCTACCGGTCGTTCTTCCAGGACGGGCTCTTCGAAACCCCCAACGGCTGGGCGGTCGGCATTGGTGATTCCAATGCGATCGAGGATACGCTGTCGGGAAAGCGCGGACTGAGGATGAGCGTCGCGCAGGCCGCGCTGGCGGCGGCGCGGCTGCAACGGACCGATGCGCAGCGGACGCTGGAGCTCCAGGTCAAGCAGCAATACCTGCAGGCGGTCCTGGCGGGCGCGTCCCTGGTGTTCACCCGTCAGGTCGCCGAGTCGATTGGCCGCACGCTGGATCTCGTGCGCATTCGATACGGTCACGGCGCCGTGTCGGAGGTGGACGTTGCCCGGACCGAGACGGCCAAGCTCGAGGCGGACGGCGCCGTCGACCGCGCGGCACAGGCCTCGCGCGAGGCCAAGGTCAACGTGGCGTTTCTCCTCGGGCGGCGGCGTTCGTTCGTCGACTTCGAGATCGCCGCGAATCAGCTGAAGTTCTTCACGCCGGCGGCGCTGACCGGCATCACGGCGGCGCAGCTGATCGATCGGGCGTTGATGACACGTCCAGATCTGGGGGCACAAGAACACCAGCGTGAACGCGCATCCCGTGCCGTGGCGCTGGCCAAGCGCGGGCGCTTCCCCGACATCGCCGCCGGCATCCAGTACCAGGAGCAAGGCTCGGGAAGCACGGCCGTGGGTGCCGCGTCGGCCATCACGCCCCCGACCATCGAGCTCGGTCTGTCCGCGACGCTGCCGCTCTTCTACCAGCAGCAGGGCGAGATCAAGAAAGCGCAGGCCGACCTGGCGATTCAGGAGGCGCAGCTGTCGAAGGTGCGCGCCCAGATCGTCGCCGACGTCGAGACCGCTTACGGCGCCTATCAGACGTCGCGCGCCATGGTCGAGCGGGCCGAGGGGAGATTGCTGGCGCAGGCCGCGCGCGCCCGCGATCTGGTCATCATTCAATACGAAAAGGGCGCGGCATCGTTGATCGAGTACCTGGACGCGCAACGGACGTTCATCGCCGTCAACGTCGAGTATCTGCAGAACCTGACCGCTTACTGGAGCGCCATCTTTCAACTGGAAACCGCAACCGCCATCGAGCTCGGACCACCATGAAAAAAGCACACTCGTTCGGATCGGGGATTGTCATCGTCGCCACCGGGCTCACCCTGCTCGCCAGCGCGCCAGGATGCGTCGTGCGCAGGGCGGAATCAGCGTCGCCGCAAAAGCCGCCGCCCGACGAGATCTGGTTGACGGAGCGCCAGATCCGAGAGTCGCAGATGGCGACCGGTTCCGTCGCCGTGCGGGCGCTCGGCACGCAGGTGATCACCAGCGGCCGCGTCACGTTCGATGACCGCCGGGTTGCGCACGTCTTCTCGCCGGTCACCGGCAGGGTGGTTCGGATTATGGCCGATCCCGGCCAGCGCTTGAAGGCAGGGGCCGCGCTGGCGATGATCGAATCGCCCGACGTCGGCAACGCCTTCGCCGACCTCGGCAAGGCCGAGGCCGATCTCGTGGCCGCCGAGCACGATCTGGCGCGCCAGAAGGATCTCTATCAAGCGCACGCCGGCGCGCAGAAGGACCTGGAGGTGGCAGAGGACAACTTCGGCAAAGCGCGGGCGGAGATGGAGCGCGCGCGAAGGAAGGCGCGGCTGTTTCGCGGCGGCGCGGCGAACGCGGTCACCCAGGAGTTCGTCCTGCGCGCCCCGATCGACGGCGAGGTGGTCGCGCGCGCCGTCAACCCGGGCGTCGAGGTCCAGGGGCAGTACGCCGGAGGAACCGCGGTGGAGCTGTTCACGATCGGTGAGCTGGATCGGGTCTGGGTGGTGGCCGACGTCTTCGAGATGGATCTGGGGAAGGTCAAGACGGGAGCGCCGATCGCGATCCACGTCGTGACCTATCCCGACCGCGTCTTCACCGGGCGGGTCGACTGGATCGCCGACACGCTCGATCCGCAGACGCGAACCGCGCGGGTTCGTTGCTCGGTCGCCAATCCCGATCGCGCGCTCAAGCCGGAGATGTACGCGACCGTGGGCATCGGGACGGAAGACCGGCCGCGAGCGGCCATTGCCCGCAGCGCCGTCATCCGGATCGGCGAGCAGACCGTGACCTTCGTTTACGTCGGGGACTCGCCCGATGGCCGGGCGCGGTTCACCCGCCGAATGGTGGCGGTCAACGACGAGGAGGGCGGCGAGTTCCTGCCGGTCCTGGGAGGTCTCAACGTCGGAGAGCGCGTCGTGACCTCGGGCGCGATCTTGCTCTCCGGAATGCTCTAGGCGCGCCGGCATGATCGAGCGCATCGTTTCGGCCGCGCTGCGGATGCGGGTCCTGGTGCTCGTGCTCGCGGGCGCGATCCTGGCGTTCGGCATCTACTGCTACAAGCAGCTCGACATCGAGGCCTATCCCAACCCGGTGGCGCCGATGATCGAGCTCATCACGCAACCCAACGGCTGGTCAGCCGAGGAGGTCGAGCGCTACGTCACCGTGCCGATGGAGATCGGCCTGTCCGGGATGGTCCACCTCGATCACGTCCGCTCCCAGTCGCTGTTCGGGCTCTCCGACGTCAAGTGCTACTTCAGCTGGGACATCGACTACAAGGACGCGCGCCAGGAGGTCATCAACCGCCTGCAGTTCATACCGCTGCCGCCCGGCGTGCAGGCGCAGCTGTCGCCATGGAACGCGATTGGCGAGATCTTTCGCTACCGGGTCGTCGGCAAGGACTATTCGCCGACCGATCTGAAGACCGCGCAGGACTGGATCCTCGAGAAGCAGTTCCGCCAGGTGCCCGGCGTCATCGACGTGGTCGGGTTCGGGGGCCTCACCAAGGAATACCACGTCGAGGTCGACCCGTTCCGCCTCAAGGGGCACGGCCTCACGCTCAAGCAGCTCACCGACGCGCTGTCCAACGCGAATCAGAACGTCGGCGGCCAGAGGCTCACGCTCGGTGAGCAATCGTTCAACGTGCGCGGGATCGGGCTCATCCGTTCGCTGGTCGACATCCGGCAGGTGGTCATCGCGGAACAGAAGGGAACCCCGATCCGGGTGGGCGACATCGCGGACGTGTCCGTGGGGAGCACACCCCGCCTCGGCATCGTCGGCAAGGACGGCGACGACGACATCGTGCAAGGCGTCGTGCTCATGCGCTACGGCGGCGATTCGTTGAAGACCATCGAGGGGATTCACGAACGCGTCGAGTACATCCGCAAGTACCGCTTGTTACCGCCCGGAATGGACCTCGAGCCCTACTACGACCGCGCGGCGCTGGTGAAGCTCACGACGCACACCGTGATCGAGAACCTGGTCGTCGGGATGCTGCTGGTGACGTTGATGCTGTGGCTCTTCCTCGGCCACACGCGCGCGGCGCTCATCACCGCGATCAACATTCCGCTCGCGTTGATGATCGCGTTCATC
>Ga0265338_10003257_pt1 | contig 23078 bp, 12 predicted proteins | sample 42126metaG_FD_193579 | JGI IMG/M metagenome (GOLD analysis project Ga0265338, IMG submission 193579) | Rhizosphere microbial communities from Carex aquatilis grown in University of Washington, Seatle, WA, United States - 4-21-26 metaG | ecosystem: Host-associated > Plants > Roots > Rhizosphere... | reverse complement strand
AACGGAAGCAGAGGTTCCGGTCACCACGGGTGTGGTGATGAACGTTCCCCACTGGGGCACGTAGACTTTCTCTGTTGTCACCAGCCAGACATTCCGGTAGATTCCCGAGCCGGAATACCAGCGCGAGTTCGGCTGTTCTGAGTTGTCGACTTTCACTGCAAGCACATTCTTGCCCGCTCCATAATTGAGGTACGGCGTTAACTCATATTCAAATGATGAGTAGCCGTACGGCCTCCTTCCAAGAAAGTGGCCGTTGATCCAGACCTCGCTATTCCGGTAGACCCCGTCGAATCGTATGAATGTCAATTTCGAAGCGTCTGATTCGGGCAGGGTAAATGTTTTTCTGTACCATCCAATTCCGCCGGGGAGCGCGCCCCCGCCGACGCCGGATGGATTATCGGGGTTGAATTTTCCCTCGATGCTCCAGTCGTGCGGCACGTCTAACTTTCGCCACTTCGCATCATCCGTCCCACTGCTCTCGCCGTTCTTAACATCGCCAAGGAAGAAGCGCCAATCCTTGCAAAAGAGTTCCGTCTTTCCCGGCTGTGCAGATGAAAGAGTATTCGTCCATAATACAACGAGCACTCCAATGAGACTCAAAATGGGAAGCCACTGTCCGGTTTTCGATACGCGTGTTTTCATGGATGGATTTCCTTCTTATGAAAAACACCGGCGGTTCAAAAGAACGGCCGGGTAATTCTTTTTTTCGGTGGGAGAAGTGGAATGCACTCTCTATAATGGAAGAGCCTGCAGCCCGGGAGGGGCTGCAGGCAGCATCCATGCTTCATTCAAGAGAAAAAGATGAAAACCTTACTTCAGGAGAAGCATTTTGTTTGTTAGTGTTGAACCGCCTGCTCGCAGCTTGTAGAAATAGATCCCGCTGGCTAGTCTCGATCCATCGAAGCTTACGGTGTATCTGCTGGCCGTTTGTTGCTGATTGACCAACGATGCAACTTCCTGGCCTAAGAGATTGTACACTTTGAGAGTCACAAAACTATTTTGAGAAATGCTGTACTCAATCATTGTCGTCGGATTGAATGGGTTCGGATAGTTTTGGCTCAACGTGAACTGCGTCGGCAATTCTGATGCCGGTTTTTGCGATACACCCGTGATCTGCTCCGGGAACCAGTTCAGGTCGCCAAGCGCTTTCCCATCGCTTCCCTTCGATTGCAGGGTCGTGTTGGAATAGCGGAGGTTTTCGGGCACCGGATATCCATAATACGTATTGCCTTTCACCGTCTTCCAGCTGCTCGACACTCCATCCCACGTCGGAGGATCGTAGAGAGGATACATGTACGGGCGGAGGCCTTTGCCCGACTGGTTGTTGTGCCACAGCGTATCGACAAAGACTGCCATCTTTCCAGCGGCAGTTCCCACGAGCGTAGAATTGAATCCCGGATCTACGCTGTCGTTGTTCGCCACGGTGATGTTGGGCCACGCCGTTTTATTCGTCAGCATGCCAGGCTGCGAGTTGATGAAATCCGGCGCACGAAGCGGGGTGATGGAAGCGATGCCGGCGGTATTGAGCGCTGCCCATTTGGATGTGATTTGGGAGGGCCAGAAATACACATTGTTTGTGATTGTGAGATTTCTGTCGGACTCCTTCATGTTGTACGGAGCCGCCGCCAGAGAACGCAATGAATCCAACGGAATGACCGCAGATCCCCAGCTGCCGGGGGAATTGTTGTACCAACCATCCGGGTACGCTGCCGAGGAGACACTGTAGAATATGTTATTTTTGATCACTGCATGGTGCATCTGGTACAGGTCAAACGCACCGCCCTGGCCTGAAATGAAGATAGTATTGTGCTGGAAATCGAGGAATGCAGCGCCATAGCCCGATGAACCCAGTATGTATCCGCCGGTAAGGAAGAATGTATTATTCCAGAACCTTGCAGTATCACACGGATAGGTGCCCGGATCAATCCATGCAAAGCCCGGATTCTGCGGATTGTCATCCTGGTTATTCCTGATTTCGCAGTTGGTGACATAGAAACTGTTGTGATCATGGTTCCAGGTATCGAACAAGTTTGGGGTTCCGCCGCCGGAAATATTCTCCAGTATGCAATGGTCAAAGACGAAAACGTTATTATCGCCGGAAGGAGCAACAAAGCGGCCTGTAAACGATATACTGTCGGTCCGTGTGCCCATGAAGTACAATCCCTTCAGCGTGAGCGTGTCGGAGCCCTGAGGACTGAAAAAATTCCCGATCGACGAGTTGTCCCCGGCGATGGAGGGCGCGATCACCGGAGGATGACCGGTCACAGGGTTGAGATAGCCGACGATGGTGATACTCCCTTTTGATGTGATGGGCGCCGTCATCCAATAGACGGTATCCAGTGCGCCGGTGGGCTTCAAAAGAAAGACCGTATTAGGTTTAACGATCCCCGCGGCTGTTGTGTCCGCATTGATGACATTATTGAGGTTGCCGCCTTGAGGGTTGGCCGGCGTCAATGCCGATATGATAACTGTATCAGCAGGTGCCGCCAACGACGTCGATGGGGCGACGAACAGCACCATCAGGGCAATCAGAAACATTGAAGCAAGTATTGCTTTCATATAAACATCCTTTCAGTGAAGTTTATATTGAAGTTAGTTACGTACAGCAATTCCGTAAAAAGGATCACGAATAATCTCCTCTCATAGCAGTTTCCCTTTCTGGTTAGGTTTGGGGGCAGGTTGATTAAGTACAAGCACATATCTCGTTGAATGAGTGGTTTGCCGTTCGGTAGTAGACAAAAGAGACATCTACGACCTGTCCGATTTGCATTTTTCACCGTCTTCTAGTCCAGCCTCAACCGAATTCCCATATCGGCCGTCAACCCGTAATTGGATTCAGAATTCGGGAAGCCGGAACCCCGCACCAGGTAGATATCCGCTTCGCTGTTGAGGTTGTTCAGGTCAACGTATACCTCCAGCCCGCTCCACGGCAATCGTTGTTTCACGGAAAGATCCCACCGTGTATAGTTTGCCTTATCTGAGCGGAGCGAGTTGTAAAAGTTTGTCCCATTGTACACCTGAGCCTGGTAAATCATAGAGGCGAGTATCGAAAATTGTTTATAGTCGTATCCAACCGACAGGTTGACAATATCGTTTGGCTGCTGAATAAGCCTGTCGCTATAGGTGGTATCTGAATGCGTCGTCGCAAAAGGATAGACCGGCGAATGCAGGGTGATACTGTAAGGATACTTCGCATCGGAGAATATGTGAGTGTAGTTAACATTCAGCACCAATCCGCTCAGAGGATCGGGCAGATACCAAAAGTGTGTCTGCCACTCGGATTCAATTCCCCAAACGTCAACACGGTTCGGATTGTTGATATAGGTAAAGAGTGAAAACGTTTTTGTGTAGCTGGGTACCCCGGGATAGATCGAAGGATCGGCGATGAATGTCGACTGACCGAAGATCTGGTCGTCAATTCGCTTGAGAAACGGGCTCACGGCAAATAGTCCGACGCTGTTGTCGTAGACAGCCATCTGAAAATCATAGTTCCGGGAGCGCGCCGGCTTCAAGGCGTAATTGTTCCACACCACATAGTGACCGCTGTTGCTGGAAACATCCTCCCTTGGAATAATCTGAGCGAAATCCGGATACGCGAGTGTGCTGCTGTAGGAGGCGCGCAGGCTGAGCCACAAGAAGAGATCGTATTTCAACGTCACATTCGGCAGCCAATATCCGTGGTACTCATCCTGTGTTACGGTCGTGTGAAGGAGTTCAGACGGGTATGGATTCGTGGCGTCTGCATTGCCCATATAGTGCGCCGCACTATACGTCGTCTTCAGCCCCTGATACCGCACGCCTGAGATTAGAGTCATCTGCGATCCAATGTTAAACGTCCCCATCAAATACTCAGCGCTCCTGAATTCATTTCCGGAATAGTCGCTCGCTGTGCTGCCGTATTGATCCGGTAGGTAACTGGGAACCGTTTGGGGCTGCGTTACAGCCGCCCCCAACAGTTTTATTTCACTCATGACTTTGTCGATGGTTCCCGCATCCACAGCAGAGAACATTCCATAGTCGCCTTTGAGGAACTTTCCGAAGTTCATGTTTGGCTTGTAGAATCCGTTAATATAGAAGTACTGGTTGCCCGTAGGATCAAAATTATACGGCGCATGCGTAAGCCACGGAAGGGCCTGCACGATCTGTAATCGAAAACCTGTGGCAGAGCCGCTGAATAAGCCGCCAAAGCCGTCGTCAAAATTGTAGTAACGGCTTGTGTATTTATACTGTCCCCCAGCCTTCAACGTCAATGAGACAAAGTCCCCCAGGGTAATGTTGTTTTCCAGGTCAATGGAGCCCTGCTTGTCGTCCTGTTTGTTGAAGCTGCTCCAGGTCGAGTTGCCCGCCCACGCCATAGTATTCAGGTTGATCAGACTTTGGGCAGTACGGGCAATTTGGACCGGGCTCGCATAATTCGGGATGGTACCCGTCCCCGCAGAAAGCTGATCGAAGACCACTCTCCAACCGCTCGGCGTGCGGTTGTCCGAGTACGCGTTGGAGAGTTTCACGTCCGCCTTAAACGATCCTATTCGCTGTTCATATTCAAGAATATTCGTGACAACATTGAGCTCGTTCGTGGAGAGCTGAGTTCCGAATTGTATGTCATTTCCAAATGTTGCAAGATTGTAAGTCTGATCGTGGGATTCGTTCGCAGCGGTACCGTGACTGACGAGATTCACAAGAGCGAGCTTGCCGTCGGGGAGTTTATAATCCAAAGAGAGAGTTCCATCATACCGTTTCTGCTCGGAGGGAGAAAATGCAAGATTCAAACTTCCGAGGACGATTGAATCGGGCTTCCCCTGTTTGTCGGGTTGATAGTACGATCCTCCAAGCTGATTGGATGTGAGGTTTTGCTTCTGAGCAATTCCCTGGACAAAGACCCCCAAACGGCCGTCGAAGAGTCTCTGTTCAGCACTGGCTACAAACTTGTAGTCGTTGTAGGTGCTCATGAGGTTGTTGTATGCACCCTGAGCGAGGAGAGAAAAAGAAGGAGCGCCGGAGAGCGATTCTTTTGCTTCCCTCAGGCCGAAGTTCACTGTCCCTCCGAGCACGGCAGCATCCATATCGGGAGTTACCGTCTTGTACACTTCAATCCCTTCCAGCGAGCTCGACGAAATCATGCTCAGATCTACTGCACGGCCGCCGGCATTGTTTGTGGGCGTAGCGTAGGCACCGCCGGCTGAGATGCTCCCTGCATCGTTCGCCGGGATCTGCACTCCATCAATTGTAATTGTATTGTACTGCGGCTGAAGGCCCCGGATGACGACCTGTGTCGCCTGCCCTCCGGACCGCACAAGCGAAACGCCCGGCAGCCTTCCAATCGATTCGGCGGCGTTTGCGTCCGGGAGTTCCTCTATGCGCGCGGAAGAAACGACGTTTGAAATATTCGTTGACGCTAACTGTTGATTGATGGCCGCGTTCTGACCGCTGGCCTGCGCCGTGACGACTATTTCTTGTCCTTCGATCGCTTGCGGTACTAACCGGAATTCCTGCTGAAGCACGCCGTCTTCAGGAATTGTGACTTCTGCCGTGAGCGTCCTAAATCCGAGATACGAAATTTTCAGAGACTGCTTTCCGGCCGGGACATTATTGATCGTTATTGCTCCGTTGATATCCGCCGCAGTCCCCAAGCTTGTATTCTGAACGAGGATATTCGCGCCGACGAGAGGTTCGCCGGTCGTTTTATCAAGGATATGGCCTTTCACAGAGCCAGTCCCGGCGGCGAATAAGGATTGAAAGGCGAAGGCAGATGCCATGATCATCGTGCAAACAAACGAGCCCCGGAAACAAGTCGTACCAGTAGACATTGTTGTTCTCCTTATTTTGCTTGAACGACCCCCGGTCATGCAGGATCGCAATCAGTCAGAACGATGAAAGAAGAATCAATCCCGTCAGTGAGAACGAATATTCTCGTTCTCGGCGGCAACAGCCGTCCCTTCGCACAAAGATATCTCATACATCTCCGGATCGTGATTGAATCTCTTCTTGTACTCTCTTTTCACGAACGCGCCAACCTCCGCAACCTGGTCCTTTTCGACAAGATTGATCGTACATCCTCCGAACCCTCCCCCCATCATGCGCGCGCCATAGACTCCGGGAAGCTCCTTGACAACGGCAACGAGATGGTCAAGCTCCATGCAGCTCACTTCGTAGTCGCGGCTCAGACCCGCGTGCGATCCAAACATCGCCCGGCCGACCTCATCCGGGTCGTTGTTCTTCAACCCTTCGCACGCGCGCAGCAGACGGGAATTCTCTTCAACAACAAACTTGCAGCGGCGAGAGAGGACCGGCCCGAGGGAAGGGGATGCTTTCTCGACCATTTCTGATGTCGCATCACGGAGACTCTGCACGTAGGGAGCATATCGCTGAATCACTTTTACGCCTTCGTTGCACTCCATTCTTCTCTTGTTGTACTCGGATGAGGCCAGGCTGTGCGAGACGTTTGTGTTGAAGAGAAGAATTGCCAGATCCTGAGACTGGAACGGAAAGTATTCGAACTCCAGCGACCGGCAATCCAGCCGAAGCACATTATTCTCCGCGCCGAAAGTATTGGCAAACTGATCCATGATCCCGCACTGGACTCCGACGAATTCATTCTCCGCACTCTGAGCCATCTTCACAAGTGTGAGTTTATCAATCTTTAAATCAAAAATGTTGTTGAGGGCAGCCGCCAGGCCTGCCTCCACGGCGGCAGACGACGATAGACCCGCCCCGATCGGGATGTCTCCGCCAAAGACACAATTGAATCCATGTATCGCGTGGCCTGCCTTCCTGAATTGGTCGACGACTCCGATAAGATAATTGGGCCATCGCAGTTCCGAATGTTGAATATCCTGCACGCTGAAATCATGTTCCTCGTTCATATCCACCGCGAACAACTTCGCGAACGAGTCGTCGCGGGGGGCTATTGCAAAGGTGATGGCTTTGTTCGTCGCCCCGGGGAGTACATACCCCATATTGTAGTCCGTATGTTCACCGATGAGATTAATTCTCCCGGGAGAGCGAACGATCAGGGGTTGTTCGGCGTACAATTCCTTGAACTTATCTTCTACGGCACTCGCGCGGTTCATGATACCTTCGAGAAACGTACTTGGTGAACTTAAATCTTTCGGGTGAGACCTTGACGCTGCGGAGAGCTCAATCCTGCAAACGTTTGCAGGTTGGGAGCATGAAAAACTAGGTCGAGCCCCTCACAATCAACTCCGCATCTAAAATCAGGGACTTCGGCTCATTCAACTTGTTGTCGATCATATCGATCAGGATCTTTGCCGCCTCTCTTCCCATTTCAAAGGAGGGCTGACTTATCGTGGTCATCGGAGGGTCGATGAGGCTTGTGATCTTGTTGTTGGAGAATCCCATGATCGCGATATCCTCCGGGATTCTCAGTTTGGCTTCCTTGATCCGTTGATACGCCCCGATCGCCACCGGGTCGTTGATTGCAAAAATTGCATCGGGGATCTTGCCCTCCTTCAGCAAAGCGTCCATCGAGTCGTAGCCGTCCTGCTCGTGCAGTCCTCCGTACCGCACGAATTCATTCGGCACCGGCAGTCCCCCCTTTTTGAGGGCGTCAACATATCCGGTCCACCGTTTCACGCAGATGGCGAGATCCTTGGGTCCTGCAAAGTGTGCGATCTTCTTGTATCCTTTTTTAACGAGGTACGAGACTGCGTCGAACGAACTTTTGTAATCATCGATCACGACTTTGCTCGCGTCGACATCTTCACAGACGCGATCGAAGAAGACGAGGGGAATTTTGCGTCGCAGAACATCCTGAAAGTGCTCGCCCGATTTTGTGCTTTGGGAGATTGAGACGATGATTCCCGCCACTCTCTGATGGAGAAGAACATTCGTATTGATGATTTCGCGTTCAGAGCTTTCGTTTGACTGGCAGACGATGATCGCGTACCCTGCCTGGTAGGCAACTTCCTCGATTCCACTGATAGCCGAAGAGAAGAAGTCGTGCTTGATTTCCGGAACGAGCACCCCGATTGTGTTGGTCTTGCTTCGCTTAAGACTCTGAGCGATGGTGTTCGGAGTGTAGCTCAACTCTCCCGCGGCCTTCCTCACTCGCTCTTTCGTTTCTCTCTTGATGTCTGGATGATTACTGAGCGCGCGCGAAACTGTCGAAGGTGAGAGCTTCAGTTTATCGGCGATATCAACTATAGTGGAGTGTTTCATCTGAATTCCTGCAATCGTTCCCGCAAACGTTTGCAATATATGAGAATGTCTTATTTGTGTCAAGTACTTTCTGCATGAAAAGAAAAATGAGTGTCTTACCGAAATGATGGGTAAGTCATTTATTGATAGAGCGTTGTGGAGATGAACATTTCCAGTTCCACGCCGCTGCATACAGATGATCGGCGCAGAATGCAACCACGATAGATTCGATCCCCACAGCATGTACTACGATTGGCTGAGGCGAAGACAGAAAAGACACGATGTCGAATGACAACTAACTGCCTTGATGCTGAAGGATAGAAACTGCAGCGCATGACATCGTCATTCGGAATCAAGAAGAAGAAAAGCCATAGACGGTTATTTCGGCAATCGCGACACTTCAACGCCGGCCAGCAAGACGGCCCCGGTCCCGTGCGGATCGTTGGTTGGCGCCGGACGATGGTAATAAAACACAAGGTCGTCGTTTACTCCGGTTCCCACGCACACTCCTTCGATCTCACCGTCAGGCAGAATTTTTGAGGCCACCCCTTCCCAGCCTCGTTGAGCAATTGAAGCGTACCTCTTTTCGAGATAGCCTTCATTCACGCTTCGGGCAATGGCATACACAAACATCGCGCTGCACGAGGTCTCCAGGTACGAATCCTCTTTGTCAAGCAGCTGATGCCACAAGCCTTCGCTCCCCTGCCACCTGGCAATACCGAGGATGTGTCTTCGGAGGAGCGTGATCAGAGTATCCCGCATCGGATGGTTTTTCGGAAGCCGATCCAGCAAGTTTACCTGTGCCATCATCGCCCACCCGTTTGCCCGTCCCCAGAATGCCACTCCCTGTCGGTCTGCATCGGAGTACCAGCAGTGAGCCATGAGCCCTTTTGATGGATCGAATAATCGTTTGTGGAAATGAATAACCTGCCTTGCTGCGTCATCGAAGTAACGGCGGTCGCCCGTCAGCTCTCCCATCCGTGAAAGGAAGACAACGCTCATATAGAGGTCGTCGGCCCAGATCGTCCACTTCAAGGGGTAGGCGCGCACAAGGGTACTGTCATCCAGGCGATATTCATTCGAGCTGATGAACACGGCTGCACTGTCAATGTAAGCACGATACCGGATCTGCGGATCGCGCCGATAGACTTCTATAAGACTTGCCCCCATTGCCCCGCAGTCGTCCAGTTCCTCCATTGTCAAACGTTGAGCGAAAGGGTAGTCCCATTTCTGCTCTCCCTTATAGTTCTTCTTGAAGTACTGATAATTGTCGAATGCGAACCGGATATTTCTGACTGGAAAATTGGCATACGCGGTGTCCCGCAACGACTCCCCGGCTTCGATCATTCCCAAGTTTAGTACTCCGTTCCAGTACCGCCAATCGTTGTATTGACAATCCAGCCGCACCTCTGCGTCGACCGGAATTTCACTCGTCGACAGATACACCTCGCCGCTCTTCTTATCGACAAACCGGTAGGTGCTGGACTTGATCACCGCATCGGCAACGGAGCGGAGTTTTTGCTCCGGATTCAGCTGAGCTTGAGCCGTCAGCATGAACGAAGGAGTGAAGAGAAGAAGCAGCAGGAGATAAGGAAGAACTCCTCTCGGCCGTGATTCGCTTGGGCACATTCTTGATAGTGATGAAAGGAGATATGATCCGCGTAGCATCGGGGCCCTCTGAAGTTGAAATGGATGGGAGGTCATTTCGCCGCAAGGAAGATAAGAACTACCGTCCGATTTGTCCAGCAGGAAATGGGAATTGAAGAAATCCTGTAGCGTCCCCTTTGGGAAAAGGAGGACCGACCTCTTCTTTCTCTGATGCCAGAGAGAGAAGCAAAGTTCCGCTTTCCGGGATCCCGCCTTTCATAGCCTTTTGAAAGCGGGAAGAGCTTTCGGAATCGGAACGCAGCGATGCTTGCCACTTCACTTGCCGAAGAAAACGGCTCCCACCAGCAATGGCTCTCGCCCGCCGTTTTCTAAACACACGCATCGCCGCCACCCACACCGCCTCCGACTCCGAGGCCTTCGCCACTCCATAAGTCAGAACCGTCGAAATCGACGGGTGCGCGGGAAGTTAGGATTCAATCGAAGGGTTTCAATTTCGGTGCAATTGCACAAATGTTCATGGTTCATCTCCGCCGACGCACCGAAATTGCCAGCATGTGGGTTTGGGATTGAATCCGCGTGTTTCGATTTCGACAGATTTCTCCCGCTTAAAAACCAAAAAAGGCGGGATGCCGTAAAGCGGCATTTGGTTACTTTTCCCGCTACTTTCAAAGATATAAAAGAGCGGGATCCCGTACAGCGGGACTTTCTCGGAAAGAAAGTAACATCAACATTAGGCGAGTTTCTAGTGCGATGAGAGCAAAATAGCATCGTTTCCCTAGCTTACCGACAATAGCCAATCAGTCCTTCGCCACGCACAATCCGAAATGCCGGTCGGCGAAATTGAGATATTGCTGCCAATCGTACTCGGTCAGTCCGTGCACCCCTTTTCTCTTATGGTAACCGATGAAATCGCCGACAGGTGTCTCAACGGAAGGCTCTTCGTCCACTCCAAGCCCCTTCTCCCCAAAGAGTATGTAGACCGGTTGCGCGAATTTCCCGGAAAGAAACGAACCATGCTGGTCGCCCCAGTAGTCTTGTTCTGCCGTCGAAATGTAGACCGGCCTGGGAGCCATTGCGGCCACCAGCATGTGCCAATCGACGGGAAGATCATTGACGCGCTCGTTATATTCCTTGAACCTCCCGTCGAACCAGTGCGGGGCATAAGCGTTGATCGCCCTGATCGTCTCGCCGAACCCGCGCCGGACGATCACGGCGCCGCCGCAACCCGACTCACACGAAAAAACGATCGCGAATCTTTCATCCTGCGCACCGGCCCACATTGCCACTTTTCCGAAACGCGAAACGCCTGCGATGCAGACCTTCTTTCCATCGATATCGCGGTCGGTCTCAAGATAATCCATCGCCCTGCTCATGGCCCATGCCCACACGCCGATGGAACCCCATTCTTCGGGATCGGGCTGAGTCTGTCCCGGCTTGTCGTAGAACTTGCGGATGCCCATCATATATGCGCTCCCTTTTCTGTCCGGCTCGATGAGCCACGGATTAAACGTAACAGATCCGTACCCGCGTTTGAGAAGAATCTGCGGATCCCGAATCCAGCCGGGCACAAGAAAAACAGGAGACGCTTTGCCGGTGTGATTCGGCAGCGTAATACTAAGGCAGAGGGCAGGCCATTCCTTTTTAGCCGTGAAATAGATGGAGACTTTTTTCGCGATCGCCGAATCGTCCATCGCTTTCCGGTCTTCGGAGACCACCTCCCAATTCATTTCTTTCGGCCGGCCAACCATCGTTCGCCCGTAGACATGTTCAGAAAAAAGGCTGAGAATCTCGGGCCTCCTCTTTTCCATCCAGGTTTTTGCATCCGTCACCTTTTCGCCGCTGGATAATACCAGGAGATCGGGAAGCGAATACTCAGGCACCTTCGATTCATCGTACAAACCGGGCGGAGTATCGGCAGGAAGATCCGGCTGCTGCCCGGAGAGATGGAGCGGCCGAAAAAGATCAAGGAATACTGACCAACCGAAATTGCGCTTCATGGCACGAGCATCAGTCCAGTGGTTGAGGAGCCCCTCTCTTCCTTGTGCAAATCGTCGACGGCATTCGCGAGAAAAATAGAGCTCGCACCAAGACCGACAACGTATTCATTTTCGCCCCACAGAAATGGCCAGTCCTCTTTATTTCCGGGGAAGTTCGGCTTGATAATGAGTCAGCCAAAGCGTCTCCTGAATGCAGCCGCATCGCACGTCTGCTTCAACAGCACCGTCCGTCTCGAAGATCGGACAGCGTTCCAACGCTTCACCACTCGTCAGTCCTGAACGGTGATGCCGGTAATCCTTCGACATTGAATAAGTTCGCCCCCGCTGGATTATCCGCCCAGGCGTATCGCACGGCCGCCGGATTGGAAATCTGGCTGCTCCAAACGATAACCTTATTGTCCGCAATCATCGCACGCGCCCATACAAATTTTTTGTCCGGTCCAGCCACGGCAAAACAGCTAAGTTCTTTCCCTCCCTTCGCCATCAAGCCCCCTCCCACATTTGTGAATGTCAGGAACACTCTGTTCCCGTCGACTTTCATGGAGTTGTACACGGGACCCGAGAAGACGACCTTCTGGTCGCCGTATGCCACTCTCGCGGCAGCAAGGGCAAGCCTGTCGCCAACATCTTTTTTGTCGAGAGGATGAACGTCGTTCCATTCGCCGATGTCGATCGTTGCCGCCAATCCTGTGTTTGGCAGCGCCAGAGCCTTGAGCTGAGCCTCACGCAGCATTGCCCAATTGCTTTCGGAAGGTTCGCTCTTCGATTCCATGAAATTAGGAAGCTGAACGATCAGGAAGGGAAAGTCTCCTTGCTTCCAGCCGCTCCTCCAATCCCGAACAAGTGCAGGAAGCAGCTCACGGTATTCTACGGGCCGTCCGGCGTTCGATTCGCCTTGATACCAGATCACTCCCTTCATGCGATAGTTCAGGAGAGGGACAATCATCGCATTGTAGAGACCCAGCGGCTTCCATCGTACAAAGGTTTGACTTGCCAGAGGCTCCATCGCGGCACCGAGACGGTATTGCCAGACGCCTCGCAAATCAATCGCGGTATCCGGGGTCACGATCTCATAGGCCTTGTCCAGAACAAATCCTCCCTCCCCTGAATTGCTGATAACCCGTACAACAATCGTATTTTCCCCTGCCTTCATTATGTTGGATGGAATGGCATATCTTCTGGGAGGATACTGGTAGCTCGTTGTGCCTACAAATATTCCATTGATGAAAACGGAGTCGGCGTCGACGATTCTTCCCAGAATGAGCGTTGTTTCCTTGCCAATCATGGAGGACGGAACATTGATCTTCCTTCTAAACCAGACGACCCCGTTGACTTTGCCGAGCTCCGTCGACGCCCAGTAGCCGGGAATATTCATGCACGACCAGTCAGAGGTATTGAGGCCCGGGTTGTACCACGTTTTTTGAGGATCGGCATATCCCTGATCTTTTTGTCTCAACAGCGTGTACCACGCCCCGATACGGGCGTTGTCTTGACCCTCTATGTGTTGGATCAAAGTGCTGTCCTTGAATCGCTGCGCTTCTGAGTAATGGACCGGAAATGTCTTCAAGGCCTCCTCGCTCATCCACGATTCCGCCGGTGAGCCGCCCAGGCTGGAGTTGATCAACCCAATAGGAATTTTGTATTTTTCATACAGCGCCTTGCCAAAGAAATATGCGACAGCCGAGAAGTCCAGAATATTTTTCGGAGTTGTCGTTTTCCACGCACCCGATGGAAGGTCGTTCTGGGGCGCATTGAAATTATATGTCTGCGGCACGCAGAACTGACGAATGTTTGAGTTCTCGCAGTTCGCGATTTCGCTTCCATAAATCGGGCTTACACTCTTCATCGTCAGCTCCATGTTTGACTGCCCCGAACAAACCCAAACATCGCCGACCATGACATCATTGACAGTAACGAGGTTGCTTGCCTTCACCTGCAGACTATACGGCCCGCCTGTCTTCAATCCCGTAAGTTTTACAAACCACTCTCCTTGTTCATTGGCTCTTGTTACATAAGTAGAATCGATAAAACGAACTGAGACTTCCTCGTTGCTTGCTGCCCATCCCCAAATTTTTACCTCGGCGTCTCGCTGCAACACCATGCCGTCGCTGATTATCCGGGGCAACCTTACTTCTCCGAACATGAACCCGTAGGCAAAGAGCAGGAGGAGAACTATCGCTGCGCGATAAAATGTTGTGGGCTTCATTTCATCAATCCCTTCTTCATTTCAAATATCGTCAAATGATGTTACAAAAGAGGTCTATTCGTTTCGCATGTCGTCCTACGGGGCTTGATCACGAATTTGAGGCCGTTACTGCAAACATATCGTCCCTCCCGGACTCAAAAGCATCGGCTGCGTTGGGGTTCTGCCAGCCAAGAAAGCTCCAATAGGGCGACATGTTGTAGCTCAGCACAGCATTGGCATCTTGAAGCTCCGATAGGAACGAAATATCCAATCTTGAGACGATCCCAAAAATATTTCACCCCTCCGGGACCGAAAAGCTGCGGCCTATGCAGGTGATCTAGCAGCCAAGAAATCTGCGATTGGAGCGAAATGTCTGCAGCTCAAAACAGTTGTTGTGAGTTGAAGCTCCGGAGGAGTGAAATCTTTGTAGCTCAAAAACAGCAATGGTATCTTGAAGCTCCTGAAGAGCGACATGTTGTAGCTCAAAACAACAATTGTATCCTGAAGCTCCGATAGGAGCGAAATGTTTGTAGCGCAAAACGGCTATGGTATCTTGGAGCTCCGTTAGGAGCGAAATGTTTATAGTTCAAATCGGCAACATATGCATGAGCTCCGGAGGAGCGAAATATTGTAGCTCAACAAAGCAATGGTATCTTGAAGCTCCGGAGGAGCGACATGTTGTAGCTCAAAACAACAATTGTATCCTGAAGCTCCGTCAGGAGCGATATGTTTATAGTTCAAATCGGCAACGTATGCATGAGCTCCGGAGGAGCGAAATGTTTGTAGCGCAAAACAGCTATGGTATCTTGGAGCTCCGTTAGGAGCGAAATGCTTAAAGTTCAAATCGGCAACGGTCTGCATGAGCTCCGGAGGAGCGATATGTTTGTAGCGTAAATCGGCTATGGTATCTTAAAGCTCCGTTAGGAGCGAAATGTTTATAGTTCAAATCGGCAACGGTCTGCATGAGCTCCGGAGGAGCGACATATTGTAGCTCAACGCAGCAATGGTATCTTGAAGCTCCGGAGGAGCGACATGTTTGTAGCGTAAATCGGCTATGGTATCTTAAAGCTCCGTTAGGAGCGACATGAGAATTGCATTGAGAGCGATCTGCCTAGAGCAAGTTATTCGCCCAGAACGCCGTCGATCTTCAACGCTACCGCGTTATCGGATGGTTTGGACTCCGGCATTTTTATCTTAAGCCCGGCTGACGTTTGCTCCCATTCCAATTTCCCTCTATATCCAAGGAGCGACACTTCCTTGATTTTCGCGCCATGAAGAGCAGGCGCGTCCATTCCTAACGATTTGATCGTAACACCTTTATCTCCGGGCCATCCGAGAAGAAAGGCATAGAGTGCTTTTCCTTTTGTTGTGAAGCGGACATCTTCCGAAGAAAACGCGCTTGCCGCATTCTCATTGAACATCCCTGCCTTCAGCTTTGCCGGACCTTCCCCGTACATTTTCCACGGCCGCGTGCCGAAAATTGCCTCGCCGTTGACGTCCATCCATTTCGACAGACCGTCGAGAAATGCAATTTCGTGCTCATCGATTGTTCCATCGCCGCGGAGCGGAATGCTGAGGAGCAGGTTCCCGTTCTTGCTGACGATATCAATGAGCGTGCAAACAATCTGTCCGACGGATTTGTAGCCGTTCTGCTCGGCCAGTTCGCGGCTGTAGTGCCAGTTGCCGATGCACGTGCAGGTCTGCCACGGTTCGGCTTGAATGGTATCACAAAAACCCCGTTCATAATCCTGGACGACTCCCTTGCTCTGTTCGGGCGACAGCTGTTTCGCCGTGACGACCGCCTCGAGATCATTTTTGTTCCACTCGAGGCTTGCATTATAATAGTGCGCCGTCACATCGAGACCAGCTTGACCGAGCGGCAATCCATAGTCGTCAAAGTAGACCAGGTCGGGATGGTATGTGTCCATCAGATCCTGGCATCGCAGAAACCAGCTCTCGACAAATGCAGGGTTGTTTGCGGGGGGTTCTTCTGTCCAGGCTCCGTCGTTTTTGTCGTGCCAATCGTGGATTGCCTGGATGCTCGTCAACCCGTCCGGAATTTTGATATTCGGACCCGTATAGAGTTCCTGCGGATCGAGGCCTTCCCACCATTTGCCTTTGCCATCGGCCTTCGTGAGCGTGGCGGCGTCGTATCGAACGCCCGCCATCGGCCCTTCGCCGTCATATCCATACGCCGTCTGGAACCAATGCCATGCATGCGCGGAGTGGTTGCTGACGCCGAAATGCAGTCCGTTCTCGCGGGCGATCTTCGCCCAGATCCCGACAATGTCTTTTTTCGGACCGACATTGACGGAGTTCCATGCATGATATTTGGAATCGTAGCAGTCGAAATTGTCGTGATGATTCGCGAGCGCGACAAAATATTTCGCGCCGGCCCGTTTGTAGCGCTGCATGAGTTTTTCCGGGTCCCAGTGTTCCGCCTTCCAGAGATTATCGATCTCCATGAACCCGAATTTTGAAGGATGGCCGTACATTTTCAGATGGTGCTCGTATTGAGGAGTTCCCTGGATGTACATCAATCGTCCATACCAGTCTCCCTGTTCGGGCACGCATTGGGCCGTCCAGTGCGCCCAGATGCCGAACTTGGCGTCCCGAAACCATTCGGGACAATGATAATTTTTCTCCAGCGATTCCCATGTCGGCTGGAATGGTTTTGCTGCGGCCGAACTCTCTTGGGCGTCGCTCGGCGATACAAGGATCCCGGAGAGAATGAAAAGCGTTGATATTGTTGCTTTGACAATTTTCATGACATCATGCCTCGTTGTCGTAGTCGTCAGATTGTCACTTGCCATCTATCTGCTTGCCGGCGCGATCCCGGTTTGGCTCTCTTCTCCAACAGATCGGCAGGCCAGGAATCTCACTTAAGGAGAAGCAGTTTTTTCACTCCTACGAAGTTGTCTGCGCTAAGTTGGCACATGTAAACCCCGCTTGCGAACCGGCTGCCGTCAAATGTTGCCTCGTACCTCCCGGCCTTGCGAACACCCTCAAATAGTGTTGCCACCTCCTGCCCAAGAAGATCATAGACTTTCAAAGATATGTTACTGGTAATTGGCAGTTCGTATCCGATCACTGTTGCAGGGTTGAACGGATTCGGATAGTTTTGGCGTAATCCAATGGAAGAGGGAAATGTCAACGATTTCTGCGACTTGAGCCCTGTTGTCCGAATTCTTATGAGTGTGATCACTCCATTATCAGGGAGTATATCAAACATCAGGTATCTGTTGGAATCAACTTGAACAATCTGCGAGGCGATGGTGTCGCTCTTCTGAACGACATAGGCGGAAGACCATCCTTGTGGAAGGGCCCGGCGAATGGTAAGCGGGCAATTGTAAAGCGCAGGATCCAGCGTGTCCGATTCCAAGACCGTAATGGTATCATTCGTAGCGTGAATTTCTGAAAGCGACGCCGCATTCCTTTCACGAATATATTTTGCGACAGTACCGAAGCTTGCCACCCAGAATTTATCCGGATTTGCTTTCAAGTATGCCAGGCCCGCCCTCAGCGTGTCAGAAGAAAGAGGCGAGTAACCTCCGTCACTGTCAATGCCGTGCAGAAGGTAAACGCACCATCCGTTCGAGCTCGCGGCGCTGTTTGCCCGGGAATTGAAATCGGCGCTGGTCTTGATCGAGCCCAGCGCGCCGCAAATGATGGAGCTGATATTCATGAAATTGCCCGGCGTGCGCCCCTCAATGACGCCCGAACAGCCGCGCGCAGCAAAATAGTATTGTTTGACAATCGATGTATTGCCCACAACGCAATTCGGATATGCCAGCGTCACACATTTTTGCCCGGTAATATGAGCATCGATGCTGCTTTTGGAATTTGCCAGCTCGATTGTCTGCAGAGAATCGCTTAAGGTGCCCAACGACGGGTGACTTAAGGTATGACTCGCAACTTCATGCCCGTGAGAGACCGCATTTTGCAGACCGCTCCAATTGGGCCCCCAATTGATAACGGTAAACAACGTCAGCTTAAAGTCGTACTCATTGAACATCGGCACGACTATAGCAAGCTGATTCGTGCAATTATCATCGAACGTGTAACTTATTGCCGCGGTCCGGAAACCCTGCCACGTCCCCACTTCGTATGGAGCAACGATGCCTTGTGAAAACAAACCCTCCTTGAACAATAGAAGGATGAACGACGTCATTAATACAGAACGCTGCATAGGGTTACTTTCTGATTACCAATGTGTATTTACAATACCTGGCCCTCTGTTCACTTCACTTACCTACAAAACGCTTTCGCTCCCGCTATTTGAGTAAAACCAGTTTCTTAATATCAACGAATGCATCAGCCTTAAGCTTGTAGAAATAAACGCCGCTCGCAAGGTGGGAGCCATCGAGAACGGCAGTAAACATGCCGGGGGGACGGATGCCGTCGAAGAGAGTTGCAACTGACTGTCCGAGAATGTTGCAGACAGTCAGTGAAACATGAGAACTCCTTGGAACCGAGTATACTATCCGTGTCGTAGGGTTGAACGGATTCGGATAGTTCTGGGCTAGGTGGTACTTTTCCGGGATTGCCGCGGCGGTTTCGTTGCGGTCGACGGAAGTGATCTCCGAAAGCAGCCTCTTCCAAAGGCCGTTTGATGTTGATGCAAAGAGATATGGACCGGAGACAAAGAGAGACTTAACATAGATGTTGTTCATCCCGGAACTTATATCGTTCCAACTCGTACCGTCATCAGTCGAACGAAAGACTCCGCTTTCTGTGGCAGCAAAGATCGTAGATCCGCTTGCGGCGAACCCGAACACCGACTTTCCCATCAACGCCGAATCGACCAGATTCCACGCAGATCCGTTTTGAACGAGATGATAAATTCCGCCGCCGTAAGAATAATATTCATCCCACAGCGAATAGGTAAAATTGTAGGCCCGCATCCCGACGAGCAAATGGGGCCCTGCCGAATAGAGGCCTTCAATCCAAGAAAGAGTATCGGTCACAGATTTCATCAGTTTCGTTGAGTCCAAAGGCGAATTCACGCTGCTCCAGCTTCCGCCGTTGTCTGTCGATAGCTGAATATAGTGGGCAAGGTAGGTTTTACGCAACGGCGAATAAACGGTGTTGCTGCCTCCGATGTAAATTTTATTACCATCAGAACACATCGCTTTCATATAAGCGCCAGGGGTGTCAACAACCGCCCACGTTCCGCCTTCGTCGGTAGAGTGTAAGACCAGAGAATTCGGCCAGGCATATCTTACCGTGCTCAGGAATATGCCGGAAGAAATTGTTCCGAATACGCTTGCAACCATAACCGAATCGTCGTATATCGTCGTCCAACTTGCTCCGTCGTTTGCAGAGGCAAAAGAAACGCTAGACGATTGCACATGCGGCGGCGGACTCCACGCCCCTTCCGCGAAAAGATGGCGCCCGTTGGAATTATCGCGGATAACTTCGAGCGAAGTAACTTGAGCGTTGTGATCGAGGGAGTCTGAATACATCTGTGTCCAATTCTGGCCGTCGTCCGTTGAACGATACACCAAGGTGGAATAATCGTAGTTGAATTTTTGGCCATACCCTACGCTCACGCCCAACGCAGAATACGACCCGTTCGAACACGCCGCAGACAAAACGGAACCGTCCGACGCGACAACCCATTGAGAGGGGCCCGGTGTTTGCGACCACGAGAAGCCAAAATCAGTTGAGTAAAACAATCCGCCGCCGGTTCCCGCAAAGAGCATTATCTTGTCTCCGGTTCCTTGCACCTTGAATATCAACGAATACACGAGAGTGGAAGTCAACCCGTTATTTACCGCAACCCAATGTGCGCCGCCATCCGGGGAGCGAAACACACCGGAATCCGTCCCTGCGAAGACAAAGTCATTCCCCGACTCATTCGGACTCAGAACAATCGAATTGATAGCATTGCAGTTCATGGAAACACTGTCCCCCCATGTTACTCCGGCATCGGTGGATGACAAAACATAACGACCCTGATATGACGTTATCCCGGCAAATGCCCGAGTCCCGGAGAGCGCTATCGGATTTCCATGCACATGATTGAGTTGACAAGCACTTATCAAATTCCACGTGAGACCGTAATCATTTGAGCGGAATATTCCATTGGGGCCTGTTATCCACCCGTAAGAACCATAAGCCAGCGCAATGGAATCCTGCATAGCGATCGAGCGCACGCCGTACGGACTTCCTAATTGAGTCCAGCTTGCGCCATTGTCAGTGGACCGGTACGTGGAAAAACCCTCGTTACCGCCGAGTAAGTAGTTTCCACTCGCCGCTGTGATTTGTGGTGTGCCTCCGATTGATTCCTGTATTCCCGCGTTGCTCCAGCTGGTACCGTTGTCCGAAGAGATATAGACATTGGATTCGTAAAACGCGGCAATGACGTATTGGCCGTTGACGGTCAAAGACCAAACCATTGGACCGCTCGCCCGCGCTGGTAGAACTGGATTGACTTCCTGCCAATGAGAGCCGTTGTCGCTGGATCTGTACACACCGTCAACCGTTCCGGCGAAAAGATCCGAGCCCTTGACACAGAGGGAATAGACCTCACATAAGGGACTGCCGGGCATCGTTGTACTTGCCCACTGGCCAAACAACAGGTTTGAATTAGTAAGTAGGATGAAACATGATATGACAAGAGAAATATGCGGCTTCATGATAAACCCCTCTCGATTTCAGCAGATTGCTTGAAAAGGAGCGTTCCTTGAACAACAGAGAGATGAACAATGTCGAAAGTCCCGCATAGCGTCACCTTCTCTCGCTCCATCATTTGTATTTGTACAGCCTCACCTTCTGAATATTGTAAGTATTTCCCGGCAGATCCACATGTCTTCCCTGATGACTTTGATCTCCGTTCATGCGAAGGCCGGGGACCCAATTGCCGTCGACAAACTTCCCGGCATCCAGACTTCCGATCCCTGCTTGCGTTCCGTCATTGCTCGTCGTTTCAAACGTCACGACTATTCCCCTGCCGGCAATGTAGAACTCATCCGGCGACACCATGATGATCATCCCGCCGAATCTCGGATTTTCTCCTTCTGTCCGTTGGGCAAACGGCCAGCTGTATTCATGCTTAATATTAAAAATATAATCTCCAAGTTTGATCCTCGCCGCCTGGCTGGCGCTGTCGAGAAGCACCCCCGCCATCGTCCCCATTCCCTGGTTGGTAAGAATGAGCGGACTCAGTTGACTGAGAACATCGTAGGCCCTCGACACCTGATTATCCTCTGGATGATCAAGCGATTCGATCGAAAAGGGACTGTAGCCTATGGCATTTAGCTGGGCAAACGCAAAGAAGGCATTTGCAAGGCTTTGACTATTGGCGACTTCCGGGATGAAGAGCGGATTGTCCACCCGATCGTACTTGGCGGCCCATTCCGCAAATGCAGGGAAATAAATATCCGGAGAGAAGAAATCAATCGCAGGAGATCCGGCTTTCCAAATGTCAAACAGATGGGGCAGCGGTCCGGCGCTGGGATATTGGCCTGGTTTGAATCCGGGGCGTATCAATGCGGCATTGAGGTACATAGGCAATGGATATTCCTTCTTGCCCGCTTCCGCCACGGAGTTTGCGTATTCTGCATAGTTCCACGCCATGAACACTTCGTCGGTGCTTAGTCCTGCGCCAAAAATTTCTTCCCAGTTTCCCTTGGTCTTGAATCCATTCTTGCCCCACATCTCTCGAAGGTTCGGATTCAAGTTGTCCTTGTGTTCTTGAAGATAACTGACGAGCTTTGCCGGCACCGGAGCTTTAAAGGATTCATTCGCATTTACACTGTAGTCTCGTGCATCCGGTATCATGCCGATTTCATTTTCCACCTGGACCAGGATCACGGTCTGCTCCCGTTCGTCAACAGATCGCAGATGATTCATCAACCGCGCAAACGCACGGGCATCCGCAGTCCTGTTGGTGATGCAAAACGCTGTCAGGATCTCCTCTGCTCTTCCATCTTTCTGATGAGCTCTCGGGTATCTTTCGGGGTCGGTCTTTATCCACAGCGGAGCATAACACGACATGCTGTTTTTCCATGTCCCGAACCATAGGAATACCAGCTTCATATTGTGAAGCCTTGCGGAGCCAAGAATGCTGTCGACGAGTGTGAAATCGAATGCTCCTTCCTCTGGCTCAATCAATTCCCAATATACCGGCACAACCAGGGTATTCAAATGCATCTTGGATATTCTGGGCCAGATTGGGCTCAGGTATTCAAGATCGGAAGCACTCGAATTTCCCAGTTCACCCCCCAGTGCTAGAAACGGCTTCCCATTGACGATCAACTGCGTCGCCGTGCCATGCCTTTGTAAATGCGGCATGGCAATATCGCTTTTGCCGTTGCTGCTTTGCGGGCGGGCAGATGAGAGTGCCGGCAAAGAGATCAAAACAGCAAGTATGAAGTATACGTTCAGAAATTTTTTCACGGTTGTTAGATCGTTGTTTCAGATTTTCACTTTTAGTCAGTATCAGGTGATACCCAGGCGAAAAAGGAGTAATTTCATAAACCTAATGACGGAGGGATCGCATGTTAGATCAATCGCTCTCCGATCGACTGCAGTCAAAGTCCGTCAGGCAGTCGATCATCGCCAACCTTTTCGGAATCTCACTCGAGCCCAGGCGCATGCGGACATGATACTATTTTAGGAGAACTAGTTTCTTCACGCTTGTAAAATCACCGGCGCGCAAACTGTAGAAGTAGACGCCGCTCGGGAGATTGCTCCCGTCAAATTGGATCGTGTAGGTCCCGGCAGCTTTCGGCCCATTGACGAGCGTTCTCACCTCTCTGCCTACGACATCGTACACCTTCAGGGTCACAAAACTGTTGACCGGCAGCTGATACCTGATCACCGTACTCGGATTCAGCGGATTCGGATAGTTCTGCAGCAGTGCAAACTCTTTCGGCAGTTCTCTTGATTCGTCGACGTTAAGGGTCGTTCCGGTCGCGAATGCCGTGACGGTTGAGTATGCACTGACCCCGCCGGAGTCAATTGCGTTGACGTGCCAATAGTATACCGTACTCGCATTCAGCGGTGCGGACAGTGTCGCCGTTGTATCCGCCACCGTTGTATCCCGAATGACGGAAGAAAATGCAAAGCTTGTTGCGACTTGTACATCGTACCGTGTCGCAAATTGCGAGGAAGCCCAGGCAAAA
>Ga0265338_10003255_pt1 | contig 23084 bp, 19 predicted proteins | sample 42126metaG_FD_193579 | JGI IMG/M metagenome (GOLD analysis project Ga0265338, IMG submission 193579) | Rhizosphere microbial communities from Carex aquatilis grown in University of Washington, Seatle, WA, United States - 4-21-26 metaG | ecosystem: Host-associated > Plants > Roots > Rhizosphere... | reverse complement strand
GGACAAGAACTTTGAGTAGTTTTTATTAGTTTGAAACCGGATTTGTTCAAGAATCTGGCCATTTTTATTAAAAACGGCTACTAAGGTCTTAGTGCCACCGATATCCACCGCTAGATACATATGTTTTTAAGTATACATTAATCGGGGTTGCTAAACAGAGGCTTAACACTTTACTTATAGGGTAGGCTACCGTACAATATAGGGTAATCTACATGGGTGTTCTTCGGGTTCCACCTAGGCTCTAACCTTACGAGTCAGGCGGCTTAAGATGCATCTATCTGTGGAAATACTTTTGAAGGAGGCTACTTGGACAGTGGCAAAAACTAGTTTAACAATGGACGAACTCTTGGCAGACAGCCCGGCAAAGATAAAGACCGGTGATGTTGTCGAGGGCACAGTAACATCTGTTCGCAAGCACGAAGTTTGGATAGACATGGGCGCTAACGGCATGGGCGTAATTTTCCGCCGCGAGGTGGGTCATAACGACTTAAAAGAGGGCGAGACAATTACCGCCAGCGTGGTAGACCCGGAATTGGACGAAGGCTACGCGCTTTTGTCTATGAAGCGGGCCGTAAAAGATCGCGGTTGGGGCGAGCTGCAGAACGTTTTTGATAATCAAGAAATTATCGAGGTTAGCCCGTATGACGCTAACCGTGGTGGTCTATTGATTGAGCTGGAAGGCATTAGGGGCTTTTTGCCGGTTAGCCAGCTGGCCGCCGAGCACTACCCGCGGGTTTCTGACTCGGATAAAGATCAGATTTTGAGCAAGCTTAATTCTCTGATCGGTCAAATCCTGCGAGTCCGCATCCTAGACGTTAGTCGCAAAGATAACAAGTTAATTTTCTCTGAAAAAGAAGCGGTCCGCGATGATATGCAAGGCCGCCTAGAGAAAATGAAAGTCGGCGATGTTGTCGAGGGCGTGGTAACTGGTGTGATCGATTTTGGGGCCTTCGTGAACGTGGACGGTATTGAAGGCTTGGTGCACATCTCGGAAATATCTTGGGAGCGCGTCGAAGACCCGCGTAAGTACGTTAAGGTAGGCGACAAGATTAGCGCCAAAATCATCGCTATCGATAAAGACCGCTTGAGCCTGTCAATTAAGCAGATGAGCGACGATCCTTGGCTAAGCGAAGTTAAGAAGTTTAAAAAAGGCGAAGTGGTGGAGGGTAAGATCACCCGCATTACTCCGTTTGGGGCTTTTGTACAGCTATCGCCGGCAGTTGAAGCCTTGGTGCACGTATCTGAGATGAGTGACGATGAAAGTATCGACCCTGAAGAAATCTTCAAACTAAACGAGAAGAAGCAATTCAAAGTAATTGATATCGATACCGAAAATAGAAAAATCGCCCTGAGCTTAAAAGACGTCAAATAAGATGAGGCAGAAAGGAGGCAGTATATGGCCACTAAAATCGAGCTTGATGAACTGGTCACAGTCGGCAAACTTGCCGAGCTGCTCTCTTTACCTGTCTCTCAGTTAATAGCTGAACTCTTTAAAAACGGGATCCTGGCGACAGTTAATGAAAAGATTGATTTCGACACAGCCCAGATCGTAGTTGGTGAAATGGGGCTGGATGTTGAACTGGCCAAAAAAGAACACGCCGCTGCGCCGGCTCGGGTCAAGCGTGAAGCCAGCGACCAAGATGAGCCGCGACCGCCGGTAGTAGCGATGATGGGACATGTTGATCATGGTAAAACCAGTTTGCTGGATGCTATCCGTGGTGCGGATGTGGCTAAGGGCGAAGCTGGTGGTATTACTCAACACCTGAGTGCCTACCAAATCGATCATGGGGGCCGCTTAATAACCTTTTTGGATACTCCTGGGCACGAAGCCTTTGCCGCTTTGCGCGAGCATGGCGCCCGTCTAACAGACGTAGTAATTATAGTTATAGCTGCCGACGACGGTATCAAACCACAAACCGTTGAAGCTATTCGGTTTGCTCGCCAGGCTGGAGTCAAAATTATTGTGGCGGCTAATAAGATGGATAAGCCGGAGGCCGATATTAATCGGCTCAAACAACAACTGGCCGAAAACGAACTAATGCCAGAGGATTGGGGTGGCGAAACTATCGTTATGCCAGTCTCCGCTAAAACCAAAGAGGGCATTAATGAACTGCTTGATATGGTGCTTTTAGTGGCTGACGTCGAAGAACTGAAAGCCGACAAAAATGTGCCGGCAACTGGTTTGGTGATTGAATCCCACATGGAAACAGGCCGCGGGCCGGTTGCTGAGGCACTGGTAGAGCAGGGCACATTGAGAGCTGGTGACTTTGTAGCAATTGGTACAACATATGGTAAAGTCCGCAACCTGGAAACTACTGACGGCAAGCCCATAAAGTCCGCCGGGCCGTCAACGCCTGTAAAAATTACTGGTCTTAAGAATTTGCCTAATTTTGGCGAGGAATTTGGGGCAGTTAAAGATGAGAAAATAGCCAAAGAACAGGCTCATCAGAGTGCTCAGGATAATAATTCCGAAAGTGTAGCAACAGCTACCAGTAGCAGCGAACTACTCAGAATGATCAATCGCAGTCACCAGCTTACGGAATTAAATATTGTTGTAAAAGCTGATGTGCAGGGTTCTTTAACGTCAGTAATTGATAGTTTAAAAACACTCGACAACAAAGAAGTAGCTGTCAGAATTGTCAGTTCCGGCGTGGGCATTGTGAACGAGAATGATATCCATACGGCGGCCACTGCTGACGCCATTGTCTACGGTTTTAACGTTACGATGCCGGTAAATATTAAACAGCATGCCAGTCGTGATAAAGTGCCCGTCAGACTCTACACCGTAATTTACGAGTTGATAGACAACGTAAAAGCCGAACTTGAAGCCCTTTTGTCGCCGGAAATTATCGAGGAAGAACTGGGCGAGCTGAGCGTCAAAGGTATCTTTAAAATTACTCGCACTGAGGTTATTTGTGGCGGCGAAGTTATCCATGGCCGCCTGAGCGTGCCATCTTTGGCACGAGTCCACCGAGCAAAAAAATTGATTGCCGATAATCTGGAAGTTACTAATCTTAAGCGTGGTCCGCAGGACGTCAAAGAAGTTCTGGAGGGCGAGATGTGCGGCCTCAGTTTTAAGAGTGAAAAACGCGTCGAAGTACAAGAAAACGACCGTATCCAACTATTTACACGCCAAACCAAAACTCGAACGTTATAATCAATTGACTTTGTTGCCACAGGTGTTAGCATAAGAAGTGAGATAGTTAAATAAAAACAAAAAATGACCGAAGAAGAACCCCTACCAAAGCCGATTCTAGAACCAGTAGCGTGGGATGATGGTAGCAACCCGCTTAGTTCGATGCCGGAAATTATAGCTCCGGAAGAACCCCGACGGGCGCTTATCCGCGGCGACGCTGTTAGCACGCCCGGCGGTCCTCAAGTGGGTGCGCCTTTTGAATGGTTTTACGACCACCCGGAGGGAAATTATGGAGTCTTGCACCGTAGAAACCCCGACAACCCCAACGAATTACAAACGCAGAAAATCCCAATGAACGATCTAAGCCCCGTAATGCCACCTAGCGATGAACCAAAAGAAACCGCTACAATGCCAACAACGCTCGAAGAGGCCGACAAAACCTCGCCCGCACCCGAAGCAGTGGTATTTGGTAGTGACGGGAATCGTGAAGCCGGCTGGATAGAGGATGGCGAAACGCCCAGCGGCCAGGTTGTTTTAAGACGCGTGAGCGACGGCGTCTCCCAGACTAGGATGATTGACAGGAAGCGTTATGAAGAGTGGAGAACCCAAGCATTTGAGCAGAATGCTCAACAAAACGAGGCCATAAACAGGGGCAACCTCATTGCCTTAAAAGATAAGGTCGAAGAGCAAATTCGGATCGCAGCCCAAATGTTAGAGGGGTTAGAACAAACTCGCGACAATGTAAATAATCTATTGGCTGCTTCAGAAACACGGATACAGTCCGGAGATAGCGTCAATATTACGCAGACGCCTGGTCCTCAGGGAAGCGCTCTTGAAAAAGCGTTTGCCGAGGCTTATGCCAATAGCCAAAGACCGGCCCTGGAAAGAGCATTCGACGGTACCTTAAATATCTCATCGCCACCACCCTCAGCGCTCGACCAGGCCTTTAGAGATTATAAACCGCCAGGGCCACCAGTGTCGGAGCTCGATAAAGCCTTTAAGGAATATGGGGATTCGTCGTCTGAGAAATTCCAGGCAGGCCAGGAGGTGCAAGCCTTTGCGCTACAAACTCTTAAAATGGAAACCTGGCAAGTAGTCAAAACTTTTGAGAGAGACGGTAAAAAGTACGTAGAACTCGCCCGGGGCTCAGGCAAGAAAGCCGCAACTAAGCACATCGAGGAAGCTGCTCTCGAAGCATCTATGGCTCAAGATGATTTTGCCAAAGAATCGCGACGACTGCTGCCCCACGAAGTTGCACAGCCCAAGGAAAGGTTTAAACGACTCCTCAAAGCCGCGCGAAATAGCTATACGATTAACCCAGGAGACAGCAAACGGCAAAAGATAATTAAATCCAGCCTAATAGGAGCCTTCATTGTCTCTGGAGTATGGGCGCCTCTTACCGCCCCGGCGATTATTTATGGTTCGATTGAGGGAGCAAATTACTACATCAATAAAAAACGCAAAGAAAGAAGATCGGGTTAATGGTAATTTGATGATTTTAAGACTTAAAAGTACAATTTAGGTATCCATATGTTTAGATTAGATGACAATTTATTGCAGGAACTGGGACTCGGGGCATTGCCAGCTGCTGAGAAGAATAAGATGCTGGCGCATATCTATGAAACGCTGGAGTTAAGAGTCGGTATGAAGCTGGCCGAACAGATGAGTGATGCCCAATTGGATGAGTTCGAGGGTTTTATAGACCGCAATGACGAAGCCGGAGCTCTTAAGTGGCTGGAGACTAACTTCCCGAATTACAAACAGGTAGTAGCTGACGAACTTGAAAAACTTAAAAACGAAATCAAAGCCCAGGCACCAAGTATTATCCAAGCTACTTTAGCGGATTCTGCTGGCGGGGCGCCTGAGCCGCCTCAATTGGACGCATAACCTCTTAAAAAGTCTGCCCCACTCATGGTCCGGCCGCTTGGCGCAATGAGCTTTTGAATCTCTAAATAGCCCGGGTTAAGCTCTAAAACCAAGTCTCCATCTTTCAGATCTTTGGCTAATCTCGATTTCAAGACGATAACGTCGTGCCCAAAAAGTTTAATTCGGCTTTTTGGCCAGCCTTGATAGGCACGGATCTCTCGTTCAATTTGTTCGGCTGGTTTAGTCAGATCTATTAACCCGTCGGCTTTGGTCAGTTTGCGGGAGTAGGTAGCTTCTCGATCACTAGCTTGATTAATCGGCACGATTTTTCCGTTAAGGTACAGGGGTAAGACCTCTTTTAATGTTTGATTACTTAAATCCACCAAGTTATCGGTCAGGGTCCCAATGGTCTCGCCTGGGTCAATATTGTATTCAGCCTGGGCAAGTAATTGGCCCGTATCCAGAGTGGGCTCTATTAGCATTAGACTTACACCAGTGACGTCTTGGCCGCTTAGGAGCGCAAAAGTAATGGGATCTGGTCCTCGCCACTCGGGCAAAAGAGAGAAATGCGAATTAACGATTCCTAGAGGGAAGTAGTCTATCACTGGTTTGGCAATAATTAGCCCATAATCTACAACCACGCCGATTCGTGACTTAAAGTCGGCTTTTGAGAATAAAGCTGTTAAGGAGTTGGTGTTATCCGGTTGTTCTAGATGGATATTATGTTCTTTGGCCCAAGTGGCTACCGGAGCCTCGCCGCTACGCTTTAGTTTGGGGTCAGGCTTAGTTATAACGGCTTCGATCTCAAAGATCTCAGATAGGGCCTTGACCGATGTCAGACCAACCGAACCGCTACCGAAAAATACCAGCTGAGCGGACTTGCTCATAGGGCAACTTCTCCAATTTACCGTCTGACGTAAGTTTGTAAAACGCATTCGGGCTATTTTTGATGTGATCGACGAACATAATACCATTGGTATGATCAATTTCGTGTTGAAAAACACGGGCTAAAAAGCCTTCGGCTCGGACTCTAACCTCACGACCGTGCTCGTCTAGGGCCCGAATCCGAACTTTTGTGTGGCGTGGCACCTTACCATAAACGTCCGTCACACTCAGGCAGCCTTCGTAATCTTCTTCTACGTCGCCCTCTAGTTTAACAACCTCCGGGTTTATAAAAACGCTGAACGTATGATCATTTTTGTTTTCAAAATCATTGCGGACGATAATTATTTTTAAAGCGTGGTTGATTTGAATTGCGGCAAGCGCAACACCCAGCTCGTGTTGGCGATGGCTCTCCCAATCAAGAGTCGAGCCTTTCATATCGTTAATGACTTCAAGCAGCTCGTCAGTTAATACGCCAACACGTTTAGATTTTTGCCGTAATCTCTCGTTAGGTAGGGTAATAAGCAGGTCTTTTTTGGTCATCATTGCTAGTATAGCCTGCCTTTTACTAAATACTCCACTGTTTTAGAGAAGATCGACAGGGTCCAAATTAACCTGCCAATCAGCTGGTACGTATTTGGCCAGTTCCACTAAATGTTTACGATCCTTAGATTTAATAACTAGCTGATAGTAGTAATAATTACCACGTTTTAAATAAAAAGATGGTGCAGGGCCAATAATTTCTACAGGTAAACCCTTATCAAGAAGCCCAACCCTGAGTTTGCTCGCCGTCTCGTCCGCACGTTCTGGACTCGTCCGGCGACAAACTAGTTGTAATAAATAACTAAATGGCGGGAACCTGAACTGCTGTCTTTCAGCTAGTGATTGCTTGTAGAAACTTTGCCAATCTCGATTTGCGGCCGAGCGAATGATAATACTCTCCGGGTCATAGCTCTGGATTACCACTAAGCCTTTGCCATGACCGCGACCCACGCGCCCGATAACCTGATAAAGCAGCTGGAATGATCTTTCCTCGGCTGTGTAGTCGGGTAATGATAGCGATGCTTCAGCCGATACAATACCCACCAAGCCCAATCGCGGCAAATCCAGCCCCTTAGCAAGTAACTGGGTCCCAACCAAAATGTCTACTTCTCCAGAAAGCACATGTTCGTATTGCTCATTGATACGCTCGCCGTTTAGGTTATCACTATCAAATCGTTTGACCCTTTGGTTGGCAAAAAGTCGCACAACCTCGTCAACCAAAGCTTTGGTGCCGATAGTTTTATATATAATTTCTGGGTTGGAGCACTCTGGGCAGGCGGTGGGCGGTGTTTTGCGCCAGCCACAAGTATGGCAGCGGACTAGGTGTTCATCACCATGATAAACCAGTGGAATATCACAGTTGGGGCAAAGAAACCGCCAGCCACATTTACTACATAGGACTTGTCTAGCGGAGCCGCGTCGATTCAGATAAATTAAAACCTGCCTTTTATCCCTAATAGTTGTATTAATAGCATCAATTAGCTGATTAGACAGATAGGGACTTTTAGTAAAACTGGCTCTATCTTTCATGTCTACAATCTCTGTTGTTACTTTTGCAGGATTACCAGTGGCCAACTTGGTCATTTCGACAATGGCACCGCGCGCTTGGGCTAGGTAGTAATCAGCTACCGGGGGTGTAGCGGTACCTAGGATAACTTTTGCGCCAGTTATAGACCCGAGTTGGCTGGCGACCCTTATAGCATGGTAGCGGGGTGACTGCTCTTGTTTGTAAGCTGGCTCATGAGCTTCATCCAGGACAATTAGACCCAATGAATTAATCGGGCTAAAAAGTCCAGAGCGAGCACCAATTATAACAATTGGTTCTTTGGCCTCTAGAATTTTGAACCAAATTTTCTTTCGCTCGGCGCCACCCAGCTGTGAATGCAGCACAAAGACCGGCCCATCAAGATATTTCTTAGCGGCGAAAGCTAGCTGAGATGTTAGTGAGATTTCTGGAGTCAATATCATCACCGAACGACCACTAGCTAAGGTTTGGCGTGCAAGTTCCAAGTAAACTCTCGTCTTACCGGTGCCAGTTTCGCCGTGCAGTAAGACTGTAGTACTAGGGTTAGCGTTGATAGCTTCAATTGCTTCTTTTTGATCTGGAGTTAAAGGCGATTCCCATTCTAATTGAATTTCTACAGGTGCAATTGTTGGTGTATCCAGTTTTCTTTTAATGCTTGGTTTGGTAGGAGCAAATTGCCTGAGCGACTCGGCTAGGGTGGAGCTGTAATATTGCCTCATCCACTCTGCGAGCTTCAAACAATGCTCGGGTAATGGTTGTTTACTAACTATCGATTTAATCGGTTTTACGTTGAAGCTTGGCTTATTCACTAGGCTAACCACAAAGCCGGTGATCAGACGTTGACGAAGAGGCACAGTAACTACGCTAAGCAAAGGCAGACTGTCTTCATAGGAATAGGTTAGGGCTGAATCGCCGTGGTAATGACCATCGGCGGGCAAGACCTCGTAGTAGTTCATAGCCCTATTGTATAATGCCTACTGCTTAAATGAGCGGTTGCAAAGATGTCGCTGTTAGAGTTATACTTACGTTGTCTGAATAACAATAAGGTGGTCAGGTGTTAGATACATTTATTACTTCACGGGTTAGGCGCAAGATAATTGTTGTATATGCTAAGTACCCGGATTTCAAAACTCATGTTCGTGGCCTCGCTAAGTTGATTAAAGAGGATGCTGGCAATATTCAGCGTGAGTTAAAACGACTCGAAAAGATAGGTTTTTTGATTTCTGAGAAGCAGAGCAACACCAAGATTTATTACACCAACAAAAACTTTCCAATCTTTAAAGAATTGCAAAGTATTGTTCTAAAAAGTCAGCGCGCGTCTCAAAAACGACCGCCGCAGATTTAACTCCAAAAAGATAACTGCCTGGCAAACAATATGCGTCTGGTCTTTTTCTCTTTAAAAAAGATGATAGATGGGGTAGAATAACAGCGATGATACAAGTAACACGTAAAGATTCTAAAGAATCAGTAGAAAACTTACTTAGGCGTTTTGGCCGCAAGGTTTCACAGTCCGGAGTTTTATCCACTGCGAAGCAGGGCCAGTATTTTGAGAAGCCCATAAGTAAGCGTGATAGACGCTACAAAGCTATTGTTCGGCAAGAAAGAAAAGCTGCCAAGGTTAGGAAACTAAAGCTAGGACGGTAAAGCTGTGCAGGACAAGATAGAGCAGGACATAAAGTCGGCTTTGCTCAGCGGGGATAAGCAAAAGGTTGAGGTTTTGCGTGGTTTGAAAAACGCTATTTTGTACGAAACAGTGGCCCAAAACGCCCGACAAACGGGTCTTAGTGAGGAGCAGATTCAAAAAGTTCTGGCGCGGGAAGTTAAAAAACGTAACGAAGCGGCCGAACTATATAAAAAAGTCGGCGAAACCTCCAGAGCCCAAGCCGAACTTAGCGAAAAAAGCATAATTGAATCATATCTCCCCGCGCAAGCCACCGAAGCCGAAGTTTCTAATGTAGTTAATGAAGAGATCGCGAAATTTGCTGCGCCGTCGCCGGGGGATATGGGTAAGATTATTGGCATTGTTCGTGGTCGTCTGGGGCCGGTAGCAGATGGGGCCACGATTGCTCGTTTAGTAAAACAAGCGCTAGAAGCAAAATAATGATAATTTTTCTGGGCGCATCTGGTTCTGGCAAAAGCACACAAGGGAAAATACTAGCTGAAAAATTAAACTGCCCCTGGGTATCAACGGGAGAAATCTTGAGAGAAAATCTCCAGCCGGAATTTAAAAAAGCTCTTGAGACAGGCCATTTGGTTAGTGATGACGTGATATTGCCACTACTAAAAGATCAACTGCACAAGCAAAAAGCCGATATACGGGAGCTAATAGGCGATGGCTGGCCGCGCAATATTGTTCAAGCTAAATGGCTGGATGAGAATATTAAGAATGGCTCTATAAAATTAACAGCTATAATACATTTATTGATGAAGAAAGAATTGGCCAAAAGTCGCATGAAACAGCAGGGCCGATCCGATGGTAAGGCGGAAGCGATAGACCAACGCTTTGAAGAATATCAAGCCTCGGTATTGCCAGCCCTGGATTATCTCAAAAATCTTGGCTATAAAATATTGGAGATAGATGCTGCGGGAACGGTTGACGAGGTTGGCGCTAGGGTCCAAAAAACGTTGGGATTAGCCTAATGCGCCCCAAAACAGATAAAGAAATCGAATTAATGCGCGAGGGCGGCCGTCTGCTGGCTCAAATTCTACAAAAACTGGCAGTTGAAACAAAACCAGGTGTAAAACCGGTTGAAATATCAGCCCTGGCCGCAGAAGAAGTCAAAGCCGCTAAGCTCACGCCAGTACTTTTGGGTTATGAAGGTTTTAATGACGTTATGTGCATATCTGTAAACGAAGCCATCGTACATGGCATGCCGAGCACTAAACCTTTCAAAGAGGGTGATGTCGTCAAGCTGGATCTAACAGTCGCTAATCATGGCATGGTAGTTGATTCGGCTATTACCGTTGTAGCGGGGGGCTCTAAACCGCCAGCCGACGTGCAGAGGTTAATAGAAGGTACTAAAAAAGCTTTAGACGCCGGTATTGCGGCTATAAAAGGTGATGGTACAAGAGTTGGCGATATTGCCGCCGCTATCCAAAAAGTTCTTGATCAATACCATTTAGGTATTATTCGTGACCTAGTAGGCCACGGTGTCGGTCATGCTATTCATGAAGACCCCAACGTCCCCAATTATGGGGTGACAGGTACCGGGCCGATTTTGCATACCGGATCAACTATAGCTATAGAGCCGATGGCGTCTTTGGGGGATTGGCGTATCAAAGTCGCCAAGGATGGCTGGACCATATCAATGGCCGATGATAGCTTGGGCGCCCATTTTGAACATACGGTCCTTATCACGGATGATGGTGCTGAAATCCTGACGTTATCCTAAATATTTTTTTGGCTTGCCTGTAGTAACTTCTAGATTTTTGTCTTTTTTGTCTTTGGGGAAAGGTAGTAACCGCGGTTCGCCTCTTAGCGAAATCGGGTTCACTCCGGTAGCGGCGTTGAAGGAAAACCTAAGAGGTTGTCCTTCAAAAGCTATAGCGGTATACTGCGGGCAGTAATATATACTTAAAATAAATATGACAGACGAAAAATTAAGCTACTTCACTGGACTAGACATCGGCACAACTGCTGTGCGATGTGTAGTAGGAGAATTGTCGGGTGACGCTCCGCTACCCAAAATCATTGGCTTTGCCTCAGCCGAAAATACCGGTATGCGTAAGGGTAACGTGGCGCGTAGTGAAGAAGTTGTGCAGGCGATTGTAAAAGCGGTTAGTGAAGCCGAGAGGATGAGCGGGCGAGAAATAAAAGCTGCTACCGTAAATATCAATGGCTCCCATGTACAGGGTGTTGGCTCTAGGGGCGTGATTGCTATAAGCTCGCCTGACCGGCAAATAACTGGCGAAGACCGATTGCGAGTCGAAGAAGCCGCAACTATAGTCCAACTGCCACCCAATAAAGAAATTATTCAAGTTTTCGCTAAGAACTATCGGCTGGATGGTCAGGAGAACATCAAAGATCCGGTTGGGATGCATGGTGTTCGTCTGGAAGTTGATACGCACATCGTCATTGCTTCTACGCCGGCTCTAAAAAGTCTAGATCAAGTTCTGGAACATGCTGAGCTTAGGGTTTCACATAGAACACTCAGTAGTCTAGCCGCCGCCGAGGCCACTATCGACAGAAAACAGAAAGAATCCGGCGTGGCCGTACTCGATATAGGTGCCGCTACCACTAATCTAATCGTAATTGAAGACGGCGAGGTGGAACATATCGCTGTCATACCAATGGGTGGCAATCATATCACCAACGATCTGGCCATAGGCTTAAAAACAGACCTGGATATTGCTGAAATGGTTAAAATCAAACACGGCTCACTCTCTAAACAGGCCATGGGGCAGGTTAGCTTAGTCCATGGCGGTGAAACTCACCGGTTCGACCGCGAAATGATTCGTATTATTATAGAAGCCCGAGTTGAAGAGATTTTCGATTATGTTGATAAAGAACTCAAAAAAATCCACCGCTCCCGCAAGTTGCCGGGCGGCGTGATGTTGAGCGGTGGGACAGCTAAATTGCCTGGGCTAGTGGATTTTACCAAAGACATACTCGAGCTGCCAGCACGGATAGGTTCATGGAAGCACATCGCTAAAGTAGTTGACGGTATGGACGAGCAGATTTTTGCACCGGTTGTTGGTCTGATGTTGCTCGATATGTACCTGGGGCCGGCCCAGCCGGTGGCCTATACCGATACCACAAACAGCATTCTCCAATCTGTTAATGGCTCGTTGAACAATTTGCTTAGTCGCTGGCGGAAGCCATAATATTCAGTAGCTAATTTTTTATTCAATACATAGACTACAAATTTTGCACTGAGTATTAATTGCATTCACGGGTCGTTGCTGATTATAATGAGAATGTTAATTCTGTAAGTGGAGAGAACTAAATTATGCCTCAGGTAGAGCCCGCAATTGAAACCTTTGCTCGTATAAAAGTCGTAGGTGTAGGTGGTGCCGGTGGTGCGGCTATCAATCGGATGGTCGACGCAGGGATTACAAGTGTTGATTTTGTAGCTGTTAATACAGACGCTCAGGCTCTTTATCATTCGGAAGCCGCTCAAAAAGTTCATATTGGTCAAGAAACCACACGTGGTCTAGGGGCCGGGGCCGATCCGGAACTAGGTGAAAAAGCTGCTAAGGAATCTTACGATGAAATTCAAAAAGCTGTAGAGGGTGCTGATATGGTTTTTGTTACCCTTGGTGCCGGTGGTGGTACGGGTAGTGGAGCCGGGCATTTAGTTGCCAAAGCAGCCCACGATGCGGGGGCTTTGGTTATTGGTTTTGCCACGAAACCTTTTGCGTTCGAGGGTGAAAAGCGCCGTCGAAATGCCGAAACTGCCATAGAGAAACTACGCCACAATGTGGATACACTTATTACCATTCCGAATGATCGCCTTTTACAAACTATCGACCGCCGCACGCCGCTTCTGGAGGCCTTTAAAGTCGCCGATGATGTTCTGCGGCAGGGCGTCCAGGGCATTTCTGATCTAATTACGGTCCATGGCTTAGTGAACCTCGACTTTGCCGACGTTAAAGCGGTTATGAGCAACGCCGGTTCTGCATTAATGGGTATCGGACGAGCTAGCGGCGAGAACCGAGCCGTTGAAGCCGCTCAACAGGCTATTTCTTCACCGCTTTTGGAAGTCTCGATAGATGGTGCCAGGGGTATTTTATTCAATGTTATTGGTGGGCAGGATATGTCGATGCACGAAATCAATACCGTGGCTGAGACTATTACTGGCGCTGCTGATTCTGAAGCCAATATAATTTTCGGGGCTAGTATTAACCCCGATCTTGAGGGCGAGATTATTGTGACGGTTGTCGCCACCGGTTTTGATGACTCTTATTATGCTCGGCGGGATACTAAAACCGCCGACTTGCTTCGCCAAACTGAAGAGCCGATCAGCGATCAAAACATTGACGATAAAACTATGGCTGATATTGATATGGATATGACTGAACCGGTCGAAACTACAGCCGAAGACTTCCACAATGACGAAACACCCAACATCTGGGCTTTAAGTGACGACGTGAACGGTCCATCTCAGGATGACACTCAGGATCAACAAGATGACGATGATGATAACGAGCTGGACAAGCCATCATTTTTGAGGCGCTTTAAACGCCAAGTTAAGCGCGAAGAACCAGAATCTATGGACAATGACGAACCAAAAGAGTCTGAAAAAGCTAAAAAAACTGCTGATTCTAAAGAAGATAAAGATTAATACTTAAGGTTAAAAAACTTTGTGATTAATACAGCAAAAAAAGCTTGCACTCGCGCTATGGGTGGGGCTAATATAAGGATCACGAACACTACATATAGTGATAGTACATTAAAACAAGCTAAAGCTTCAGGGGTAAAAAGTGAAGTGTCACCACTGTAATTCAATCGATAATAAAGTAATAGAATCCCGAGATGTTGCGGACGGGGAAGCTATTCGTCGCCGAAGACAGTGTTTAAAGTGCGGTTATCGTTGGACTACCTATGAGCGTCTCGAGCGCCCAAGTCTAGTAGTAGTCAAACGCAACGGCACACGACAACTTTTTAGCCGCGAAAAGTTGCTAGCAGGTCTTCAGCACGCTTGCGAAAAAACAAGCGTTACTAATTTACAGCTGGAGAGCTTTGTGGCAAGTATCGAGCGGGAATTGTACGACCGCGGCGAGCCAGAAGTCAGCAGCACCGACATCGGAGAGCTGATCATGGCGGGTTTGCCTAAACTAAGCGAAGTAGCCTATGTACGGTTCGCAAGCGTATATAGAAAATTCCGTGACATTTCCAGTTTCGAGCGGGAATTATCACGTATTCGCGAGGGCAAAGTGCATGAGGATGCACCATCTTCTAAGAAGCAAGCTAAAAAATAAAAAGTTAAATTAAAAGCTACTTTTATATGTTGCTTTAGGCATTGCTCTAGGGTTATTATGAGAATTGTCTAAGGGAGCATGGGTGGTGTTTCTGTGAGGTAGAGGCATCATAAAAGCCAGCTCAAAGATAAAAATCTAAAACAAATTTAAAATTAGGTATAAAGAGAGGGTAGTATGGCGCAAGCAACAAAAACTAGGGTTCAGAGACTTTTCACAAAGCCAAAAACTAAGGGCTACGACGCCCTAAAGTGGGTAAAGCGTGATTCTCGGATCGAAAACCCGATGACCGCTAAACCGGTTTTTGAACAAAAAAATGTGGAGTTCCCAGAAGGCTGGAGCCTGAACGCTATAAACATTGTGGCTCAGAAGTATTTTACTGGTACGCCGGGGACTACGGGACGCGAATCTTCCCTCAAAGAACTTATTGACCGAGTAGTAGATACCGTTACGCGCCATGGCATGCAAGAGGGCTATTTTGAGAATGAAGCCGAAGCCGAAGATTTCCAAGAGGAACTCAAGTACGTACTAGCTACCCAACGTGCTGCTTTCAACTCACCCGTCTGGTTTAATATCGGTGCTATGGAGCGTAGCCAGCAAGCTAGCGCCTGTTTCATCCTTGCCGTAGAAGACACTATGCCCTCCATCCTTAACTGGTATAAAGAAGAGGGGATGATTTTTAAAGGCGGCTCGGGTTCTGGTATCAACGTCAGCAGTCTGCGTAGCTCTAAGGAGCGCCTAGGTAAAAGCGCCGGCACCGCCAGCGGCCCGCTGTCTTTTATGCGCGGAGCCGACTCCTCAGCCGGTGCTATTAAAAGTGGCGGTAAGACTAGACGCGCCGCCAAGATGGTTATTTTGAACGTTGACCACCCAGACGTAGAAGAGTTTATTTGGTGCAAGGCCATAGAAGAGCGCAAGGCTCGTGTTTTGCAGGAAGCCGGTTATGATATGGACTTGGATGGTAAAGATGCTTTTAGCGTCCAATACCAGAATGCTAACAATTCAATCCGTGTGACTGATGATTTTATGCACGCCGTTCAGAATGACGAAGACTGGCATCTGCGCGCAGTCACTAGTGGTAAAGTTCTAGAAACCGTTAAAGCGCGTAATATTTGGCGCCAAATTGCCGAAGCATCTTGGGAATGTGCTGACCCAGGGCTCCAGTTTGATACCACAATTAATCGTTGGCATACATCGCCAAATGCTGGTCGGATCAATGGTTCTAACCCATGTAGCGAGTATATGCATCTGGATAACTCAGCCTGTAACTTGGCCTCGATTAATCTTCTAAAATACCTAAACGACGATTTCAGCTTTGATATCGAAGCTTTTAAGCATACCGTTGAACTGATTTTCACGGCTCAGGAAATTTTGGTGGGCTACAGTGAATACCCAACCGAGAATATCGGTAAAAATGCCAGGGCCTACCGAGAACTCGGGCTTGGCTATGCAAATCTTGGCGCACTTTTGATGGCCCAAGGCTTGCCATACGATTCCGCTGAAGGTCGAGCTCAGGCCGCAGCCATCACCGCGCTTATGACGGGATATGCTTACGCTACCAGCGCTAAAATGGCACGCAAAGTTGGCCCATTCTCTGGCTATCATAAAGATCGCGAGGCTATGGCTAAAGTACTTAAGATGCACCGCGATGAAGTTAAAAAGATCGATCCAGCTCTGGCCTCCGAAGAACTTTTAAGCGCTGCAGCCAGCGCCTGGGATGAAGCGGTAGAGCTGGCGGAACTGCACGGTGTCCGCAATGCTCAGGCCAGCGTGTTGGCTCCAACCGGCACAATTGGCCTTATGATGGACTGTGATACTACCGGTATTGAGCCGGATCTCGGCCTGGTTAAAGTTAAGAAACTGGTCGGTGGCGGTACCATGAGTATTGTTAATCAAACCGTGCCTCGGGCGCTCAAGGCTCTTGGCTATAGCCGCGCCCAAATTGATGACATTATCAATTACATAGATATCGAAAAAACAATTCTTGGCGCACCACATCTGGAAAAGGAACATCAAAATGTTTTTGCCTGCAGTATGGGCGATAACTCTATCCATTATCTAGGTCACGTTAAGATGATGGCTGCTGTTCAGCCGTTCATCTCCGGCGCTATCAGCAAAACCGTCAACATGCCTGAAGAAGCAACCGTCGAAGATATTGAACAACTACACATGGACGCCTGGGAGATGGGCCTAAAAGCCGTGGCAATTTATCGCGACAACTGTAAGGTCGCCCAACCTTTGGCTATGGCTAAAAAAGCGGGCAGCGGTAAAGAAGCCCCAGTAGGCGATGCGACCCCAACTGCAGTGGCTGAAGCCATCAACGAAGCAGTCATGACCCGCGGACCAATCCGCCGCGAGATGCCCAGAGTCCGTAACTCCAAAACTTTTAGCTTTAGAGTAGCGGATAGTAGCGGCTTCTTCACGGTCGGCGAATATGAAGACGGCACTCCAGGGGAGCTCTTCATTAATACTTCTAAGCACGGCTCCACGTTGCGTGGTCTATTCGATGCTTTCGGCATTTCTATCAGCTACGGTTTGCAGCACGGTGTACCGCTGAAGAATTACGTACGTGCCTTGAGCCACATGGGGTTTGCACCCAGTGGCATCACGGACGATCCGGAAATTCGCACAGCTACCTCAATCATTGACTATATTTTCCATAAGCTAGCCTTAACTTATTTGTCGTTTGATGATCGGTTGGAGCTTGGTCTGGCTTCGATTGAAGACATGCCGGAGAACCAAACCAGCTTGCTGGAAGACTCAGCTGAAGAAATTAAGGATGAGCTGACCATCGTTGCCGAGCCCAAGATGGCCACCGCCAGTACCGCCCCGACAGCTTCAATTTCCCAAAAAACCGAGACCCCCAGCAATTCCAAAACACCAGCCTCTAAAGATGACTCCGCGCCAATGTGCTTTAATTGTGGTAATCAAACTCAACGCGCTGGTAGCTGTTACGTCTGCACTTCCTGTGGCAGTACAACCGGTTGTTCATAGAAAAAAGGCTTTAAGCCCTTTTCCGATAGCTGTATCATAAGCATTAGTATGCGAATAACTATGCTTTACCGGCCGAAGAGCGAGCACGCTGGCCGGGTGGAAGATTACGTAAAAGAATACCACCGGCGTCATCCGGAACGGCTTATCAAGCTGCTGGATGTCGATACGCGTCAGGGCGAGAACATAGCTAAACTTTATGGGGTGGTGCGCTACCCAGCATTACTCGTTTCGGCCAACGATGGGGCACTAATAGACCTCTGGCAAGATGAGCAGCTACCTCTGATGAGCGAACTAGATTTTTACACCAGAGCTGTCATCTAGCTTTTACGACCACTGTTTTTCAGCTACAATTAACTAAATGGCTAATACTGAACCCAAAAAACATTTTCTTGCTGAGATTGAAGAAGACCTGCTTGATAAATGGGACAAGGAAGGAACTTTTGAGAAAAGCTTAGATAACCGCAAGGGCGGGAAGCTATTTAGTTTCTATGACGGTCCACCATTCGCTAACGGTGTGCCGCACTATGGGCATCTGGAGCAGACAACCATTAAAGATACCGTGACTCGCTATAAAACGATGCGCGGCTATTTTGTACCGCGACGCGTGGGTTGGGATACGCACGGTCTGCCGGTGGAATACGCTATCGAGAAGCAGCATGGCTTCAAAAGTAAAAAGGACATCGTGGCTTACGGCATAGACAAGTTTAACGCCGAGTGCCGCGCGTCGGTCTTTATGTACAAAGATGTTTGGGAAAAAATGTTTCGTCGGGTCGGTCGCTGGGCGGACTATAAGAACACCTACGCAACGCTTGATGAGAGCTACATAGAGAGCGTCTGGTGGGTTTTTAAGAGCATCTACGACAAAGGTCTTATATATAAAGATTTTCGTTCCAGCCCGTACTGTCCGCGCTGCGCGACGCCGCTTTCTAACTTTGAGCTAAATCAGGGTTATCAAGATGATATTGAGGACCCCAGTCTCTTCGCAAAATTCAAAATTAAAGGCCAAAATGCTTATTTACTGGGCTGGACTACCACGCCCTGGAGCTTGCCTGGCAATGCCGCTATTGCCGTCAAACCGGACGCCGAATATGTTTACGCATGTCTGACCGACGATGACGGCAAAGAAGAGACGGTAGTACTAGCCCGCAATCGGCTGGCAGTATTGAACGTTGATGACTACCGCATCGAAAAGGAAGTCACCGGCGAAGAGTTAGTGGGGCTCGAGTATGAACCCTTATTTGACCTAAGAGATGTACCAGGTTTAGAGGGCGGAGATAAGTTATACAAGGTTCATACTGCCGATTTCGTAAGCATAGAAGAAGGTTCTGGTGTCTTGCACGTGGCACCGGCTTTTGGGGAAGACGACCTCCATCTGGCGGGGTCGGATGACTTTCCGATTCTAATGACCGTAGATTCTAATGGGCACATTGTTGCTGGTATGGGCTTGCCGGAAGAATTCGCCGGCAAGTTTTTCAAGAGCGCCGACCGTCCAATAATTGAGTACCTAGCCAAGAAAAACCTGGTTTATGCCGCCGAGACCATCGAGCACACTTATCCATTCTGTTGGCGCTGCGATACGCCGCTACTTTACTACGCGACGGACTCATGGCTGGTTAAAGTATCTGATTTTAAAGACGATTTAGTTGATAATAATCAGAAAGTTAATTGGACACCCGGGCACATTAAAGATGGGCGTTTTGGCAAATGGCTAGAGAATGCCCGGGATTGGGCCATTAGTCGCAATCGCTTCTGGGGTGCACCGCTGCCGGTTTGGGTAACCGACGACGGGGAAGTTGTTGTCGTCGGATCGGTCGAGGAGCTTAAAAAAATGGCCACTAACCCCGATAAAATTGGTGACCTACACCGTCCTTACATTGATGATATCGAGATCAAAACGACCTCCGGTAAAATAGCCCGTCGCATACCAGAAGTCTTCGACTGTTGGTTCGAGTCCGGTTCGATGCCGTACGCCCAAGATCACTACCCATTTGAGAATAAACAGGCTTGGGAAGCTAAATTTCCGGCCGATTTCGTGGCTGAAGCTATCGACCAAACCCGTGGCTGGTTTTACACCCTGCACGTGCTGGCAGCTGCCTTATTCGATAAGCCGGCTTTCAAAAATGTGATCTGTAGTGGCTGGATTGTGGCGGCTGACGGCGAAAAGCTATCTAAGCGCAAGAAAAACTACGCTCCCATGGATGAGGTTTTTGACCAGTACGGAGTAGACACGATGCGTTTTTTTATGGCCAGTTCGCCACTGATGAATGGTGAAGATACCCGCTTTAGCGTTGATTTTCTGCGCGATGTTCAGCGCAAGGTGTTTATGAGCTTCAATAACATCTACAGTTTCTATAAACTCTACTCCGACGTCGATAAGTGGCAGCCCAGCAACCCCTTGGTAGAACCGCACGGTGATAATCTGCTTGATCAATGGATGATAGCCCGCTTAAATCAGGCTATTGCTGAAGTTACGGCCGGCATGGAAGAGTATCGTCTCGATAAAGCCGCTAGGCCTATTGCTGATCTGTTAGATGATACGTCTAACTGGTATGTCCGTCGCTCTCGGCGCCGTTTCTGGAAAAGCGAGGATGATTCTGACAAACAGCAAGCTTATGAGACGCTGCACTATACTCTGCTGCGCATCAGTCAGTTATTGGCGCCCTTCGCACCCTTTTTGAGTGATCATATTTGGCGCGAATTGGTGAAGGGGACGACTTTATCCGAATCCGTTCACCTTAGCGACTGGCCATCTGTTAAAGAGCCTAATAATACTAGCCATAAACTACTAGAAGACATGCAAAAAGTTAGAGGCGTAATTACTGAAGGACTGGCTCAAAGAGCCGAAGCGGGCATTAAAGTGCGGCAACCCTTAGAAAGTGTATCTTTCCCTTCAAATACTCCCATCTCACCCGACTTTCACTGGATTGTTATGGATGAACTAAACGTGAAGAAAGTTGGTAGTTACTCGGGCCAGGGTGAAATTAGGCTAGATACAGAGCTAACCCCGGAGCTCAAGATCGAAGGAATCGCGCGGGAGTTGACTCGCTCGATTCAGAACGCCCGTAAAAATGCTGGTTTTAACGTTGAAGATCGCATTGAGCTTAAAATAGAATCATCAGCCACCGATATAACAGAGGCGGTTGATAAATTTAAAGACCAAATCTATGCCGAGACTCTCGCCGTGAAGCAACTTGATAAACCGGTCGGCCACGAGGAAGCACTCAGGCTGGACGGCCAAGATGTCGTTATTAAAATAGCTAAGGCTTAACTCTTTACACCCCGCCTCTTATCTGTTAAGATCTAGTTTGACTTATGAAAAAAGCAGTTATAGCAACCGGTGGTAAACAATACCTAGTTTCTGAAGGCGAAGAGCTTGAAGTTGAGACCGTACCCGTCGGCAAAACGATGGATTTTGACACCCTACTAGTTATTGACGGAGAAAAAATAGCCGTCGGTACACCGTACGTAGAAGGTTCTAAGGTGAGCGCTCAAATAACCGACCAAGAGGTTAAGGCCGATAAAGTGTTAGCTATCCGTTATAAAGCAAAGAAACGCGTCCATAAGATCCAGGGTCACCGGCAACGACACACGCTAATCAAAATTACTAAGATAGTTTAAACTCGCAAAATTTAAGTTACAAATATAGCACCCGCCAAGGTGTTATTTTTGTGTGACTTGCCAAACTGTTAGTGTCACGGTTTTTCTCCTTGACTATGTCCGACAAATGGATAATACTTGAACCTACAGTTCTAAAAACCAAAAAAAATGGCTCACCAAAAAAATATCGTTTGTCCGGGCTGTCATCAGATATTTAGAGGCCGCAGAAATGCGAAGACCTGTTCTGATCGCTGCCGTAAACGCATCCAGCGCGCCAGGGATGATTTTTTATTTGAGTTCAGTAGAGGCAGCGCTGAAGATTTAGGCCAAGAGCGCTCATCACTAGTTGGGGTAGTCGAACCAAGCAGGGGGGTAGTCCATGCAAAATGATACCCAACAGCCGTCGGTGTTTACTGAGCACCTTGAGTCCGGGCCGCTACCTCAAAACGGGAATACTCAATCATTAACCAGCGAAGCGCCGAATCCTTTTGCCCCTGGGCAGATATATCGGCCTGCAGCCCAGACCCCGGCAGCTACAGAAACGCCGCCTGCAGCAGTTTCGCCGACAAGCCTGGAGAGCACGTTGCCCCCGGTCGCTGGGTTTAATACCAGCCCACCGCCTCAAGTAATACCCGGCGAAGCCCCAAAATCATCTTCCCCGATTGCGCATCTTGCATTGCCTGATGCTTATAAAAGATTCGTTCTGGTTACGATAGCTGTCGGCTTGGTGGTTATTGTCGGTACGGGGTTAATGTACTTTTTGACGGTCAGACAGCAGAATAAGCCAACCAGCCAAAGTTCAATAAGCAGTTCTACGAGTGTTTCTAACAAGCAATCGGCTATTGCTCGAACCGGGTCTGAAGCACTTCATCTTAATCTGGATACGACGGTTGCTCAAGGTAAAAGTTTTATAGCTAGCGGCAAAGTTTTACTACAAAATACCGCCAACTCCAGCCAAGCCTTTAGTGTTCAGGATGCTGCCGGGACTAGTCTGATCAATGTTGATACTAAAACTGGCACCGTAACGATAACGGGCAAACTAGATGCCACTAACGCTATTCTCCCATCCAGCGTTACCCAATTGAGTCCAAACGTTACTCAAGCTGGCAATAGTTTTAACGGTTCTTCCGAACTAGTACAGCTGGGTTCTAGTGGTATCCTGCCGGCTTTGAATGGTTCGGCCCTAGTTGCTTTGAATGCCGATAATATTAGCTCTGGCACACTATCTGATAACCGTTTAAGCTCCAACGTCGTCCTGAAAAATTCCACTGGCAATGTACTTAAGCCTACAGCTAACTCTACTAACACTTTCCAGATTCAAAACGCAACCGGTACAGCATCTTTACTTAACGTCGATACGGTAAATAGAGTAATCGCTGTTAATCAGGCGAGTGCCAACTATACGCTGGATGTTAATGGGGATGTTAACGTTACTTCTGGAGGAGCCTTTAGGATAAATGGAATCGCCCTATGTTCTGGATCGGGTTGTGCGGCTGCGTCTGGATCTGGAAGTTATATTCAAAATAATACTTCGGTCCAAACAGCTAACTTTGCTGTTCAAAGCGCTAGTTCGGGCGCCGTTACGGCCTTGATTAAAGGTGCTAATGGTCAAACTGCAAATATTTTTCAAATTAACGACAACTTTAACGATACCGTTTTATCCGTTAGTCCCACAGGCAACATCCTAATACAGCCCAGCGTCGACTCTATCAATGCTTTTTGGGTCCAGAATGCCGCCGGTACATCTCACTTGATAGGCGGTGATACTGTTAACGATAGGGTGGCTATTGCAAAACCCACGCCACCCAGCTACACCTTAGACGTGGGCGGTGATATAAACTCCACAACAGCTATTAGGGTGGGTGGTAATGTTATCTGTTCTGCCGGGGGTTGTGCTCCTGGAGCCGGCAGTGGTAACTACGTACAAAACTCTATTTCTTTGCAGACGGCCAATTTTGCTATTCAATCCGATGCTAATAACCACAAAGTAGCCGTTATCCAGGGCGTATCGGGTCAGACGGCTGATCTACTGGATCTGGTTGCCGGTGATGGTGGTGAAAATGTTGCCACTTTTGGAGCTAGGGGTAACATTACCTTCCAAAACGCCACGGATAGCACCACAGC